>Ga0182024_10006217_pt1 | contig 26340 bp, 29 predicted proteins | sample P32metaG_FD_120480 | JGI IMG/M metagenome (GOLD analysis project Ga0182024, IMG submission 120480) | Permafrost microbial communities from Stordalen Mire, Sweden - P3-2 metaG (Illumina Assembly) | ecosystem: Environmental > Terrestrial > Soil > Wetlands > Permafrost | place: Sweden: Stordalen... | reverse complement strand
TCTCGCTGCTGGCGCTGTTCGTGATCGTGATCCACATCATCACGTCCGTGCTCGACGGCTACGTCCAGATTCCGCTCAGCGCCGCCGTGCTCCCGTTCGGATCGTCATACAGCCCCTTCTGGGTCGGACTTGGCGCCGTGGCGTTCGACCTGCTGATCGCGATCATCATCTCGAGCCTGCTCCGGCGCCGGCTCGGATTCCGGACGTGGCGCTTCGTCCACTGGTTCACGTACGTGAGCTGGCCGATCGCCGTCGCTCACGGCCTCGGCAGCGGCTCCGACAGCAGCTCCCCCTGGGTGCTCGGGTTGACGATCGTCTGCATCGCGGTCGTCGCCGCGGCGATCGCGACACGTCTGCAGTACGGCGCGACCAGCCGAGCGCTCGAAGCCTGACGCGGTTCAGGGGCTGATCTCGCTGCTGCCGCGCGCGATCAAGTCGACGGGCAGCAGCACGCGCTGGGCGGACGTTCGTCGCCGGCGATGCGACTGAATGCGAGCTGCGCTGCACCTGACCGATCCTGTACGGGTCGGTTCGCACGATCGTGATGCCGAGCAGGTCGGCGAGCTCGAACTCATCGAAGCCGCCGTGCGTGGGGGTGGGCGCTTCAAGCGCCCACCCCTGCGACTATTGGAGCATGATCGTCGTCGCCGGAGAGGCGCTGATCGACCTGATCCCGACGCCCGCGCGAGACCTGGGCGTCAACCCCGGCGGCGGGCCGTTCAACACCGCTCGCTGGCTCGGGCGGCTCGGCGCTGACGTCGGCTTCCTGGGTTCGATCGCCGCTGACCCGCTTGGTCAGCGTCTCCGCATGGGGCTCCTCGAGGCCGGTGTCGCACTAGACCTGGTCGTCGCGACGGAGCTACCGACGACGCTCGCGGTCGCGCAACTCGACGACGTCGGCGCGGCGCGCTACAGCTTCTACACGGACGGCACCTCGAGCGGCGACGTGGCGCCCGAGCAGGCGCTCGCGCGGCTGCCGCAGCCGCTCGACGCGTTCTACGCTGGCGGCCTCGCGCTCGTGCTCGAGCCGATCGCGACCGCGGTCACCTGCGCTGTGGAGGTCGCGCGGCAGCGGGATGCGGTCGTGATGGTCGATCCCAACGTGCGCCCGTCGCTGATCCGGGACCGTGTCGGGTATCTCGACCGTCTGTGGGGCGTGCTGGCGCAGACCGACGTGCTGAAGCTGAGCGTCGAGGACGTGGCGTGGCTCGAGCCGGGCTCGCCGCCGCTCGCCGCTGCTCGCGGACTGCTCGAGCGCGGTCCGCGGGTCGTGCTGCTGACCGACGGCGCGCGGGGCGCGACCGTCTTCACGACCGAGGCGGTCACGCAGGTGCCCGCGGTCGCGGTCGACGTGGTCGACACGATCGGCGCGGGTGACGCATTCAGCGCCGGGTTCCTGTCGAGCTGGCTCCGGCGTGGGGAAGGAAACCGGTCCCCAGCAACGGTTTCCTTCCCCGCATCGGAGGGGCGCGGGGCGGTCGCGCACGAGGCCGTCGTCGAGGCGGCCCGGTTCGCCGCGGACGTTGCGAGCGTTGCCTGCGCGCAGCGCGGAGCTACGCCGCCGGCGCCTGAGGCTTTTCCGGCCAGATTCCGAAAAGATGGTGGAACAGCCGCACCGACAGCTGGCTGACCACCGCCGAGGACGCGGCGAGTGTCGCGCCCTCCAGCGCTGCCGAGACCGCCACCCGCGTGAGGCCGGCCTTGGCCTCCTTCGGTGATGGCTTGGGCGAGTCGGAGATCTCGTCCCACAGCGCCGTGAAGGCCTTCCTACCTGCGCGCGCGCCGATGATCCCGGCGACGATCGAGAAGGGCGTGTAGAGCAGCTTCATCGCGCCCAAGAGCCTAGCTCAACTCCACGCTAACGCCATCCGAACCGGATCCGCCGGAAAGCCTGCCTTAATGGCTACGCATATCCCATCCTTCGACGCTTTGGAGGAAGACATGCAAGACGAAAATGGTGTGGACTGCGACGGTGGGGATGGTGCGGACGAGCTGCTGAAGCGGGCGCTGCTCGACGCGGCCTCGGCGGTCAGCGTGTCACTGCGGATCGGCGGACTGCCGGTGAGCGAGGCCGTCACCGTCATCTTCTACGCGCGCCCGGACCTCGGCACGCTTCAGACCTACCTGACCCCGGGCAGCCGAGGTGCCGGCGCGAGAGTCGGACCGGATGAGCTGCTGCGCGTTCCCTGCGACCTCGACCTCGCCGACGCCGCCGACCGCGAGGACGCCGAGCGCCTCTACGGCGAGCAGGCGCGAGCGTTGCGCGACGCGCTCCTGGGCGCAGACGTGGTGCTTGCGATTTGGCGCGAGGCGCTCGCCGCACTGTTGGGGAGCGTCGTCACCAGGATGTCCGTCGAGTTGCCGGCGCCCACGCCGCTGCCGCGGCTGCTACCGACCGCGCTGCTCGCGCCCGAGTCGCAGATCGTCGTGACACCCGTGTGTAACGCCGGCACGCTGGCCGCCGGTCAGCCGCCTGTCGGGATCGCCTGCATCCAGCAGGACGTCGCCCACGTCTACCGGCTGGCCGAGGACCCGGAGGAGTGCGTGGCCGACTTCATGGAGCGCTCAGCCGGGCACGCGCGGGCGCTCGCTGACCAGATCGCCCACCAGGAGGCCTCAGTCGAGCGTTTCCTGGAGCTGAGCGACGCTGCCTGAGCCCGCCCGTAACTACGGGACAGAGAACGGCCAGCACGGTGGTTGCGCGAGCCGCTCGGTTCCTCTAGAGTAACCGTCACCCATGAGGAACCAAGCACAGGCAGCGGCCGTGTTCGATGCGCTGGGGGAGCCGGTCCGCAGGCAGATCCTGGAGCTCCTGAGCGATGGACCATCCCCAGTTCACGAACTCGCCGAGCGGCTGCCGGTCAACCGACCGGCGGTCAGCAAGCACCTTCGCGTCCTCAGTCACGCCGGCCTGACCGAGCACCGGAGCGTGGGCACCTCGAACGTGTACTACCTCCGCCGTGACGGTCTCGAGGCGGCCAAGGCATGGCTCACCGAAACCTGGGACGGCGTGCTGGGCGCCTATGCGGCAGCCGCGCAGGCGGAGGCCGACCGTATCCGCAGAGAATCGAATCACGGAGAGTGAGCGTGGCTGCACTTCCACCCCTGCATCACGAGGTCAAGGTCGACCTGGACCCACAGCAGGCGTTCGCGCTCTTCACCAGCCGTATCGGCGAGTGGTGGCCACTGACGCGGCTAAGCGTCTTTGGGCCTGGCGCGACGGTTGCGTTCACCGACGACGGCAGGCTGGTCGAGCGTCATGGCGAACAAACATCGACCTGGGCCGAGGTCGCCGAGTGGGTGCCCGGCGAGCGGCTCGCGATGATGTGGCACGCCGGCCGAGCGGAGGACACCGCCGGTCACGTGACGGTCACCTTCTCTCCCTACGGCGAGCAGACGCTGGTGACGCTCGAGCATGCCGGCTGGGAGGTATACGAGGACTCGGTAGCAGCTCGGAACGAGTACTCGGGTGGCTGGCCGACAGTGCTGGCGGCGTATGCCGGTGCCCTCGGCGAAGCGGAGGACGCGGACGAAGCGGAGGACGAGGACGAGGCGGAGCCTTCTCCCGCGACATGGGCCGCACTGCTGTTCACTCCTGCGCAGGCTGACGCCGGGGCGTCGGTGTTCGAGGACAGCAGATTCCCCGGCCATATCGCGTTTCTAAACCAGATGGAGGAGGCGGGCTACCTCGTCGCCGCCGGCCCGATGGTCGATCAGGACGGCGCCGGAATGACGATCCTTCGGCTGCCGGGCGACGGACGGCTCGAGGAGGTGGAGCGCTTGGCTCAGGAGGACGCGAGCGTCACCTCGGGCCTGTTCGCGGTCACGATCCGACCGTGGCGCGTGTTCTTCGCGCCCGGTGTCGTCGCTTAATCGTTGGCGCGGACGGGCCTGCTCGGAACCGTCGGGCGTGCCGGCCTGCGCTCGGGTGCGGGCAGCTTGTCGGCGAGCCGTCCGGGCTCGCGCAGGCGCACCGCCGACTGCTCGGCGTCCGGCAACGGAATTCCCCCGCCTGGCCAGCGGCTCGGGTCGGGCCTGACGTTCGGGCGGTTACCCCAGCCGTCATCGGAACTGCCGCTGTCCTCGCCCGTTTCGGAGTTGTCGTCGCGCAGCGCCGGGAGCATCAGTAGACCGATCGCAATGAAGCCGAAGATGTGCACTCCGACGAGGAAGAGCATCATCTGAAACTCCGTCATAGGCAAAGGTTATCGCTCAGCTAAACCACGTCTAGGAGAAATCCTAAAAACGTCAAGCGTCGCTACCATCGAGCGCACTTATGTCTGAACAATCCTCAAACCTTCTCGCAACCCGCCGCGAGTCCGTCGGCTCGCGCGGTGCGCGCCGGCTCCGCCGCGAGGGTCTCGTCCTCGGCACCGTCTACGGCGGTGGGAAGGATGCGGTTTCGTTCCAGATCGACGCTCGCGTGCTTCGCAACACGCTCGCGCACTCGAGTGCCGTCATCGACCTGCAGATCGACGACGGGGTCGCCGACCCGGTCGTGCTCAAGGAGCGCGTCCGTCACCCCGTCAGCGGCGAGACGATGCACGTCGACCTCCTGCGCGTCGACCTTAAGAAGCCGATCCAGACCCAGGTCGCGATCGAGCTGATTGACATCGAGGAATCCGAAGTCAAGTTCGGTGGCGTACTCGAGAACACGATCCGCGAGGTCACGGTCGAGGCTATCCCGACCGCTATCCCCGACGTCATCCAGCACAGCATCGCGGGCCTCGAGGTCGGTGACCACGTCACGCTCGCCGAGCTCAAGGCGCCCGCAGGCACGACGATCATCGGCGACCCCGAGACCGTGATCGCCACGATCCGCACCTCGCGCGCCTCGCTGGCGGAGGAGGCGGCCGAGCTGGAGCTCGAGACCGAGGTCGTGGGCGAGGACGGCGAGCCCATAGCCGAGGGCGAGGGCGACGGCGAAGCGGCCAAGGCCGACGGCGAGTAGCCGCCGCCCACCGATGTCGCTGCTGCATCGCCGCAGCGCACCCGTTGACTGGTTGATTGTCGGCCTCGGTAACCCCGGGGCCGCCTACGACGGCACGCCGCACAACATCGGTTTCGAGGTCGCAGCGCGCCTGTGCGCGCGCTGGGAGCTCGGCAAGCCGAAGTCCAAGTACCGCGGCCTGATCACGGACGGCCGTACTGGAGTCGGCGGTCCGCGCGTCGCGATCCTGACGCCGCAGACCTACATGAACGACGCCGGCCGGTCCGTGGGGCCGGCGCGCGGCGAGTTGCGCGTCGAGCCCGACCACGTCGTCGTGATCCACGATGAGATCGACCTGCCATTCGGTGAGATCCGCACCCGCCTCGGCGGTGGCCTGGCGGGCCACAACGGCCTCAAGTCGATCAGGGCGGCACTCGGCACCCCTGATTTCCAGCGTGTCCGCGTCGGTGTCGGGCGGCCGCCGACGACCGATCCCGACCAGGTCGCGGCCTACGTGCTGGGCAAGTTCCGCGAGCCCCGCGACGCCGTCCAGGCGCTGGTCGATTCCGCGGCAGACGCGGTGGAACAACTGCTTAGCTAGAGAGCAGCAATGCTCTCGACTCTGCTTCGCCACGCGGACGACGATCCGCAGACCGGGCGGCTTCACGACGCAGGCGGCCGCGCCTTCGTCTCGCTGTCGCTGCGCCCGTATCTGATCGCCGCGCTGCTCGATCGCGACCCGGACACGCCGGCGATCGTCGTCGCCGGGGATGACCGTCAGGCGCGCGAGCTCGCCGGCAGCCTGCGCGCCTGGCTCGCGCCGCGCCGTGTGCGCTACTACCCGAGCCGCGGTGTCACATACGAGTCGCACCTGGCGCCGCCGGCGCACCTGATCGGGCAGCGGATCGCCGCGCTCGACGCGCTGCTCGACAGTGATGGCGCGACGCTGGGGGAGAAACCGTTCGTAGGGAACGGTTTCTCCCCCAGCGATGCGCCCGGCGGGGGCGCGCCCCGCACGGACGCGCCCCGCACGGACGCGCCCCGCACGGGCGCGCCAGTCGTCGTCGTGAGCACCGTCGCACTCTCGGAGAAGGTCCCGGACCCGTCACTGCGCCCGCACGGCTTCACGCTGCGCAAGGGCGAGCTGCTGGACCTCGACGAGACGGCGATGGACCTCGTCGCCGCGGGCTACGAGCGCGTCGACCAGGTCGAGGACCGCGGCCAGTTCGCGATCCGCGGCGGCCTGCTCGACCTCTTTCCCTCAACTGAGGACCGCGCCGTCCGTGTCGACCTGTTCGGCGACGAGATCGAGACGCTCCGGTGGTTCTCGACCTTCACCCAGCGATCGCTCGGCGACGCCGACGAGGTAGAGGTCGCACCCGCCGCCGAGCTGGCGGCCGAGTACCGCGAGCTCGTCGAGATCGCGGCGCTCGAGGAGCAGGAGAACCGCCCCGACATCACCGAGCTGTTGCCGGTCGAGGACTTCAAGCCCTTCCTCGAGCTGATCGATCCGGGCACCGCCGTGCTGATCACGGCCGAGGAGGAGGTGACGCCGGCGCTGTCCGACCACTGGCAGGACGTGACCACGGCCTTCCACGACACCGAGGCCCACCACCTCTACGTCGCCCCCGACGCGATCACCGCCGCGCTCGAGGCTCGCGCGAAGATCCGGCTCTCCTCGATCGACCAGGACCAGGCCTTCCAGTTCCGCGGCCAGGCCGCCGAGGTAGCCGCCCGCGGCATTCGCGACGCCGAGCCTGAGCTCGAGAAGCTCACGCGCTCGGGCTACCGCACGGTCGTCACGTTCCCGGTCCGCGGCGAGGGTGAGCGCGCCGCGTACAACCTCGGACGCCTCAAGGTCGCGTGGCTCGAGGATTCCGGTGGTCCTACCGGTGGTCCAGCGGGACCACCCGGCAGCCTCGGTGGTGGTCCAGCGGGACCGCCACCGGCATCGAAGGGACCCCTGTTGTTTGCGCAGGCCCGTCTGCACGAGGGCTTCATCGCGCCGCAGTTCCACCTCGCGGTGATCCCGGAGCACCGACTGTTCCGTCGCCGGCGGGCACCGGAGGGGCCGGTCAGGGTCGGGCGGCGCGGGGCGCTGCGGTCGTTCGCGGAGCTGCGCACGGGCGACATCGTCGTGCACGAGGATCACGGGGTCGCGCGCTTCGCGGGTTTCGACACCAAGACCGTCGCCGGTGTCACGCGTGACTACCTGAATCTCGAGTACGCGGGCTCTGACCGAGTGTTCATGCCGGTCGAGCAGCTCGCCAAGATCAGCCGCTACGTCGGCGGCGGCGGCGAGCACGGGCCGACCCTGTCCAAGCTCGGCGGCACGCGCTGGGACACGGTGAAGGCACGTGCGCGGCGGGCCGCCCAGGACATGGCGGGAGAGCTCCTGAACCTCTACGCCGAGCGCAAGCGCCGCGAGGGCCATGCGTTCCCGCCCGACACCGAGTGGCAGCAGGAGTTCGAGGCCGCCTTCCAGTACACCGAGACGCCCGACCAGCGCGACGCGATCGAGTTCGTCAAGGCCGACATGGAGGCGCCGCGGCCGATGGACAGGCTGATCTGCGGCGACGTCGGCTACGGCAAGACCGAGGTGGCCCTGCGCGCCGCCTTCAAGTCGGCGCAGGACGGCAAGCAGGTGATGGTGCTGGTGCCGACGACGATCCTCGCCCAACAGCACTACGGCACCTTCTCGGAGCGGCTGAAGGACTATCCGGTGCGGATCGAGCAAATCTCGCGCTTCCGCCCGGCGGCCGAGCAGAAGGCGGCGATCGCCGCCTTCGGCCGGGGTTCCGTGGACATCCTGATCGGGACGCACCGGCTGCTCTCGCGGGACGTGCGCGCCAAGGACCTGGGGCTTGTGATCGTCGATGAGGAGCAGCGCTTCGGCGTCAGGCAGAAGGAGCTGCTCAAACAGATGAAGCTGAAGGTCGACGTGATCGCGATGAGCGCCACGCCGATCCCTCGCACATTGCAGATGTCATTGGCGGGGGTCCGCGACATCAGCGTGATCGAGACTGCGCCGGAGGGGCGCCGGCCCGTCAAGACCTACGTCGGCGAGTACGACGAGGAGCTCGTCAAGGCGGCGCTCCTGCGCGAGCACGCGCGCGGCGGGCAGGCGTTCTTCATGCACAACCGCGTCGAGTCGATCGACGAGACGGCCGAGCGTCTGCGCGGGTTGGTGCCGGCGATGCGCTTCGAGGTCGCGCACGGCCAGATGGACGATTCACAGCTCGAGCAGCGGATGCTCACGTTCCTGCGCGGCGACGCGGATGTCCTGGTCGCGACGTCGATCATCGAGTCCGGCATCGACATCCCGCAGGCCAACACGCTGATCGTCGAGCGCGCGGACATGTTCGGGCTCTCGCAGCTCTACCAGATCCGCGGGCGCGTGGGCCGCAGTCGCGAGCGCGCCTACGCGTATCTGCTGTATCCGTCGGCGGCGGCGTTGACCGCGGAAGCGGCGCAGCGGCTATCGGCACTGAGCGACTACACCGAGCTCGGGGCCGGCTTCAAGGTGGCGATGCGCGACCTCGAGATCCGGGGCGCCGGCAACCTGCTGGGAGACGAGCAGTCCGGGCATGTGGCGGCGCTCGGCTTCGAGCTGTACATGCAGATGCTCGACGAGGCGGTGCAGGCCGCCCGGGCGGCGTCTGAGGGCTCAGAGGCGGAGGAGGAGTGGGAGCCCGTGCGGCTCGAGGTCGGCGTCGACGCGTACGTACCCGCTGACTACATCCCCTACGAGCAGGCGAAGGTCGACGTGCACCGCCGCATCGCCGGCGCGCGCGAGGTCGCCGAGATCGGGTTGCTGCGCGAGGAGCTGATCGATCGCTTCGGGGAGGTGCCCGAGCCGCTTGAGAACCTGCTGCTCCTGCAGATCGCGCGGATCAAGCTCGGGCAGGCAGGGGCGACGACGGTCTCGTTCAAGGGCGGACGCCTGGCGGTGACGCCGATCGAGCTTGACTCCGTACGCGTGAAGGCGCTACGCGCCGAGATCCCGGAGGCGCTGTACGAGTCTGGGAAGTCGCAGCTCTCGGTGCGGGTGTCCGGGGACGCCGGAAAGCAGTTCGTCGCCGTCGTGCGGGTCGCTGATGTGCTGCTGTCGGTGATGCAGGCGGCCGAGGCGGAGCCGGCGGCGGTCTGACCCGCGGCCAAGAGGCGGCGGTCTGACCCGCGGCCAAGAGGCGGCGGTCTGACCCGCGGCCAAGAACTTCATAAGAACGGCGACCCGCCACGCCTGAGCGATGGCGGGCCGCTACCATCGTCGGCCGATGCGAATCTCTCGGAAGCTCGCGGCGCTTGCCGCCTTTTTTGTGATCGCGGCCATCATTGCCGGCTGCGGCAGTTCGGTCCCGAGTAACTCGGTGGCGTCCGTCGCCGGCAACCCAATCTCGCTCCAGGCGGTCAACCATTGGATGTTCATTGCCGCCAAGCAGCAGTCCGCCTCCGCCGCTCAGCAAGGCTCCAGCGAGCCGGTGATCGTCGCCAACGATCCGCCGCACTTCACGAGCTGCATCAAGGAGATTCGCGGTGTACTTCCCACGCTGGCCAAGACCAAGGCTGCGACCCTGCGCAAAGACTGCAAGCAGGTCTTCACGCAGTTGTCGGGCGAGGTCATGGCCTTCCTGATCGAGGGCTACTGGTACCAGGGCGACGCCCACAAGCTCGGCGTCAAGATGTCCAACGCAGCGGTGAACAAGGAGTTCGCGAAGGCCAAGAAGGCAGAGTTCCCGACTGCGGCCGATTTCACGAGCTACCTGAAGTCGAGCGGTTACACCCAGCAGGACATCCTCTTCCAGATTCGCGTCAATCTGGCCTACTCGAAGCTGCTCAAGCGCTATGAGAAGCCCGTCAACCCGGCCGCGGTCAGCGCCTACTTCAAGGCGCACGCGTCCGAGTTCGGAACTCCGGAGACTCGCGACATCCACCTGGTCCGCACCAAGACCAAAGCCGACGCCCAGGCGGCGCTGAACGCGCTCAAGTCGGGTCAGAGCTGGGACACCGTCGCCAAGAAGTACTCGGAGGACGCCACGGCCAGGAAGGACGGCGGTCTGCTCGCGAACGTGACCGCTAATCAGGAAGAGGCTGCCGTGAATAAGGCGGTCTTCTCGAGCCCGGTCAACAAGCTGGTCGGGCCGATCAAGGGCCTCTTCGGCTCGTACGTGCTGGAGGTCACCAAGATCACGGCTGCCACGCATGAGTCGCTGGCCAAGGCGAGCAAGACGATCAAGTCGCTGCTCACCAGCCAGGAGCAGCAGAGCGCCGCGACCAAGGTGAACGCCTACTCCAAGAAGAATTGGAAGAGCAAGACCACGTGCCGTACCACCTACTCGGTCTCCGACTGCTCCCACTACACGCCGCCGGCGACGACCCCTGCGGCGACGACGCCGCCGGCGACCACGAGCTCGACTCCGACGACTGCCACCACCGGCACGACGACGTCGAGCACCGGCACCACCACCACCCACGGCTAGCCCCTTGACCTCCGGCGACCCGGAGACCACCGCGGGCAACCCGGAGACCACCGCGGGCGACCTGGAGACGACCGCCGGCGACCTGGAGATCACAGCCGCGCTCGGGCGCTTGGACGAGATCACACGCCGGCTGCGCCGCGACTGCCCCTGGGATCGTGAGCAGGACGAGCGCACGATCGTTCCGCACACGCTCGAGGAGGCCTACGAGCTGGCCGACGCCGCCCACCGGCGTGACGACGCCAAGCTGCTGGACGAGCTCGGCGACGTGCTCTTCCAGGTGCACTTCCTGGCGCTGCTGCTGGAGGAGCGCGGCGCCGGTGACCTCGCGGCGGTCGCAGAGCACGCGAGCCAGAAGCTGATCCGCCGCCATCCGCACGTGTTCGGTGACGTCGAGGTGGCCAACGCCGCCGAGGTGCTGCGCAACTGGGACACGATCAAGTCGACCGAGGCGGGGCGCGAGCCCGGCGTCTTCGGCGAGGTGCCTGAGAATCTGCCGGGGCCGTTGTACGCGCGCAAGCTGCAGCGCCGCGCGGCGTCGAGCGGCTTCGACTTCGACGGGGTGGAGCAGCCGATCCAATCGGTGCGCGACGAGCTCGACGAGCTGGTCGCCGCCGGCAATGACGAGGAGCGCTTCCATGAGCTCGGGGATGTCTTGTTCGCGGCCGTCAACGTGGCGCGGAAGCTGAAGCTCGATCCGGAGCTCGCGCTGCGTGCGGCGGCTGACCGCTTCCGCGGTCACGTGCAGGCCGGTGTCGATCTCGCTGCATCTGAAGACCGAAACTGGAACGATCTGGCATCAGACGAGCAGCTTGCGTATTACGCGCGGGCACGCCTGACCGAACAACCGAGGAGAGCAAGCGACCGATGAGTGAGATCGAACACGTCCACGCCCGCCAGATCCTTGACAGCCGCGGCAACCCGACGGTCGAGGTCGAGCTCAGCGTGAAGTCCGGCGCGTGGGGGCGCGCGGCCGTGCCGTCGGGTGCCTCGACCGGTGAATTCGAGGCGACCGAGCTGCGCGACGGCGGCGACACCTGGCTGGGCAAGGGCGTCAGCAAGGCGGTGGAGAACGTCAACGGCGAGATCGCGTCCGCGGTCCGCGGGATGGACGCCGCCGCACAGGCGGCGCTCGACCGCACGCTGATCAGCCTCGACGGTACGCCGAACAAGTCGCGGCTTGGCGCGAACGCGATCCTGGCGGTTTCGCTGGCCGCCGCGCACGCCGCCGCCGCCGAGCAGCGGCTGCCGCTGTGGCGCTACCTGGGCGGTGAGACCGCGCACGTGTTGCCGGTTCCGATGATGAACGTGCTCAACGGCGGCGCGCATGCGGACAACCGCATCGACTTTCAAGAGTTCATGGTTGTGCCGGTCGGCGCTCGCACGTTCAGCGAGGCGCTGAAGATGGGGGCGGAGGTCTTCCACAACCTCAAGAAGACGCTGCACGACCGTGGTCTCAGCACCGCCGTCGGCGACGAGGGCGGGTTCGCCCCCGATCTCGGCTCCAACGAGGAGGCGCTCGAGGTGCTGATGGCCGGCATCCGCGCGGCCGGCTACATCCCGGGAGAGCAGGTGGCGATCGCGCTCGACCCGGCCAGCTCCGAGTTCTACTCGGACGGCGCCTACAGACTCGAGCACGAGGACCGCACATTCGGCGCCACCGAGATGGTCTCCTACTGGACCGACGTGCTCAACCGCTATCCGGTTATCTCGCTCGAGGACGCGATGGCCGAGGACGACTGGAACGGCTGGACCGCGCTCACGGCGGCGATCGGGGAGCGAGTACAGCTGGTCGGCGACGACGTCTTCGTGACCAACACCGAGCGACTGAAGCGCGGAATCGATTCGCACGTCGCCAACTCGATCCTGATCAAGGTCAACCAGATCGGCACGCTGACCGAGACACTGGCGGCGATTCAGATGGCGCGCCAGGCGGGCTACACCGCAGTCATGTCGCACCGCTCGGGTGAGACCGAGGACGTCACGATCGCCGACCTGGCGGTCGCCACCGGCTGCGGCCAGATCAAGACCGGCGCGCCTTCACGTACCGATCGCGTGGCCAAGTACAACCAGCTGCTGCGGATCGAGGAGGCGCTCGGCAACGACGCCGAATATCCCGGCCGCAAGGCGTTCCACGCCGCAAACCATTAGGTGGGACGCGCCTTGCAGCGCGTGAGAGATCCGTTGCGGCAGGAAGGACAACGAGGGCGGCGAAGAAAGGCAGTACGGGATGCCGCCCGCAAGTCACAGCTCTCACAGGTCTGCCGCACCGACGCGCGCCACGCGCTCGCACCAGCCGCGACCGCGTCCACGTCCGGTCAGCCATCGCCTGCCGATCTCCCGGATCGGCTGGGACCGCAAGTTCCGCCTCGTGATGCTTGGCGTGGTCGTGCTGGTCGGCTGGATCGGCCTGAAGGCCGGCCTCGCGCTGATCTCGGCCCGTGGCCAAGCGGCGCAGGAGACCAGCCTCGTGAGTTCGCTGCAGGCGCAGCACCGGCACTTGGTCACGCAGGAGACCGCGCTGCACCAGAGCGCAACGATCATGCGCGACGCGCGCCAACTCGGCATGGTTCGGGCCGGTGAGCGCTCGTACGTCGCCACCGGTTTCTCCTCGCACTAGTCCCGGGCAGGTTGGGGGCTAGTGGCCTCCGACTTTGATGTACTGATCCGCCTGTGGGAGGAGGGTCAGCGCCGCGTCGGGGATGCTGAGCCGGCGCAGCGCCGTGTGCTCGAGCGCGTCGTCTCGGAGATCGTGCTGGAGCTCCGCCGCCGGTTGGGTGGCAAGTTCACGACCGACGAACTCGCCGCGTACTACCTGCGCGAGGGCACCGACTGGTGCTTTCGGATCGCCTACACGAACGCGCCCAGCACGCCTGAGGCGTGGGATCTCGGCACGGTCGCGGGCGCTGCGTTCGCGCGCTATGTCCGGCAGGCCGCCGACTACGGTGGCGGCGTGAGGAAGCACGGGGACGAAACGGCCGGGGACGAGACGGTCGAGGACGAGACGGTCGGGGACGAGACGGTCGGAGACGAGTGACCGCTGGGGTTGGGGGCGCTGCAGCGCCCCCAACCCCAGGGCCTTCAGTGCTGCCTTCAGTCTTCCGAGTCCTCGGACTCGTCGCCGCCCGCGCGGCGGATCACGATCTGGTCCTCCTCGATCGTGACCTCGACGGGACGGTGACCCGCCCAGTACTCGGCGTAGACCGGATCATCTGCTACGGCAGGGTCGAGCCACAGCCCGATCCCCTCCTCGCCATGATCGAAGGTCGCTTCGACCGGACCGTCGGCCTTGCGCTTGCCGCGCGTGGTGCGACCGCCGCGCCGGCCACGCCGGCGCTTGGGCTTGTCACCGTCGTCGTCGCCCTCCTCGTCGGGGTCGGGCTCCGTCTCGGCGGCGGCCGCCTCAGCATCGAGCTGGGCGGCGATCAGCGCATCATCCTCGGCACGCAGGTCGATCTCGTCGTCAAAGTCGACGAGCGCGACGGTCGTGTCAGGATCTGCGTCTGGCTCCAGCGCCTGTTCGCGCTTGAAGGCTTGGATTTGTTGGACTGTGACCTCGAGCTGGTGCGCGATCCAGGCGTCGGTGCGTCCCTGACGCACCCAGCCGCGGATCCGGTTCAACTCTGGTCGCAAAGATCGTCTTGGCATAGAGGGGCGAGCATACAGACGGAGGGCGTGCGGCCTCTCGCGGCCAGAGCTCGGAGCACAATGTCGCATTATGCACTCAGAAATATTTGAAAGCGGAGTGGTGCGCTCGCTATTCTCCTCACGGGGTTGGACCAGCTTGCCCGGAGCTGGGGGTTCCGCACAGCCGGACCTGGGGCGCATCCCAGACAACCCCTCTCAGCCGGGGAGGCACTGAAGGATGCTTGTACTCACGCGGAAGTCAAACCAGAGCATCATGATTGGTGACGACATCGAGGTTTCGGTGCTTGCGATCGTGGGCGAGAAGGTCCGTATCGGCATTCAGGCGCCTCGAGATGTGCCCGTCTTCCGCAAAGAGGTCTACCTGGAGATCCAGGACGAGCGCGCTGACGCCGCCAAGCCCGACGACGTGGTCGCCGATGTCGACGCGGCGCTCCAGGGGCTCGGCGAGCCCCAGGAAAACCCCTGACGTTTCCTTACCGCCCGGCGCTCTAGGTGAGCAGCAGGTAGAGCGTGGCGAACATCGCCATGGTCACCAGCACGCCCGTCACCACGAGCGACAGCGCGAGCACGTAGAAGCGCATCGAGCCGCGCTTGCGTTCGCGGGCATGCCAGCGCTGGCGTGAACGCTTCGCCGCGGTGCGCTGCAGGTGCCGGCGCCGCTGCTCCTCGATCTCGCTGTGCTCGCGAAAACCCTGCTCGAGCTGGGCGAGACTCTGGCGCATCTTCATCGCGGACATCGGCGGAAACCCTAGCGGGAAAATCTAAACGTCGCGGACAAACGTGAACCGGTGCGTGCACCCGCGGCGTGCAGCGAGCATGGGGAAGGGCGGCCCAGCGGGGCCGCCCATAGCACGATCAGCGGACCAGTCGTCCCTCGTAGACGGTAACGAAATGCAGGTAGTTATCGGCGATCACGGTCACGGCCTCGGGGCGCGGGAGCGTTCCGGCGAGGAAGCCCTTGAGCGTGTCCCACCAGATCGAGCGGCCGATCGCGAAGCCGATGAAGCCTTCGACCGGCGCGGCCTCCTCGAGCCACTGCTCGACCTTCGCGGTGGAGGCGCCGCGGCCGAGCAGCACGCAGGTGACGAGTTCGCGCCCGGCGCCGGTGCGGGCCTGCCTGGCGAGCATCTCCGCGTCGGACTGCTCGTCGACACCCTCGATCTTCCATATGTCGACCTCGATGCCGGCGTCCTGAATGTCCACGATCGCGCGCCGCATCAGCTCGGGGCGCAGCTCGGCGTCGTAGCGCTCGGCGCTGCCGCCGACGGAGGCGAGCTGCGCCTCGGTCGCGGGCACGAGCAGCTCGAACAGGAACTTGCGGTCGCGCGCGTGCAGCCAGTCTGAGAGGCGCCTCAGCTTCTCGAGTTGGCGCGCGTTCATCGTCGTGTCCGGATCGTCCGGGTTGTAGCGCACGAGCACCTTCGAGAAGTCGGGGTCGAAGCGCTCGATGTGTGCTCCGAAATCGTCGCCGTACTCGAAGTCGAATTCGTTCTGGCCGGACTTCTCAACCGGCATCGCGAGGCGCAGGCCGGCTTCCTCGGCACGGGCCGGCACGTCTGAGCCGAACTGCTCGTCGACCAGAACCCCCGTCGCGCCTGGTTCAGCGCCGCGTTGGACGGCCTCGAGCATGCCTTCGAAGATCAGGCGCTTGGCGTCCTCGATCGTTGCTGTTTCCTCGGCTGTGGGGTCGCCCTCGATCCCGAACATCTTCTTCTGGAAGGAGCCGCGATGGTCGAACGCGAGTATGTACAGCTTGCCTTGATATCCGAGCGCCATGTAGTCCACCTTTGCCGGGTTCCGAGGAACTTGCCTCCTGCGAGTCTAATCCCGGCCGGAGCCCGGCCGAGTGGGCGTATGCGACCCCTTTTGACGGCTTTACACTTGATGACGTGAGTACGGGTGGTCCAGATCTCTTCGTCGTCTGCAAGAACTGCGGATCTGAGGTCAGCCCGTACATAACGGAGTGCCCGTACTGCGGGACGCGGCTGCGCAAGCGCGCACCGAAGATCGATCGCGACGGTCGGATTGCCGAGCGCGTCAGTCGCCGCCCGACGGCGACATCGCTCCCGCGCCTGCGACGTGGGGAGATCCCCGGCATCCGTCCTGAGCGGCACCCGTACGCGACGCTCGTGCTGGTCGCGCTCGGCCTTGCCGGATGCCTGATCTGGCGGACAAGCATCATCAGCATCTTGGACCTGGTCGCGCTCGGCAACCCCGCCAACCAGTGGTGGCGCGTGTTCACCTCGGCGTTCGTCTACGACAACACCGGCTACGCCGTCGTGGCGCTCGCGATCATCGCGATCTACGGGACCTTGATGGAACGGCGTCACGGGCCCGTAGTGGTAATCGCGCTGGCGCTGATCGGCGGCGCCGGCGGGCTCGCGCTCGCGTGGCATCTGAGCAACAACCACCTGTTCCTCGGCGGTAACGGCGCGGCACTCGCGTTGCTGTCGGCCTGGGCTGTCCCAGACCTGCTGCGGCTGCTGCGCAAGCACGACTTCGACGGCGACCTGATCGGGACCGCGGTGCTCGCCGCGGTGATCGCGCTGATGCCGCTGGCGACGTTGGACGCGAGCTGGGTGGCGGCCGGTGTCGGGACGGCGGCCGGGCTCGTGCTCGGTTTGCTGCTGATGCGCCTCCATCCCGGCTGAGGCCCAGCCGCGAACGGCACGAATCTGCGAAGCTGGCATCGGAGTGAGCTTCTCCGACGCCGAAATCGACGCCGCGATCGCGGCGCTCAGCGACCCCGGTCGGTTGGACGCCGCGCAGAGTCTCGTGAGCCGGGCGGCACCCAGCCTGCAGCGGGTGCTCGGCAGCGCGCTACAGGAGGGCGGCTGGTTTGACACCGCCCATGAGGCGGCGGTCAAAGAGGCGATTGGCGCCGAGCATGCGCAGGACCGGATCGTCGCCGTGCGGACGCTGCTTGCCGAGGAGACGCGGCTGACGATGCTCGTCGGCGTTGCCGTCGGCTTCGAGCTCGCCCGGGAGCTGGGCCATGCCCCCGCTGATGCCGGCTCCGCCGAGGCCCACTCGGCCGGGCCCCGCTCCGCTGAGAGCCGCTCGGCCGGGGCACGCTCCGATACAGCCACCGATCAGGAGGACCAATAGACATGGAAATCAGGTACTACGGCCACGCCACGTTCGAGCTTGCCGACGGTGACACGTCCGTTCTGATCGACCCGTTCCTAACCGGCAACCCGAAGGCGACGATCGCCGCCGACGACTTGGCGCCGACGACGATCCTGCTGACGCACGGCCACGCCGACCACGTTGGCGACGCCCTCTCGATCGGCACGCGCACCGGCGCACCGGTGCTGGCGATCGTCGAGCTCGCGCAGGAGCTCGGTGAGGACGGCGCCAACGCCCAGGACATCAACATCGGCGGCACGGTCCAGTTCGACTGGGGCTGGGTCAAGATGGTGCCGGCGTGGCACACGTCGACCACGCCCAAGGGCACCGTCAACACCCCAGCCGGCCTGCTGATCAACTTCAAGGACACGATCGTCTACCACCTGGGCGACACGGCCCTGTTCTCAGACCTCTCGCTGGTCGGCAAGCGCCATCCGATCGACTACGCGCTGATGTGCATCGGCGGGCACTACACGATGGATCGCGTGGACGCTGTCGACGCCGCCGGCTTAGTCGGCGCCAAGACCGTGATCCCGTGCCACTACAACACCTTCCCGGTGATCGAGACCGATGCGCAGGCGTTCAAATCGGACGTCGAATCGGCTACCACCTCGAACGTGATCGTGCTCGATCCGGGACAGACGCACGTCGTTTGAGAGGGGTCCGCATGTGTGCCGTCTTTGTGACAGACGACGTCACAAAGTCGTCACATGTGCCAAGCCCCATTTGGGAGCCTGGCTTCCACCGCGGCGGTCAGCCGATCCGGGAGCCGATCTCGGCGTCCTGATCGGGCCGCAGCAGCACGACCCCCAGCGCGTCGTCGAGCGCACCCAGCACCAGCACCTCTGACATGAACGGGCCGATCTGGCGCGCCGGGAAGTTGACGACTCCCACGACCAGCGTGCCGAGCAGCTGCTCGCGCGTGTAGGTCGTGATCTGGGCTGAGGAGCGCTTGCTCCCGATCTCGGGACCGAAGTCGATCGTGAGTTTCCAGGCGGGGTTGCGCGCCTCGGGGAAATCGTCGACGGCGGTTACGCGGCCGACGCGCATGTCGACCTGGAGGAAGTGCTCGAAGTCGATCAAAGTGGCCGGATACTAGGCGATCCGCCCCTGCGGACCTCCGCCGTCTGTTGCGGACCTCCGCCGTCTGTTGCGGACCTCCGCCGTCTGTTGCGGACCTCCGCCGTCTGTTGCGGACCTCCGCCGTCCGCTGCGGACCTCCGCCGTCTGTTGCGGTTAGGAGCAGACGACTACGAGCCGCTGCCGGTACCGGCAGGCGTGGTGCTGGTGGTGCTCGTCGGCGCCGTGGTGGTGCCCGTCGTCGAGGTGGTCGACGTCGTCGACGTGGTGCCGGTGGTGCTCGTCGGCGTCGTGGTGGTGCCCGTCGTCGAGGTGGTCGGCGTCGTGCTGGTCGTGCCCGTCGTTGACGTCGTCGTGGTCGGCGCGAACGGGGAGACGCCGCCGGTCGTGCCGGTGGTCGTCGTGACGGTGCCGGAGGTGGCGCCCGGCGTCGTCTGCTCATATGCAGGCGTCGTCACGACCGGCGCGGTCGGCGTGGTGTGGGTGACGACGAGCGTCTTCCTCGTGTGCGTGCCAGTCGTGGCCGGCGGTGTGGTCGCCGTCGCCGAGCTGGTCAGCGTCGCGGCCTGCGCAGGCGTGGTCTTGACACGCGAGACACCCGCGATCGCCCGATGGGCGCTGTGCCCGCTGCGCGCTGGCACGAGCCCGACCGAGCCGCCGAGCTTGGCGCTGCCCGTGGCCGCGTCGTTGACGCCCGAGTTCACCGAGCGCGAGACGAGCGTGCCGGCTGACGGGCCCTGGTGGTGGTGAGCGATGGTCCGGGTGACGGCCACGGTGCCTGCCGTGACGAGCGCGGCCGCGGCGAGGCCTGCCGCCGCCTTGGTCGCGACCGCGCCCACGCCCGCGGTGATGAGGCCGCCCGCGGAGCCGCCGGCCGCGCCCGCTGCTCCGGCCGCTCCGGCCGCTCCGGCTGCTCCAGCCGCGCCGCTGCCCGCGGAGCCGGCACCGATCGCGCCGACGCCGGCATGGGCACCCGCGGAGCCGGCGGCAGAGTGGCCGGCGTGGGCGAACAGAAGCTGGCGGAACAGGGCCAGCGGACCGAACGGCGCGAGTGCGGCGAGCGCCTTGTTGGTCTTGCGCATCTCGCCCTGGAATACCTCACAGTGAGTGCAGTTCTTGAGGTGGCGGCGCACCGGCGCGCTCGTCTTGCGACGCATCCCCTCAGCGACCTCGGCGAGCTCTTCGCGAACCTGGTCGCAGCTCAGTAGGCGGCCTTGGGCGGCCTCGGTGAGCGACACGCGCGCGCGCACGAGCAGCGACTTGACGCTGGAGACCGTGGTCTCCATGGCCTCGGCGACCTGCTCGTAGGAGAGTGCGTCCATCTCCCGCAGGATCAGCGCCGTGCGCTGGGTCTCGGGCAGCTCGCGAATGTCGTCGAGCAGCTGACGGAACTCCTCGCGGTCGTGCGCCTTGTCCGCGGTGCTGGCGCCGTGGTCGGCGAAGTGGATGTCCATCGAGTCGACGCCAACTGCCCGGTTGCGCCGCAGATGGTTCAGGCAGCGGTTGCGCGCGATCCGGTAAAGCCAAGGCCGCACGTTGATCGACCGCTCATCGGACAGCATCGCGTTGTAGGAGGCGGTGAACACGTCCTGGAGCACGTCCTCGGCGTCTTCGCGGGAGCCGAGCAGGTGGCGGCAGAAGGAGAGCAGGCGGCTCTGGTAGCGGCTGACCAGGACATCGAACGCGCTCTGGTTGCCACGGCGGATGAGCGCGACAAGGCGCTCATCAGACTGGAGCCTGAGCAGCGGAGAACGGCCGTGCAGACCTGTGCCCCCGGGATATCTGAGTGCTGAGACTTCCATTTCGGCCTTCAGCTCCATTCGAACAACCTAGCAACGGGAAAGTTGCGGTTCGGTGTGATTCGGTCTAAGGCTCTGCCTACCCGATCCACTGCGGATCCAGCCTGTTTGCAGGGTAAGATCGCCCGGACACCCACGAGCCCGGGTAGACAAATTGGCAAAGTCGGCGCTCTTAAAAAGCGCTGCCCGCGAGGGCACTGCGGGTTCGATCCCCGCCCCGGGTATGAGACACAGGCGCCCGCGCCGTCGGAGACATCGACGCGCTCAGGCGACGTCGCCGCCAAAGGCGTCGACGCGCTCAGGCGACGGCGCGGTCCGAGGCATCGACCGCCCCAGACTCGGCGCGCCCAAGCTGCTCGATCAGGTGCTCGGCGATCGCGCGGTCACCGCTGATCGTCAGCCCGCCCATATGCCCGCCGGGCGCAAACGCGGACACCCACGCGCGCGTGTCACCGGTTATCCAGGCTGCGGGAGCATCGCTCGCCTGCTCGACGACCTCGCTGCCGCGTTCACCGAGCTTGACGGTCAACGTCAGAGGACCGCCCTCGCGGTGCCCGTTCGTGATCGTGCACTCGACCTCGCCGCGCCGGCCGGTGGCCTTGAGCAGGCCGGGCACGAGCCGGAAGATCGCGCCCATGTCGACGCGCTCGCCGGCGCGCGGCATGCTCCACGCCCAGCGGTAACCCCATAGCGCGAGCTCGGCGAGCACCGGCATCAGATCACGAGCGCGCGGCGTCAACTCGTAGTCGACGCGCGGCGGCACCTCGCGGTAGCGCTTCCGGGTCAGCATGCCGTCGGCGACCATGCGGTTCAGGCGTGAGCGCAGCTGCTCGGTCGAGATTCCCGGCAGCACGCGTTGCAGTTCGACGAAGCGGCGGGGGCCGGCGGCGAGATCCCGCACGATCAGCAGCGTCCACTTGTCGCCGACTAAATCCAACGCTCGCGCGTCGGGCGACCACTGGTCGTAGGGATGACGCTTCGGCGGTGGGACTTGCGGCATCTTGCGCCTCCATCCGGTCGAAATAGAGCAAACACGAGTGTACGCCGGGAGCCGCATCTGCCAGAAGAGAATGTGAAAGCGCACTAACTACTGGAGGTTCGAATAGCCCACGTTCCGGCCTGATGCGCACGTCGACCCGCGACGGACGAGTGAAGTGTGCAACCCCTCACAGAAGTGCGGATTCGGTCCGAGACCTGCCGATAATGTCGGTGTGGGGGACATCATCTTTCTGTCGGAGCGGATGGCGGACCGCTCTCGGCCGAGCCCCGACGCCGCACGTTTCTTCTTCGCACTCGACTGCCCGCTCTCGTATCTGACCGCCGAGCGGGTCGAACGCGCGCTCGGCGAGGTTGAGTGGGTCCCGGTCCTCGGCCCGCTGTCCGCCCTCGGCCCGTTGTCCGAGCCTGGGCCCGAGCGGGACGGCCCCGCCGCCTGCGCCGAGCGCGAGGTGCACGCCCGCGACCGCATGCGACTCGCCGAGCGCGAGGCGCAGATCCTGCAGCTGCCGCTGGTCGAGCCCCACCGCTTCCCGATGGACAGCAGGAAAGCGGCACGCGCCGCGGCCTTTGCCGCCGATGCCGGCGTCGGCTCCACGTTCGCGCTTGCGGTGGCACGGCTCGCCTTCTGCGGCGGATTCGACATCTCCAGCGACAACGTGATCGAGGAGGCGGCCGCGGTCGCGGGCCTGAACCCCGCCGAGGCGGTGTTGGCCGCGCGCGACGCGGGCCTCGACCTACGGCTCGATGCCACCAGTCGCGGACTGCGTGCCCGCGGGATCGTCTCGCCGCCGGCGATCAACATCGCCGAGAGCTGGTTCGACGGAACCGACTGTGTGATGGCGGCGGTGTCGTTCAGCGCCGCCCGCTACACCAACCGAAGCTAGGGGAGCGTCAGGCCGGCGAGGATCGACTCGTCGAGGGTTTCCTCGTGGTTCTGGCCGGTGAGCAGGGGCGTCGGGTGCATGGCGCCCGGCGTCAGCTCGGGCAGGTGCTCGTACTCGTCGAGCTCTGAGCAGAGCGAGCGGAAGTGATCCGACTGCGGGACCCGTTCGCTGGTGGTTGTCTGGGGAGGCTGTTGGCTACGCATGAGAGCCTTCCTTCACGTCGCGGTGGCCGCGGTGTGTGCGCGGCATCACAGAAACTACGCGCGTGAGATGCGCCCGTTGCCGCCGGTGGTGGGCGAACCCCCCGCGTGGGGGGTCGGCCTGACGCCCCGCCCCGAACCCCCGCCCAGCCCCGGGCTGTTAGCTTGCGGGCGGTGATGCAGGCCGCAGACGAGTTCCACGGCGGGCGCCTGATCGCCAAGCGCCTGCGCGCCCACGGCGTCAGCAGGCTGTTCACGCTTTCGGGCGGGCACCTGTTCTCGATCTACGACGGCTGCCGCGAGGAGGGGATCGAGATCATCGATGTCCGCCACGAGCAGACGGCCGCGTTCGCCGCCGAGGGCTGGGCGAAGGTCACGCGCGAGCTCGGGGTGTGTGCGCTGACCGCCGGCCCCGGGGTGACCAACGGGATGAGCGCGCTCGGCTCCGCGCACGAGAACAACTCGCCGATGCTGGTCCTCGGTGGTCGCGCGCCGGCCTTCCGCTGGGGGCAGGGATCGCTGCAGGAGATCGATCACGTTCCGTTTGTGCGCCCGCTCGTGAAGATGGCCGCGACGGCCGACTCGCCGGGCGAGATCCAGGACCTGGTCGACGAGGCGATCGCTACAGCCCTCGTGCCGCACTCGGGCCCCGTCTTTCTCGACTTCCCGCTCGATTACGTGTTCTCGTTCGCCGCCGACAGCGAGGCGGACGCCCCATACGCCGAGGTCGCCCCGTGGCGCGCGGGGCGTGCGGACGGCGATGAGCTCGAGCGCGCCGCGCGGCTGCTGCGCGAGGCCGAGCGGCCGGTGATCATGGCGGGGACCGGGCTCTACTGGGGGCGCGGCGAGGTCGAGTTGCACGCATTGGCTGAGGCGCTGCGGATCCCCGTGTTCGCCAACGGCCTCGGGCGCGGGTGCTTCCCGGCCGACCACGAGCTCTACTTCTCGCGGGCGCGTAGCGAAGCTTTCAAACAAGCCGATGTAGCGCTCGTGGTTGGCGTGCCGCTCGACTTCAGGCTGGGTTTCGGCGCGGCCTTCGGCGACGAGACGACGATCGTGGCGATCGATGTCGCTGAGCCTCAGCGGGCCCAGCCGCGGGCGCTGGCCGCCGAGCTCTACGGAGCCCTGCCCGCTGCTCTCGATGACCTGCGCGATGGCGCGAGCCTCGCAGACGACGTTGCCGCCGAGCGACGGCAATGGCTGCAGGCGCTGCGTGCGGTCGAGACCGAGCAGCGGGGGTCCGAACGCGAGGGCCTCGATGACAAACGCATCCCCATGCATCCGATGCGTCTGTACGCAGAGCTGATGCCGCTGCTCGACCGCGACGCGATCATCATCGGCGACGGCGGCGACTTCGTCTCCTTCGCGGGACGGCTGGTCGACTCGTTCGAGCCCGGCTGCTGGCTCGACCCCGGCCCCTACGGCTGCCTCGGCTCGGGGCCCGGCTACGCGCTCGCGGCGAAGCTCGCGCACCCCGACCGGCAGGTCGTGCTGCTGCAGGGCGACGGCGCCTTCGGCTTCTCGGGAATGGAGTGGGACACGCTCGTGCGCCACGGCGTGCCCGTGATCGGGGTGATGGGCAACAACGGCATCTGGGCGCTCGAGAAGCATCCGATGGAAGCGATCTACGGGTACTCGGTCGCCGCCCATCTGCAGCCGGAGATGCGCTACGACCAGCTGGTGCAGACGCTCGGTGGGCACGGTGAGCTGGTGCACGCGCCGGGACAGCTGCAACCTGCGTTCGAGCGCGCTCTCGCGTCGGGGCGCCCATCGCTGATCAACGTGATCACCGACCCGGAGGTCGCCTACCCGCGGCGTTCTAACCTGGCATGAGCCGTGCGGAGCTTCTTCACATTCCCCAATCCGGTCAACGACAAGGCCGCGCGGACGGTCGCGGGGGTCGTGCTCGTCGGCGTGATCGTGACGCTCGCGACGGGCTGGTACTGGCTGCTGATCCCGATCACCTACGGCTTCTGGGCGCGCGTTCTCGCCGGACCGAAGCTCAGCCCGCTGGCCTGGACGGCGATGCACGTGATCGCGCCGCGGCTCGGTGAGAAGGTCCTCGTCCCGGGCCCGCCGAAGCGCTTCGCCCAGGGCATGGGCACGGTGATGTCGTCGCTGGCGCTGCTGTTCGGCCTGATCCTCGGCGACCACACGCTCGCCGACATCGTCCTTGTGCTGTTCATTCCGGCCGCCGGGCTCGAGTCGATCTTCGGGATCTGCCTCGGCTGCAAGACGTTCTCCGCGCTGATGCGCTCGGGCGTGATCCCTGAGTCGGTCTGCCTCGAGTGCGCCGATATCAGCGGCCGGCTCGGCTCTGTCAGCTCCTGAGGGCGCTTTCAGCAGTGCCGGTGGGCCCGCTGGCCCCCGGCACTGGCACCGCGATCAGTCCGCCGAGTAGTGCAGCGCGGCGCCGCGAAGGATGTCGTGCTCGGAGACCTCGATCGCGTCGAGCTCGAACAGGTTCATGATCTCGGTCAGGATCACGATGCCGGGCAGGATCGCGATCGCCCGGTCGGGGTGCAGGCCGGTCACGTGCTTGCGCTGCTCGAGCGGCAGAGCCGCGAGGCGCTCGAAGATCTCGTCGCGCTCGGTGGCGGTCAGCCTGTAACCGTGAACCCGCTCCGGGTCGTAGGGGTCGAGCTGCTGGGCGATCGCTGCCAGTGAGGTCGGCGTGCCGGCGACGCCGAGCGCCCGGTCGGTGTGGGTGCGATACGCACGGGGGACGGCGTCGGCGAGGATCGTGCGGACGTCCTGCGCGATCGCGTCGAGCTCGGCCGCCGATGGTGGGTCGCTGGTGATGTGCCGGTCGGCTTGGCGTACGACGCCGGCCTGGGTGGAGACGTGGAAGTCGAGCCTGTCGCCGTGGCCGATCACGAGCTCGGTTGAGCCGCCGCCGATGTCGAACACGAGCGTCGGTCCGCCCTCGGGATCGTGATCGATCGTGTCGGTGGCGCCGAGGTAGGTGAGGCGCGCCTCCTCGTCACCGCCGAGTACATGGGTCTCGAAACCGAAGCGCGCGGCCACGTCGTGGGCGAAGTCGCCGCCGTTGGCGGCGTCGCGGACGGCGCTGGTCATCACGGCCACCGCCCTGTCAGGGCGACTCGTGTCGAGCAGCTCGCGGTACTGCTCGAGCACCGCGTACTCCCGCGCGAGCGCGTCGGCGGCGAGCCGGCCGCTGGCGTCAACTCCGGCACCGAGTCGTGTGACGCGGCTGACCCGCGTCGGCTCGGCGACGACACGGCCTTGGTCGACGTCGGCTACGTACAGACGCGTGGTGTTGGTCCCGACGTCGACGACCGCGATCCGCACGGTCAGTCGGAGAGCTGCGCGGGAACCTGGTGGGGGAGCGGTCTGCCGTCGAGCCCGGCGAGGATGTTCTCGACGGCCATTTCGGTCATGCGCTCGCGGGCCGTCCATGTGGCCGAGCCGATGTGCGGCACCACCAGCAGGTTCGGCGCCTGCCACAGCGGGTCATCCGGTGGCAGTGGCTCCGGCAGTGTGACGTCGAGGGCCGCGCCGCCGATGCGGCCGGTGTGAAGCGCTTCGGCGAGCGCCGCCGCGTCGACGATCGCGCCACGCGCCGTGTTGATCAGGATCGCGGTGGGCTTCATCAGCGCGAACGCCTCGGCGCCGATCAGGTTGCGGGTCCCGGCTGTGAGGGGCAGGTGGATCGAGACGAAGTCCGAGCGGCGCAGCAGGTGCTCGAGGTTGCTCTGGTCGCGGGTCTCGGTTGTGAGCACCTCCATGCCGAAGCCCGCGGCGCGGCGCGCGACTGCCTGCCCGATGCGGCCGAGCCCGATGATCCCGAGCGTCGCGCCGGAGATGTCGGCGCCGAGGAACGCGCCCGGGTCCCAGGTGTGCCACTCGCCACTGCGGGCGAACGCGGACGCCTCCGTGATCCGCCGGGCCGCTGCCATCAGCAGCGCGAAGGCGAGGTCGGCCGTGGCCTCCGTCAGAGCGTCCGGCGTGTTGCCGACGGGAATGCCGCGCGCGCTGGCAGCGTCGACATCGATGTTGTCGTAGCCGACCGCATAGTTGGCGATCACTCGCAGCTTCGGTGAACCGGCGATCAGCTCCGCGTCGACGCGGTCGGTCAGCAGTGAGAGCAGCGCGTCGGAATCGGCGGTGTACTCGCGAAGCTCGTCATAGGTGGGTGGGTGCGTGTGGGGCCACACGATCGTCTCGTGGGCG
>Ga0182024_10006216_pt1 | contig 26342 bp, 25 predicted proteins | sample P32metaG_FD_120480 | JGI IMG/M metagenome (GOLD analysis project Ga0182024, IMG submission 120480) | Permafrost microbial communities from Stordalen Mire, Sweden - P3-2 metaG (Illumina Assembly) | ecosystem: Environmental > Terrestrial > Soil > Wetlands > Permafrost | place: Sweden: Stordalen... | reverse complement strand
CCCAGGTGACCGCGCCGTACGCGTTCAGGCCCTCGCCGCTGGTCATCTGCAGTTCGGAGCGGAAGTAGAACGATGTGTGGGGATTGATCAGCAGAAGCGCATGGTGGGCCAGGGTGTTCGACGGCGCGATGGCGATGCCGTTGGAGCCGTCCGGTTCGCGCCGCGGGGCCTCGACGGCCGACTCGAGGCGGGCCACCCGCTCTCCGCCGTAGAAGGCTTCGATCCCGCTCAGCGAGGCGCGTTCGATGTCGCCGCCGATGCTTCCCTCGGTGAAGCTCAGGGCCATCCACGGCTCGAACCGGGTGAGGAGGCGCGGCGTGACCCTCGGATGGGTCGCGAGATAGTAGTTCAGCCCGTCCGCCCAGGCGGCCATCAGGTTCTTCAGCCACTCCGGGCTCGCCGCGTAGCGCTCTTTGACGTCGGTTTCGTCGATGAACAGCCTTTGACGCAGGTCACGCCAGATGGCTGTTTCACCGTCGACCTCGGCCCGACGTCCCAGGGCGTCGATGTAATTGGCCTCGACCCGGCCGAAGTCGTCCTCGGCCTGGGCGTAGACCATCCCGAACACCGCCAGCGCGTCGGAATCGCCCCTCACATGGGCGATCCCCCAGTCGTCGCGGACGATGGCGACCCCTCGTGCTTCGGCCTGCCAGCGCGCCAGTTCGGCTGGCGTGGCGCAGTTCGCGCCTCCCGCGAAGGCTGCCCAGGCGATCACGACAACAAGGGCCCCGATGCGCGATGACCTGGCGATCATCCGCCGGGAGGAGCCCCGATCGCGCACGAAAGGAAGATTTTCTTCGCCTAAGTTCTTCCTCGCCAAGGCGCTGGCGGGGTAGGGCTCAACTTGCCTCGACGGCGCTGTTCATGGGCGCCCCGCCCTTGAGTACGCTGATCTTGTCCCCGCACCCCGGACAAAACGAGACCTGAACCCCGCCAGGGCTGGGGAACCGGCCATCCGCATCCACCGGCATCATGTAGACGAGATTATCGCTATGATGCTGGAGGTTCGACACAAAGAAGTATTTGCGCCGGAAGGCGTCCGCGAGCTGACCACATGAACAGGCTGGGGGTTTTCCCCACGCGAAGCCCCCGGCAACGTGATCGTCCCTGATCTGTATCCGCACGGACTCGCGCATGGCCTCTCCCGCCGCCAACGACTTGAATTCTAGCAGTGAAGCGATCCACCGTGAACAAGCGCGTTGCACCGCCGATCAATATCTGCGCGGTTGGTCAGTGCTGGGCGGAAGGGGGTTTGAACGTCGATGCCCCAATCGCCTCACGCGTCGAAGACGATCACCGATCTTGCGACCTCGCCGCGTTTCATCTCTTCGAAGGCGGAGTTGACCTCCTCCAGCTTCAGCCGGCGCGAGATCATCTCGTCGAGCTTGAGCTTGCCGGCCATGTAGAAATCGACCAGCCGGGGCATGTCGACCGGGAAGCGGTTGGAGCCCATGGCCGAGCCCTGGATGCGCTTTTCGCCCAGGAAAGCGGCGCCCATCAGGCTGATCTTCTCGCCCACCGGGATCATGCCGATCACATTGGCCGTCCCGCCGCGGCGCAGCATGTTGAAGGCCTGCTCGGCGGTCTTGGAAAGGCCGATCGCCTCGAAGCTGTGATGCACGCCGCCCTTGGTCATCTCCATCACTTCCTTCACCGGGTCGCCTTCGCCGGCGCGGATGAAGTCGGTCGCCCCGAAGGCGCGGGCGAGGTTGTCCTTGGCCGCCGAGATGTCGATGGCGATGATCCGCCCGGCGCCGGCGATCGCCGCGCCGTTGATCGCCGCCAGGCCAACGCCGCCGCAGCCGATCACCGCCACGCTTTCGCCGGGCCGCACGCCCGAGGTGTGGATCGCCGCCCCGACCCCGGTCATCACCCCGCAGCCGATCAGGGCGGCGCGGTCGAAGGGCATGTCGCGCCGCACCGCGACACAGGCGTGCTCGTGGATCAGCATCTGCTCGGCGAACGACGAGAGATTGGCGAACTGGTTCATCGGCGCGCCGTCGCTGGCCAGGCGCGGCGCCTCGCCGCTCTCGCGGCGCGTCTCGCGGCCGTTGCACAGGCTCAGGTGGCCGGTGAGGCACTGCTCGCAATGGCCGCAGTAGGCCGAAAGGCACGTGATCACGTGGTCGCCCGCCTTCACCGTCCGCACGTCGGCGCCCACCTGTTCGACGACGCCGGCGCTCTCGTGGCCGAGCACGGTCGGCAGCGCGTAGGGGTAGGCGCCCTCGATGATGTGCAGATCGGAGTGGCAGACGCCGGCGGCCATGGTGCGGACCAGCACCTCGCGCGGCCCCGGCTTGCCGATCTCGACGGTCTCGATCTGGAGGGGCGTTCGCACCTCCCGCAGCACGGCGGCTTTCATCGCTGGTCTCCCCTAAGGTGAGGATTCTACCTTAGTCTCAGGGGTTCCGGCATCGACAATAAGGATCCCGCGACGCCGAACGACGCGCCCTGACGGGCTTGACGACCGGCCGGGAAAGTTGCAGTGTGCAAGTGATGGCTCATGGCCCGCGCTCTGAAGACCAAGCTTCATGTGAAGATTCCGGCGAATTCCCCAGAGGGGAGTCTTGCCGGCCAAGTCGCCTACCGAAGGCTGGTGATTCGCCCGTCATGAAAAAGTTTCGCGTGATCAATGGATTACAAAGGAGTGGGCCCCGCGCCAATCGCCAAACACCGCCTGGATGGCGTTCTTGAGCGTTTTTTTGGCGTCTTTCGTCGTAGCCTTGGCGTGATTTGGGTAGCTGGGGCGTAATTTTGCGTGGTTGGGACGTAGTTTTCCGTAATTGGACGTAATTGGGCGTGCTCGCCGACATACAGGCCGGATGAAGAACAGCAGAGCCGTCGACCGAGGCGAACATGAAATGAGCCCGCCGGCTGCGTTGTCGTACAGCGGGCAGGCGGAGGTGCAACTGCCGTGCGCCGATCTCGCGCCGACCCTGGAGTTTTTCGTCGGCCGCCTGGGCTTCCGCATCGAGTCGATCTTCCCGGCCGAGGACCCGACCGTGGCCAGTCTTTCCGGCCACGGGCTGCGCCTGCGGCTTGCTCCAGGCGAAGGTGATCCGGGGCTGATCCGTCTGCCCCGCCGTGACCCTGGACCCGCCGACGAGCGGATGATGGTCGCCCCCAACGGCACGCGGATCGAGCTGACCTGGGCCGACCCGCCGGTCGAGATTCCGCTCCTTAGGGAGGAATTCCTCGTCACCCGACGGGAAGATGGGCCAGGAGCAAGCCAGGGCAGGGCGGGGATGGTCTATCGCGACCTGATCCCCGGGCGGCTGGGCGGGCGCTTCATCGCCTCCCACATCGCCATTGCCCAGGGCGGCCCGGTCGCCGACTGGACCCACTTCCACAAGATCGCCTTCCAGCTGATCTTCTGCCGGCGCGGCTGGGTTCGCCTGGTCTACGAGGATCAGGGTGAGCCCTTCATCATGGAGTCCGGAGATTGCGTGCTGCAACCACCGAGGATCCGCCATCGGGTCCTTGAGAGTTCGTCAGGCCTCGAGGTGATCGAAGTCACCTGCCCGGCCTTGCACGAGACCCTGGCCGATCATGACCTGGTTCTGCCGACGGGGCGGCCGCCGCCGGGCCGCGACTTCGCCGGCCAGGTCTTCCTCCGCCACGTCGCTTCGAAGACTCCATGGATTGCTCACGGCGAGACCGGCTTCGAGCGCCGGGAGACCGGGGTCGGCCAGGCGTCGGGGGGTCTCGTCGACGCCCGTGTGCTTCGTCCGGCCGGCGCCACTACACTGGATGCGCCGGCCCACCAGGGCGAGCTGCTGTTCGGTGTCGTGCTCGACGGCGCGGCGGTGCTGGAATGTCGCGGGAAGCATCCGCTCTCCGCCTGTGACGCCTTCGTCATTCCGGCCGGCGAGGCCTGGGGGCTGCGAAACTGTGAGCCGGATCTAGCGTTGCTGGAGATCATGGCGCCGGCGGATCACTGAAATGATCGGCAAGACGCCCAAACCCGCCTCGACCACGACCAGGCAGCCAGGGTCCCTGGCCGCCCTCGCCGCCCTGGGCATCGTCTACGGCGATCTGGGGACGAGCCCGCTCTACACCCTGCAGGCGGTCGTCGCGGCCGCCGGCGGCCACTTCACCACCGCCAGCGCGCTGGGGATCCTCTCCTTGATCTTCTGGGCGCTGATCATCACCATCTCGGTCAAGTACTGCCTCTTCGTGATGCGGGCCGACAACCACGGCGAGGGCGGGATCCTGGCGCTGATGTCGCTGGTGGGCGCCAATTCCCTGCGCGGAAAGGCCAAGGTGCTGACCGCCATGGGCCTGCTGGGCGCCGCCCTGCTCTACGGCGATGGCGTCATCACGCCGGCGATCTCGGTGCTCTCCTCCATCGAAGGGGTGAACGTCGTGACGACGGCGTTCAAGGCCTACGAGATGCCCATCGGCGTGGGCATCCTCATCGCCCTCTTTGGCGCCCAGCACTTCGGGACCGCGAAGATAGGGGTCGCCTTTGGGCCGATCATGCTCGTCTGGTTCATCGTCATCGCCGCCCTGGGCCTATCAGGGGTGATCCGCCACCCGGCGGTGCTGGCGGCGGTCAATCCGCGTCACGCCATCGGCTTCCTCGCCACCAGCGGCTTCACCGGTCTCCTGGTGCTGGGCGGCGTCTTCCTCTGTCTCACCGGCGGGGAGGCGCTCTACGCCGATATGGGCCACTTCGGCAAAGGCCCGATCAGACTTTCCTGGTACGCCATCGTCCTGCCGGCCCTGCTGCTGAGCTACGCCGGCCAGATCGGCCTGATGATCGAGAAGGGGACGATTCACGGCAATCCCTTCTTCCTGCTTGCCCCGTCCTGGTCAGTCTACCCGCTGGTGGCCCTGGCGACGGCGGCGACGGTGATCGCCAGCCAGGCCATCATCACCGGCTCGTTCTCCATGACCCGCCAGGCCATGCAGCTGGGCTGGATGCCCGGCGTCGTCATCCGCCAGACCTCCGACGAGGTCTATGGCCAGATCTATGTGCCGGCGGTGAACTGGCTGATGATGGTGGCGACCGTCGGCATCACGGTCGGCTTTGGCAGTTCGGACCGGCTCGCCGGCGCCTACGGCACGGCGGTCTCGACCACCATGCTGATGACCACCGGCCTGCTCTACGTCGCCATGCGCAGGGTCTGGCGCTGGTCGCTGCCGATCTCCCTGATGGTTGGAGGTCTCTTCCTGATCGTCGACCTGGGTTTCTTTGGCGCCAACCTCCTGAAGATCGTCGACGGCGGCTGGCTGCCGCTGACCATCGGCGCGGTCGTCTTCTTCGTCATGACCACCTGGCGCGCCGGGACCGACCACATCCGCTTTGGCCTGGACAGCCTCGCCGGCTCGCCGCGGGCCTTCGCCGCCGACCTGAAGGCCGGCCGCATCCCCCGGGTGCCCGGCTGCGCGGTCTTCCTCACCCGCACCACTCCGCGGATTCCGCCGCAACTGATGGAGCACGTGAAGTTCATGGGCGCCCTGCACCAGCACGTCGTCGCCCTGACGGTTCTTTTCGATGAGACTCCCCGCATCGATGAGGTCCAGCGATGCGAGGTCGAGACCATAGGCGAGGGCGTCTGGCGGGTGACCATGCGTTTCGGCTTCATCGAGGTGCCCGACCTCTCGACAGAGTTGAAGAAGGTCACGGGATTGGACAAGTCCATCGATCTCGACCGGGCGATCTACTTCGCCAACCGCGACCTCGTGGTCGCCAGGCGCAGATCGCACCGCGGCCTGCACTGGCGCATGCCGATCTTCGCTTTCCTGTGGCGCAATTCGGTGCGGGCCGTTGACCGCTTCAGCCTGCCGCCCGAGCGCGTGGTCGAGGTCGCCCGCCAGATCGCGGTCTAGGCTTGCGCTCTTAAGGCCGGTTCCTCGACGCCCGGCCGGTAGCCGGAACGGCTGGGCCGGTCGCCGGGCCGCTCGCGGCGGGCGGCTGGCCGGCCAGCGCCAGGGCGACCGCCGGGTTCATGGCGTCGACCATGGCCGAGGGCATCAGGATGGTCGCGCCGCGCTCCTTGGTGGTCTCGTAGATGATGTTCATCGCCCGAAGCTGCAGGGCGCCGGGCTGGTCGGCGTAGGATCTGGCGGCGGCGACGAACTGGGCGGCGACCTCGGCCTCGGCCGAGCCGAGGATGATCCGCGCCTGCTTCTCGCGCTCGGCCTGGGCCTGACGGCTCATGGCGTCCTGCAGCGAGCCGGGAATGCCGACGTCGCGGATCTCGACGCTCATCACCGTGATCCCCCAGATCGCCGTCTTGGCCCCGATGTCGGCGCGCAGCCGCTCGTCGGCCGCCCGCCGATCCGACAGCAGCGCCGAGAGCATCGACGATCCGATCATCTCGCGCAGCGAGGTCTGGGCCACGCGCTCGATGGCCGAGAGGAAGTCGGTGATCTCCAGGGCGGCGGCGCGGGAATCATGGACGCGCCAGAAGATGATGGCGTCGACGTTGACCGGCACGGTGTCGCGCGTCAGCGCCTGCTCGGCGTTGAAGGCGGTGGTCTGGATGCGCTCGTCGATCACCGCCACCACCTGATCGAGGATCGGGAAGATCACGAACAGGCCCGGGCCCTTGACGCCCTGCAGCTTGCCGGCCCTCAGGACCACGAACTTCTGCCAGGTGTTGGCCATCTTCAGGCTCAGCGCCACCAGGATCGCGGCCAGCCCGAAGGGCACGGCCTCTGGAACGCCGACGAAGCGGCCGATGAGAAGGCCGGTGAAGACCAGGGCGAAGGTGATGAAGGCGGTGATCGGGTTCATGGAGCGCTCCAGGGCCGAGCGGGGCCCTTAAGGAACAGCAAGCGCGGCATTGGCGTCCTGGTCAACGACAATAGGCGGCAAGGTCGTGATTCGACCGCCCGGATGGCTAGCCCAATCCGGAAGCCCGCCGCACCACCAGGTCGTCGATTTCCACCCGGCGTAGGCGGACGCGGCCGATCGCCAGGCGTCCGATAGCCAGGGTCCCGATGGCGAGCGCCCCGATCGCCAGGGCGCCGAGCGCCAGGGCTCCTAGCAGGACGCTCCCTATCAGCAGACCACCCGCCGTCGTCCGCGGGTGATAGGAGGGACGCCACTGGAGAAGGTCATCCCTGAGCTCCTCGGGGGCGTCGTAATCGCTGGTCATGAAAAAAGGGCTCCGATCAGCTCTGGACGATCTTGCGGACTTCGGGGTTGGGGTCGTCGACGACCTCGCTCTTGAGGTTGAAGATCATGGTCGCTCGGGTGGCGGCGTCATAGGCCGGCCAGTGGGGAATCTCGGGACAATCGGGCTTTCCGCTGCGGGCGAAGGCGACCCAGGCCGAGGCCAGCTGCCTGGCCATCCTGGCCGCTTGTGGATCGGGGCCGACGAAGGCGCGCACGCGGCGGTAGGAGTCGAGCATGAACGGAATCTCGATCGTGTGCGGCGACTTGAACTGGCCGTTCTCCACCGGCGTCTCCCAGGTGAAGTACCACATGTAGACCGGCGCGGCGTGCTGGGCCGCCTTGCGCTCGGCAAGGGTGATCGAGTTTCCGAAGGCGAACATCGAGCTTATCGCCGCCACGAAGAGGTAAGTCGGCGAATAGTCCGGACGGATCTTCCGCCACGCCTCGATGAGGGCCGCGCCCTTGGCGCCGAGGGGGGCGATGAACGCCTTGAGCTGGTCCTCGGTCATCGTCCCGAACCACGGCGCGGCGGCGGTGAAGATGGTCATCTCGTCCTTGACGCACCCCACCAGGATCGGCACGCCGGCCGAGATCGCCGGGGCGTCTGGCGTGAACGGGTCGCGGCGTGCGAGGCCACTGGGGAGCGCGCCTAGATCGGTCGTTTTGCCGGAGCCCATGGTCTCCCCCTTGTGGTCATGTGATCACGGCAGGCTAGCAGCATTTCGGTCTCGCGCTACGACAGACACGATGCCGTTCCGCGCCAAACGGCGGGTCGTCAGGCGCCCGTCAAGGCCGCATCCAGCTCTGCTCCCAGACCGGCGACGGTGAAGGGCTTGGTGACAAGGTGGGTGTCGGCATCCAGCGTTCCGTTGTGGATGATGGCGTTGCGTGTATAGCCGGTCATGAACACCACCCGCAGCGACGGACGACGCCTCAGCGCCTCCTCGGCGAGCACGCGACCGTTGGTCTCGGGCATGATCACGTCTGTCAACAGCAACGACACCTCCGGATGGGCATCGAGGAGCTCGAGCGCCCCGCTGGGCCCATCGGCCCAGACCACGTCGAACCCCAGTTCGGTCAGCGCCTCGATGGCGAACTCGCGCACGCCGGCTTCGTCCTCGACCACCAGCACGGTGACATCGCGGCGGCATCCGGCGGCGGGAGCGGCCTCGGCCGCCTTGGTCCGATCGATTTCCGCCAAGGAGCGGGGCAGATAGAGCTTGACGGTCGTCCCGACGCCAATCTCGCTGTAGATGCGCAGGTGACCTCCCGACTGCTTGGTGAACCCGTGAACCTGGCTGAGGCCGAGCCCGGTCCCCATGCCTGGCGGCTTGGTGGTGAAGAAGGGTTCGATCACCTTGTCGATCAGATCGGCGGCAATTCCCGTACCGGTGTCGGTGATCGCCACCATGACATACTGTCCCGGCGTTACCTCCAGCTCCTCTTCGGCGTAGGCGCGGTCGAGGTAGGTGTTTGCGGTCTCGATGGTCAGCTTGCCGCCTCGGGGCATCGCGTCGCGGGCGTTTATGCCCAGATTGACAATCGCGGTCTCCAGCTGGGAGAGATCGACGTGGGCTCGCCACAGGCCGCCGGCGCTGACGGTCTCGACGATGACCCCCTCGCCAAGGGCGCGGCGCAGCAACTCGGCGATGCGATTGACCGCCGTGACGATGTCGGCCGATGTCGGCCTGAGCGGCTGAAGCCTCGAGAAGGCCAGCAGGCGGCGGGTCAGGTCGGCGGCGCGGTTGGCCGCCTCCATGGCTTCGCGCGCGAAGCGCAGCATCTTGGGATCGGCCTGCGCGTACCGTCGCAGGAGCAGATCGAGGCTGCCGAGGATTATGGCAAGCATGTTATTGAAATCGTGGGCGATGCCGCCGGTCAGACGACCGATGGCGTCCATCTTCTGGCTTTGGCGCAGGGCGGCCTCGGCCTTCTCGCGCTCGGCGATTTGGGTTCCCAGGGCGCGGTTGGTTCGCGCCAGGGCCTGGGCGTCCAGCGTCATTACCAGGAACATCAGCGAAGCCATCACCACCAGTAATCCCGGCGCCAGGTAGCGGCTCAGGGTTCGCCCAACAGGCTCGCCCCGGTCCCTCAGATAGACGGCGCCCAACCTCTGGCCCGCCTGAGCCACAGGAGCGATGACGATGATCCGTCCGGGCGCCCGCATGGTGTGGGGCAGCTCGGAAGCCAGGCGCGAGCGAGTGAATCCGGCGACCAGGCGATCGTGCTCGTCATAGACTCCGACCGCGTCCAACTGTTGGTTGGCCCGCATGGCGTTGACGTATTCCTTGAGGGCGGCGCGGTCCCCAAAGGACAGGGCGGCGGTAACGGTGTCGGCCAGAACGCGGGCCTGGACGGCGGCGGCGGCCCTGGCCTGGGCGATGGACTGACGCTCGCTGTAGATCGCGACCGTCAGGCTGGAAGCGATCAGTACGGCCATGCTGGCCAGCACCAGCGATGGGCGAGCGCGGTCCGATCTCCATCGCCAAGGCCTCATGCGGCCGCCTTTCTCGGCCGTACGGCGAGGGCCAGACTGAGCAGCTTGGAGCTGATCGTCAGGCGGTTGTCGGCCGCCGCCTGTTCGTCGATGCGGAACCGGACCCGACCGTCGACGAGACCAAGATCGATGATCCCAGCGGGGTCGGATCCCTCGGTGACGGTCAGGATGGGAGAGCCTCTCAGAATGCGCAGAGCATCCTTTACCGGTTGCGCCCGGGTTCCGCCCAGGTAGGCGATCTGGCACGGCGGGTTGGCGACCGCCAGGCTCAACCGACGTACGACGATCGGCCGCTCGCCTACCCGCTGGCCGCTGACGGCGCGTTCCAGCACCGGTCCGAATGAATCGGCGCCGATCACGCAAATCGCGAACGGGGCCGTCGAATCGGCTTCGGCCGGCCAGTCGACGAAGGGCGCGAACTTATAGAGATACGCGGCTTTCACCGCGATCTCGAGCGGGCTCTGCGCTCTGGGCGTCGCCGGCAGAAGAGCCACGGCCAAAGCCAGGACAAGGCGTCGGGGAAGGCGGGCGGTCGTGGTTGGCGGCCGGGTCGCCATGATCTCTAGAATCGCAGGCGGACTTGCGCGAATACGCTTCGCGGAACGGCGTCGGCGTCGGGGAACTCGACGTGGCGGGCGTGGAGAAGATTGAATCCCGACAGGGACAGCCGCACTCGCTTTGAGACGTTCCAGCCGATCGAACCATTCAGCTCGACGTAGGACGGCACGGAGGGATCGGGCAGGGCGTCGACCCAGCGCAGATCGGCTTCGAAGGTGACGTTGCGACCGAGGTCCATCGAGGATCGGAGCGACGCCTGGTGCTCGGGATCGTCGCCCTCCTGGGCGAGGCCGAGCAGGCCGCTGGCCCCCGGCGCGAATTTCAACTCCTCCTTCAGCATATCGAACGAGGCGGTCAGTTTCCACCAGGACGCGAGGCGGTAGTCTCCCCATGCTTCCAGCCCATAGGTATCGCCTTCGATGAGGTTGCCCCATCTGAAGGGGATGAAACCGTCCGGCGCGGTCTCGACGCTGCGCAAGTGATCGTAGGCGTTGGCACTGCCTCAGTTTGAATTAGCTTTCTTGCGGGGCCGGTAAGGGCCGCGAGCCTTGGGCGCCGGCGTCGCAGCATCGACCCGCGCAATGACATCCTCGAAAGTGCTGAACGTCGTCGCGATCTTCGCTTGCATGGCCGGCGTCATTTTCAGCTTCGAGTGCGTCCGGATGAAATTATAGAAGAAGGTATAGAGCGCGACCATGTGAGCATGGTTCGCGACCTTCTTGGAATGGCCATTCGTAAGCCGGGTGAACCGGCGCATGTGCATCCGCATCGTCTTGTTGTGGACTTCCACGAAAGACGTGCTGACGTGCTTCCAATCGGGCTTGCCCTCGACGCGGACCTTCTTCACCCCAGTGCATTCGGCCGGGCTGTAGCGGCCCGCTGGCGAGGGCATGGGGCCGTAGGTCTTGATCACCTGGGCATAATCAACGTCGCCGCCGAAGGCCCCTTCCACGGCCTCTAGGTATGCCTTGTGGCCATCCGTGCTGATCTGGACGCGGTTGGCGAGTCGCCCGCGAACGTCGTCCATCAATTCGATAGCCGCTTGGCCCGAGCGGTCGCCGACAAGGTAGCTGACGATCAGCTTGCTGTCGGCGTCGATGGCGGTCCAGGTCCAGATGTCGCCAGCGTCGGCGGGGGCGCGCTTGGCTGTCGCGAGCGTGCGTTGCTTGCAGTAGGAAAATGCCCAGATTTCGTCGCACTGGACGCGCTTGGCAGTCACATCGCGGACCATTTCGTCATGCAGCTCGGCGCACGCCTTACCGGCATCAACGAGGATTTTGTCCACAGTGTTCGGAGAGACATCGACCATGCGGCCAATGGCGCGCATCGACACGCCCTCGCAGAGCATGGTGAGGATTTGGACGCGCTTGGCGATGGGCAGCTTGTTCATAACTGCACTTTATGCTTGCTATCATCACATAGCAAGCATTTTCGTCAATTAGCGACCCCCTTGCCGGCGCGGAGGAGTCCCGCTGGGTACGTCGGTAATGTCTAGGTCAACGCCATCCGGAATGCGCCAATGCACATTCTTCTTAAAGCCGAAAAGACGAACCCGGTGACCTCCCTGAAAGCTGTAAGAGTTGTCCTTAGGGTCGACCTTTTCCCCACAAATAAAGTGAGTACCTGTCGGCGGTACAAGTTCGGCCCATTGCGCGCCGTTAACGGTTTTCACCGGTAACTGTACGTGCCGTGTCACGCTGCGATCTTGACGCCTTTGGCTTCGAGACGCTTGACCGTGCCATCAACATCGGCAAGCGATAGTTTTAGAGCGTCGGCGATTTCTCTAGTATTAAGAGTTGTACGGCCAAGAGCGCGGACCGCTCTTATGTAATTATAGACCGCCGCTTCCAATACCTTGTCGACGTTAGCGCTCTGTCGCGGCGCGCGCGCGGGAGCAACGGTTACACCGGTGGCGAAGCCAAAGGTACTCCCCGATGCTGGATTAATAAAGAACTGTTGCGCAGTGGCCGTTTGGCGCGCGATGTCGGTCATGTCGGTCCTCCATCAGGAGTTAGCGGGTTCTGCGAAGCAACAAACTCTTGATAATGCGAGAATTGAAGCGAAAGAGCGTCAATCAAACCCTTAACGACACCAACCGGCAGCAGTACTTGCACTGCCGCATCTGCGGTTATTGTGCCAGTTGCTTGTGCGTCCTCTAGTTGTGCAACGGTCATTTTAGGCGGAAGGCGACCAAAGGTAAGGGCAAATTCAAGTAGTGAGTGGGTTACATCGGCATAGTTGGAATAATACACGAATGCGTCATCAGTCATATTAAGAACAGGCCGCAACGTCAGCGCTGGTGAGGCGGCCGAGGCGGCACTATCGGGAGCAGGGGAGACTCGGGCAGTCGCCGAGGGCCTACGCCGCGCTGCCGAGCGTGGTATTCTAGCCATCCTTGTGCCAACGGCCATTGGCGGCTTTGCGAGCGATATCGCTTCGCGCGCTGGCCGACAGTTTCGCTCTCCGCGCCTCCGCACCGGCCTGCCCACTGCGGCGCCGGCCGGATGCGGGTGGCGTCTCTTCGATCTCGCCTGTAGCGATCCGCATGACGCGGACCGCGTTACCGATGACATCAGCTGGTCGCTTTTGTCCGTTCGGACCTCTCGGCAATGGACCTCCTTGTCCGTTGTCTGCCGCATGGCATACATTAATATAGGTTGACGCGGTGTTACCCGCAGCCTCCCAGGGATTGTCAAGAGCGTTCGCTCATTGACGTAGGGTGGTTTTCGCCTTAAGCGGTCGCCGCTGCTTGCGGACGACCGAAAGAGCCCCCCCTTCGCCTCCTGGTCAATTCCTCGACATTCTCCTCAAGCCTCGCCAAAATCGCCCACACCGTTCAGTCCGTCGAGGGGCGCGGGAGGACTTGGAAACTGCGCCGCGTGGCCGCCAAGCCCCCACCTATTTCAAACTGAGGCAGTGCCTAGGCGTTGTAGTAGGTCGAGACCGAGAACGACAGCCGCGGGGTCGGCTGGGCTCGCGCGCCGATTTCATAGGCGATGAGCGACTCGGGCCGGAAATCGGGATTGCCGACCAGGTAGACGATCGGCCCGATCTTTTCGACCACGTCGGTATCAAAAGGCGTGGGCGATCGGATCGCCCGGGAAACCGCCGCCCAGAGCAGCACTTCATCCGCCGGTTTCCAGGAAAGCCGCACGCTCGGAAGGGGAGAGAGGCCGGAGTAAGGGTCGTCCTCGAGCTTCACGCCGAGGATGAGGGTCAGCGACCTGGCCAGCGACACGCTGTCCTGGACGAAGACGTTGGCGAGATCGAGGTGGCCGTCCGGCGGCGCGAAGAGCAAGCTCGAGGTATTGGTGATCCGGTATTGGTCGATCCGGAAGCCGGCGCCGACGACGACGCTGTTGCGTGCGCCCAACGAGAAGTTGTTCTGCAGATCCAGATCGAAGGTGTTCAGCAACAGGCCGCCGCCGTTGTCCTGGGTCGAGCGCTCCGTCCGGTCCCAATAGGCCTGGACCTGCAACGTCGCGCCGTTCTGCCAGGCATGGTTCCAGCGGGCCAACACGTCGGCCCCCGAGATGTCTTCGTTGGCCGCGCCTTGCTGCGCCTCGTATCCCTGGTAGGCGTCGCCCTGCACGCTGACCGCGTCGCCGGAGGCTGGTGTCCAGTCGAAGCGGAAGCCGCCCTGAGGTTTCGACCAGTTGTCGTGCGTGGGCGCGCCGGTCGAGGTGACGGTATCGGCGTCGAAGAAGTCCTTGGCATAGACGCGCCAGGTGAGGTCGGGGCTGATCTTGCCCCCGTATCGCAGACTGACCTCGCTCTCGAGGTTGCCGCCTCCGACCTCGAGCAACCCGCCCTGGGTTTCGGACGACTTGCGGGTGATGATGTTGATGACGCCGTTGACGGCATTGGCGCCCCACAGCGTCGCCCCTGGGCCGCTGATCACTTCGATCCGGTCGATATCCTCGACGAGCACGTCCTGCATGTCCCAGTAGACGCCGGAGAACAGGGGTGAATAGACAGTTCGCCCGTCGATGAGCACCAGGAGCTTGTCGGAGAAATTCTGGGCCTGGGCGTTGCCGCTGAAGCCCCGCGCGGTAACAACCCAAGTGCTGGCGCTGGTCTGGGCGACGAAAAGGTTGGGCGCCAGACGAAGGATTTCCGGCACGCTCGTGGCGCCGGAACGGACGATGTCGTCATGAGTGATCACATAGATCGCCGCCGGCGCGTCGCTGAGCGACTCGCGCGCTTTGGTCACCGACGAGACGTCGATGTTGGCCAGCTGGTCGATCGACATGTTTTGGAGGTCTTCGACCGACTGCGCCCGCGCGCCAGGTCCAATCGGCGCGAGCGCGGCGATCACCGCGATCCAGAAGGCGCGGACAAGCGGGGTATTCGACGCGCCCATCCCGACCCTCCCCAAGCTCGGCGAACGCGAAAGTCGGCAAGCGGTTCCATCACGGCGCCGGCGCCAGTGTGGCCGCGTCAGGAGGCCGGCGGCCTGTCGGCATGGCTTGCCAGCCGCAGGGTCATCTTCCGCGCAGGGGCGCCAGAAGCGGGATCGCCAGCAGCGGCGAGTGGGAGACGACGGTGAGCGGGTGGATGATGAACATCTGCGCCGCCAGCAGCAGGGTCAGGAGGGTCAGCGCCGGATCCCTCCAGCGCCGCCGCAGCGCGGCAAGGCGCGGCCGCGGGCTTCGCTTATGGCCTCCTCGGCTGGAAGTGCTCGTCATCGAAGCGGTGTGATAGGACGCGAGCTCGAGGTTCGCCAGCAAAGCGAGGGGAGGCCCAGCCATGGCGACCGGCAAGGCGGCGGTGGTGACGGGTGCGGGGTCCGGGATCGGCCGCGCCGTGACCCTCGCCCTGGCGAGCAACGGCTGGGACGTGGCCGCCGCCGGCCGGCGCGCCGAGGCGCTCGAAGCGACCGCCGCCTTGCGCGGCGCCGGTGCGGGGGAAATCCTGGCCGTCGCCTGCGATGTCATCGACCCCGCTCAGGTCGGCGCGCTCTTCGCCAGGACGAAAGAGGCGTTCGGACGGCTCGATCTGCTGTTCAACAACGCCGGAACCGGGGCGCCGCCCAGGCCCCTGGAGGATCTCTCCATCGAGCACTGGCGGCGCGTGGTCGATACCAACCTCACCGGCGCCTTCCTCTGCGCCCAACACGCGATCCGGCTGATGAAGGCCCAGGACCCGCGCGGCGGCCGGATCATCAACAATGGCTCGGTCTCGGCCCACAGCCCCCGGCCCAACTCCGCCCCCTACACGGCGACCAAGCACGCCATTACCGGCCTCACCAAGTCGATCGCCCTGGACGGGCGCAAGCACGACATCGCCTGCGGTCAGATCGACATCGGCAACGCCGCCACGCAAATGACCGCGGCGATGGCCCGCGGGGTTCCTCAGGCGGACGGCGGGCTGGCCGTCGAGCCGACCATGGATGTGGCCGACGTGGCCCGCGCCGTGCTCACCATGGCGAACCTGCCGCTTTCCGCCAACGTCCTCTTCATAACGGTGATGGCGACGGCCATGCCGTTCGTGGGACGGGGCTAGCGCCTCATCCAGGAATGTTGACGCAGCCCCCTTCGTCTCGGCGCGATAAAGCGCCGATCCACTTCCCCCAGGGGGGGCAGATTAAGAGACAGCTGGGCCTATTCTTCATCTTCCCCCTGTGGGGGAAGTACCGGCGAAGCCGGGGAAGGGGGCTGACGGGCGCGGTGATTCAAATTGAGCTGGTAGCTCCCCACGAGCCACCACCACCGTCCGCCGGGCCAGGGCGTCGAGGGAATCCACCAGCGGCGCGGCGACGTCGGCCTGGCCGAGCACGAGGGGGATCTCCGTGCATCCGGCGAGGACCACATCGGCGCCCGCCGCGATGAGCCCCGCCGCCACGGCTCGCATCCCCGCTCGCACGGCTTCGCCGGTGTCGCCGGCCTTGATGCGATAGAGCAGGGCCATGAACTGGGCCTGGGCGGCGGGCTCGGGGAGGACCACCGCCACGCCGGCGGCGGCGAAGGCGCGCTGATAGAGCCCGGCGGCAATGCAGCCGTCGGCGGCGAGGATGCCCACGCGCCTTGGAGTGAGCGCCATCGTCTCGTCGCGCGCGGTCTCGATGAGGTCGATGAACGGCGCCTCGCAGGCCGAGGTGATCGCCGAGGCGTCGGCGTGGGCGGTGTTGCACGGCATCACCAGGACCTGAGCGCCGGCCCTTTCGAGCCCTCGCGCCATCGCCGCCAGCACCGGGCCGGGGGACGGGCCCTCGCCGCGCGCGGCGGCGTTGCGGTCGGGGATGTGCGGATTGCAGTCGACCAGCAGGCGCAGGTGGTCCTCGTCGCGCGCCGCCGGCGTCAAGGCCTGCAGGCGGGCGAGGAACTGGACGGTGGCCGCCGGCCCCATGCCGCCGATGACCCCGACCGTCAGGCCGCTCATGAGGCGAGCACGTCCTGATAGGCGAAGAGCGCCGGCGATCCGCCGGTGTGGACGAAGAGCACCGCCTCGTCCTTGCCAAAGGCGCCGCGGCGGATCAGGCCGATGAGGCCGGCCATGGCCTTGCCGGTGTAGACCGGATCGAGCAGCAGGCCCTCCAGGCGGGCGGCCATCCGCACCGCCTCGACCATCTCCGGCGAGGGGAGGGAGTATCCGGGGCCGACCCATTCATCCAGGGCGGTCACCGCGGCTCGATCGATCCCGGCGGCGAGGCCTAGAAGGTCGTCGGTGGCGCTGGCCAGGGTGTGGACATTGGCCTCCTGCTCGGCGCGCGGCCGCCGCACATTGATGCCGATCAGCGGTATTCCCGCCGATCGCCCCTGAAGGCCCACGAGCAGGCCGGCGTGGGTGCCGGCGCTGCCGCTGGCGCAGACGATGTGGTCGAAGACGAGGCCCGTATCGAAGGCCTGGTCGAGGATCTCGTTGGCGCACGCCACATAGCCGAGCGCGCCCAGGGGGTTGGATCCGCCGCCTGGGATGATGTACCCGCGCCGGCCTTGCGCCGGCAGGTCGGCGACCACGCTCGCCATGGCCGCGTTCAGATCGGCGCCGGCGGCGACGACGCTGACCTTCTCCACGCCCATCAGATTGAAGAGGAAGTTGTTGCCGCTGGCCCCGGAGTCGTAGCTGCCCGCCACCCGTTCCTCGAGCACCAGGCGGCACTTCATCCCCTCCCGCGCCGCCGCCGCCAAGGTCAGCCGGCAGTGATTCGATTGCACCGCCCCGACGGTGATCAGGGTGTCGGCGCCGGCCGCCAGGGCGTCGGCGACCAGGAACTCGAGCTTGCGCGTCTTGTTGCCGCCCGCCGCCAGGCCCAGGGTGTCGTCACGCTTGACCCAGATGCGCGGGCCGCCGAGCGCGCGGCTGAGGTTATCGAGGGGCTCGATGGCCGTCGCGCCTGGGGTGTAGCGGCGCCGGGGAAACCTGGTCAGATTCATCGCGCCCTCGAAGTCCGATCGGCCGCATATACCTTTTCTTCTCGCCGGCGGAGGAAGCGAAAGCGATGTACCAGCTCCTCGAGGGCCTGCGGGTGGTGGAAGGCTCGGCCTTCATCGCCGGTCCCACATGCGCGCTTTATCTCGCCCAGCTCGGGGCCGAAGTGATCCGCTTCGAAAACATCGGCGGCGGTCCCGACTTCCGCCGCTGGCCGCTCGCTCCCAGCGGCGCCAGCCTCTACTGGGAGGGCCTGAACAAGGCCAAGAAGTCCATCGCCCTGGATCTCGGCCGACCCGAGGGCCGCTCCCTTGCTCAGCGCCTGGTGACGGCTCCCGGCGAGAACGGCGGCCTCTTCATCACCAACTTCCCGGCCCGGGGTTTTCTGTCCTGGAGTGCGTTGTCGGCCCTGCGCGCCGATCTCATCTGCGTGCGGGTGATGGGCTGGGCCGATGGCGGCCCGGGCGTCGACTACACCGTCAATTCGGCCGTCGGCGTTCCCTTGATGACCGGTCCCGCCGACGATCCGCGACCGGTCAACCACGTCTTGCCGGCGTGGGATTTGATGACCGGCGCCTTCGCCGCCTTCACCCTGGTCTCGGCGCTCCTGGCCAGACGCGCCGGCGGCGGCGGACGCGAGATCAGGATTCCTCTCTCGGACATCGCCGCCGCCACCCTCGCCAACATGGGAATGACCGCCGAGGCCGGTCTCTACGGTCATCAACGGCCGCGGACGGGCAATGATCTCTACGGCGCCTTCGGCCGCGACTTCACCACGGCCGACGGCGAGCGGATCATGCTGGTGGCCATCACGCCTCGGCAGTGGAAGGGGGTCCTCGACACCCTGGGGATCGGCGAGGCCGTGGCCGCCGTGGCAGCCGAGACAGGCGCCGCGTTCGCCGTCGACGAGGGCGCGCGGTTCACCCATCGTGGCCGCCTCTTTCCCATTTTCGAGGAGGCCTTCGCTCGTCGCACCCTGGCCGAGCTCGCCCCCCTGTTCGAGGCCGCCGGCGTTTGTTGGGGTCCATACCAGCCGCTGGAGCGGGCGATGACCGATCCGCGCCTCTACGCCGGCAATCCGCTCTTCAGCGACCTCGGCCATCCGAGCGGCGAGAGTTATCCCGCTCCCGGATTCGCCGCCACCCTGCCCCAGGATGAACGCGCGCCTGCCCGCCCCGCCCCGAGACTGGGCGAGCACACCGACGAGGTTCTCTCGCGAGTTCTGGGAATGTCCTCCCGCGAGATCGCCGCCCTGCGCGACGCCGGAGTGGTGGCCTAACGTCCCGCGCGAGGGGCGGCGTTAATATTCCAGTTCAGTTGCAGCGCCGGACGCGCAGGCCGGCGGGCAGGGAGGTCGCCTCATCGCCGCAGGCGCCTTCGAGCTGGTGCTGTGTGAGGCCGCGGGCGTGGTCCATTTCGGCGCCGGAGAGGTTGGTTCCGGAGAGGTTGGCCCCGGCGAAGTTAGACCCTTGCAAATAGGCGCCGACGAACGAGGCGTTGGCGAGGTTGGCGCCGGCGAAATCGGCGCTGGAGAACACCGCGCCATAGGCGTTGACGTCGCGAAGATCGCCGTGGGCGAAGTTGGTGTGGTTCATCACCGAGGCGGAGAGGTCGGCCTGGCGCAGCCTGGCGCCGGCGAAATCGCGGCCCTCCAGCCTCGCGCCGCCGAAGTCGGCCTGGAAGAGATTGCAGCCTGGGCAGCTGGCCCCGCCGCGGGCATGGCCGATCTGGCCGGCGTTCTGAGCCAAGGCCGGAAGGGCGCAGGCCGCCACGGCCGCGCTCGCGAGGATGGCGAGAAGTTTCATTTCGGCACAGGCCTTCGTTGCTGAGAGGTTAAACCTGCCGCCTCCTCGCAATCGGCGGACCACTCGCCGGTCCCCGCGCTCTTCGCGTGTGTCGGGTTCAGCCCCCGGCGCGGCCGGCCCGCTCGCCGCAGGTCAGGCACACCAGGCTCGCGCCTTTGCGCACCAGGGCCAGGTCGCCGCAGGCCGGGCAGACATCCGCCGCCGCCAGTCCGCCGCCGCCGGTTCCCTCGCGGGCGGTGAAGGGGAGGAAAACGAGGTTGTCCGGCGCCGCGCCGCGCGAGAAGCCCTTGGAGATGAACCGCGAGGCCGGCTGGGGCTGGGCCTCGGCCGGCGCCGCGCCGGCGCCCAGGCCGTCGGCGTCCAGGCCCTCGGCGGCGGCGTTGGCGAGATCCTGGCGCCCCAGATAAGAGACCCCCAACTCGCGGAAGGCGTAGTCGAGGATCGAGGTCGCCGAGCGGATCGAGCCGTTGCCGGCGACCGGCCCGGCGGGCTCGAAGCGAGTGAAGACGAAGGCGTCGACGAACTCTTCCAGCGGCACGCCGTATTGCAGGCCAATGGAGATGGCGATGGCGAAGTTGTTCATCACCGAGCGGAAGGCCGCGCCCTCCTTGTGCATGTCGATGAAGATTTCGCCGAGCTCACCGTCATCGTACTCGCCGGTGTGCAGGTAGACCTTGTGGCCGCCGACGCTGGCCTTCTGGATATAGCCCTTGCGCCGGTCGGGCAGTCGTCGGCGCGTGCGCCCGACCTGGACGATCCTCTCGACGATCCGCTCGCGCGGGGGCTCGGGGGCACGCGGCCTGGCTTCTTCCGCCACAAGCGTGGGCAGGGCGAGGGCAAAGCCGGCCGGCGCGGGGGCCCGCACGATGCGCAACGCCCGCACTCCGGCCCGGGCGGCGGCGCTCTGGCGCTCGGCGGCCTGCCTTGGCGAGGCGGTGAACGGCAGCGACAGCACCGCCGGCGTCGGCGCGCAGGCGAAAGCCCCAGTGGCAATCGTCATCCTCAGACGCGCCCCGTCGTCGATCTCGCCCTCGGAGAGGAACACCGGCCGTGAGGTCTCGGCGATGAAGGGAGCGTTGAAAAGCTCGCCGGCGCCCATGACGAAGCGAGCGGCCGCCTCGATTTCCTCGGCCGCGAACCCTCCCGCCGCCAGGGTGTCGAAGCCGGCCTCGCCCACCGCCTCCTCGCTGGCGCCCAGCACGTCGCGGACGAAGCCGGCCCCGACCACCGCCGGAGCGAAGGCCTCGCGCAGACTCGCCGCTTCGCCGAGCGCCGCCTCGACGGCGTCGATCTCATGCTCGGTGAACCCCTTGGCGGCCAGGGTCTCGGGGTTGACGGCCGGCGCGCCCCACAGACTGCGCCGGCCACGGACATGGGCGCGGGCCTCGCCAAGATCGATCCCGTGAGCGGTCAGCCCCTCCAGGGTCTCTCCGGCCAGGGTCGGGACGACGACGCCGTCGGCGGTCTCCATCGTGCTCGCCGGGCCCCGCCAGGGCTCGTCCCCCAGGCAGACACCTCCCAGGCGCAGTCCCGCTTCGCGGTCGTCGGCCGCTCCCATCAGCTGGGCGTTCCGCATCGCCCCGCCGCCGGTTAGCGCGTCATGGGCGGCGGCGAGGAGCGCGGACGCCCTGGCGGCGGTCGGACCTTCGAGGTCGTCGGCCAGACGCCGGCGCCGCTCCAGGTCTTCGATCAGCACCGCGCGCTCGTCCTCGAACCTTGGATAAGGCGAGAGCCGGGCCGCGAGCTCGACCGAGGCCGTTGCCGCGGCGGCGGCGACGAGGGCGGTAAGCGCCGCCGCCCGCTGGCGGCCTTCGTCGCTGGCGAAGGCCAGGCCCTCGGCGACCAGGCGCTCGGCGAGGCCGGCGACGGAAATCGCCAGGGGGCGACGGTCGCGTCGGCGGTAGGCATCGGCCGGATCGGCGCTGAACCCGGCGGAGACCTCGATGTCGAGGGCGATGATCACCTGGCGGATCGCCGCTTCCAGGGCGTCGTCGCGCCGCAGTTCGAGGAGGTTGAGGAATGCGCCAGGGGCGATCGCGGCCGCCGCCAGCAGGAGGGCGTCGCGCTCGGTAAAGGCGAGGGCGACCGTCCCGGTGCGCCAGCCCAGCGCCGCCGCCGCGATCGCCGTCCGATCCTCGCCGCCGACCTCGTCACGCCCGCCATGGGCTATGAGCGGCCGCCCCGGCGCCGCGAGCATCTCGGCCGGCAAGCCGGCGCGCGCCACGGCGATGGCGTCGGCTATCTCGGCATCGGCGACGCCGGCGGCTCGCGCGGCCATGGCGGCGCGTGCCAGGGTCTGGTTCATGGCCGGATCGGCGCAGGCCTCGATGTCGCCTTCGCATCGGGCGATGGCGTCGCAGACGGCGACCGCGGCAAGCAGGGGCGATCCCTCCATGGCGGAGGGAAGCTCGGCCAGTGCCGGAAGGCACAAGGGAGGCGCCTGGGCGGGGTCATGGCCAAAGGGAAGAACCCGACAGCCGAACGGCCGCTGAGTCACGATCGTCAGGGCGCCGCCGACCATGAGCGCCATAAGCTCGGCCCGGAAGGCCGCCGCTTCTTCGGGGCCGCTAAAGGCGCCTAGGGCCAGGCCCCAGGCCGCCGCACGCCTCGCATATCGGTCCGGCCCGCCGCCCAGAACCGGGTCGACTGTCTCATCGGCCGACAGCGCCGGGGGCAGGTCAGCCGCTGGATAGTCGCTCGGCAGAGCGTCGGCCCAGTCGAGCCAGGCTTCGACGCGCGCGCTCGTCCAGCCGCGCGGCGCGATGATCCTGGTGATTTCGTCGGCCCGCTCGATTGGGCGCGCGTCACATTCGGGTGGCCTGGGCATCGACTCAGGGCTCCGCTCCGGTGGCGCCGAGGGTAGGATCGACCCCCCGAGCTCGCAATAGATGTGGTATGTCGCGCGAAGTGGGCCCCAACGGGTAGGCCCTGCGCGCGCCTGGACGATGGTGGAGCGAGCCCCTATAAGCGGCCGCGTGCTCAGGTCGATCTTTACGTGGTGGAACGGCGCGACCATCGGCGCCAGCCTGCAGATCCACAAGGGCAGCGAGCTGGTCGGCGAGGATGAGTTCGGCAATCGCTACTTCGAGACCCGCCGGAAGAAGCTGGAATACGACGGCCGGCCGCGCCGGTTCGTGATCTACAAGGGCTATGCCGACGCCTCCAAGGTGCCGGCCGATTGGCACGGCTGGCTGCACCACACCTTCGCCGATCCGCCCACGATCGCGCCTCTCGAGCGCCGGCCCTGGGAGCTGGAGCATCAGCCCAACCTCACCGGTACGATCTGGGCCTGGCGGCCTCGGGGATCGATCGCCCGGGGCGGCGAACGGTCGCGGGCGACGGGAGACTACGAGCCTTGGATTCCCGATTGAGGCCCTCTCGCGGACTGGTGATGCTTGCCGCCGCGGTCCTGGGTGCGGGCTTCGTCGGCTGGGTGAGCGCCCAGCCGCTCGACAATCCCGCCGGTCCCCAACCCCCGGAGGTCCAGCCGGCGGAGCCGCCGCCGGCGCCGCCGGATGAGACCGCGCCAGCCAATGAGGTCGCTCCAGCGGAAGGCGCGGCCACCATGGCCCCGGTCGCCGATAAGCCGGCGGCGCCCAAGCCCAAGGCGAAGGGAGCCGCGCCGCCGCCTCCCGCCAAGCCTCCCGAGCCTCCTGTCCCGATCCGTAGCCCGGTGGCCATCCTTCAGGCCCTCGACAAGGTCACCGCCGAGACCATCCGCTTTGCCGCCCCCGTGGGTCGAAAGGTCCGCTACAAGAACCTCGTCTTCACCGTCCGGGCGTGCGAGACCCGCGATGTCGACGCCCCCGAGCCCAGGGCCGCGGCCTATCTGATCATCGATTCCGCTCCCCCCGGGGCGCCTGGCGGCAGACCGCCCCCGGCCAAGCAGGTCTACGAGGGTTGGATGTACGCCGTCTCCCCTGGCCTGCATCCCTTCGAGCATCCCATCTACGATGCCTGGCTGATCGCCTGCAGCGCCGCCGCGCCGCACGCGTAGGGCGGCATTCTCCAGAAATCCGCCGCCACGCCCAGGGCTTCAGCGAGCCGCGCGCGATACTGCGCTCGCGACAGCTCCACCGCTCCCAGCCGCTGCAGGTGGTCGGTGACGAACTGGGTGTCGAGCAGGCGATAGCCGCCGCCGCGCAGGCGCGCCGCCAGATGGATCAGGGCCGTCTTGCTGGCGTCGCGTCCGATCTGAAACATGCTCTCGCCAAAGAAGGCGCCGCCGATGGCGATCCCGTAGAGGCCGCCGAGCAACCTCTGGTCTCTCCAGGCCTCGACGCTGTGCGCCAGCCCGCGCTCGAAGAGCTCGCCGCACAGCCTCTGGATCGGCCGGTTGATCCAGGTTTCCATCCGCCCTGGCCGGGGGGCGGCGCAGGCCTCGATCACCGCTTCGAAGGCGGTATCGAGGCGGATCTCGAACCGGTCCGAGCGCACGGTCCTGGCCAGCCGCCTGGAAACCCGAACGCCGTCCAAAGGCAAGACGCCGCGGGTCGCCGGATCGACCAGAAACAGCCGCCGGTCATGGCGTCCGTCGGCCATGGGAAAGACGCCCTGGCGATAGCACTCGATCAGGTCGTCGGCGGTGAAGGCTTCGGTCCGGGGCCCGTCGGAAAGCCGCATCCCTCTAAGCCTGCGCCTTGATCCACCGCTCCAGCCAGTGGATGTCGTAGCGCCCCTCCAGGATCTCCGTCTCTTCGAGGAGGTCCTGAAAGAGCGGAATGGTGGTCTCGATCCCAGCCACGACCATCTCGCCCAAAGAGCGCTTGAGCCGCGCGATGCACTCGGTGCGGTCGCGGCCCTGGACGATGAGCTTGGCGGCCAGGCTGTCGTAGTAGGGTGGGAAGGCGTAGCCGGCGTAGAGCGCCGAATCCAGGCGGACGCCCAGACCGCCTGGCGCGTGGAAATCGGTGATCAGGCCCGGCGAAGGGGCGAAGGTTCGCGGGTTCTCGGCGTTGATCCGGCACTCGATCGCGTGGCCCTCGAAATCGATCTCGTCCTGGGTGAACGACAACGGCAGGCCGGCGGCGATGCGGATCTGCTCGCGCACTAGGTCGATGCCGGTGATCGCCTCGGTCACCGGATGTTCCACCTGCAGGCGGGTGTTCATCTCGATGAAGAAGAAGGCGCCGTCCTCGTAGAGGAACTCCACCGTGCCTAGGCCCAGATAGCCGATCGCCCTCACCGCAGCCACGACCACCGCGCAAATCGCCTCGCGCTCGGCGGCGCCGATGGCGGGCGAGGGGGCCTCTTCCAGGACCTTCTGGTGGCGTCGCTGCAGCGAACAATCGCGCTCGCCCAGGTGGCAGACCGCGCCGAAGCCGTCGGCGATGATCTGGATCTCGATGTGCCGGGGCCGCGAGAGGTAGCGCTCCATATAGACCGCATCGTCGCCGAAGCTGATCCGCGCTTCGCCTCGGGCGGTGGCGAAGGCCTCGGCCACGTCTTCGGGCGTGGCGGCGACCTTCATGCCCCGCCCGCCGCCGCCGGCCGCCGCCTTGATCAGCACCGGATAGCCGATGGCGTCGGCGGCGCGGATCGCCTCGGCTTCGCTGGAAAGGGCGCCTTCCGAACCCGGCACCACCGGAATTCCGGCCGCCGCCACCGCCCGCTTGGCGGCGATCTTGTCGCCCATGATCCTGATGTGCTCGGGCTTTGGGCCGATGAAGACATAGCCGTGCGCACCCAGGATCTCGGCGAAACGGGCGTTTTCGGCCAGAAAGCCGTAGCCCGGATGCACCGCCTGGGCGCCGGTGATCTCGCAGGCGGCGATGATCGCTGGAACGTTCAGATAGCTCTTGGCCGCCGGCGCCGGGCCGATGCACACGCTCTCGTCGGCCAGCCGCACGTGCATTGCGGTGGTGTCGGCCTGCGAATGCACGGCGACGGTGGAGATTCCCATCTCCTTGCACGCCCGGTGGATTCGAAGGGCGATCTCGCCCCGATTGGCGATGAGGACCTTTTCGAACACGATCTTCTAGCCGAGGATCACCAGCGGTTCGCCGAACTCGACCGGCTGGGCGTCGGCGACCAGGAACTCGATGATCCGGCCGGCCCTCGGCGCGGCAATGGGATTCATCGTCTTCATGGCCTCCACCAGCAGCAGGGTCTGGCCCTCGGCGACCACGTCCCCGATCTTTACGAACGGTTCGGACCCGGGCTGGGCCTGGAGATAGACGGTGCCGACCATCGGCGAGGTGATGGCCTCGCCTCCGGCGTCGTCGCCCTGAGCCGCCGCGAGGACCGGCGCCGGATAGGACTGGACGGCAGCCCCGCTCGGGGCGGGGGCGGAACTCCAGGCGGCGACAGGCGCCGGCGCCTTGGCGATGCGGATGCGCGCGCCGCCTTGGTCGATCTCGATCTCGGTCAGGCCGGCCTCGTTGAGGATGTCGGCCAGTTCGCGGATGCGGCGGATGTCGACGGCGCCGGCCGGAGGCTTGGTGCTGGGCATGGAGACGACCTTGCTGGACGTTTCTTAGTTTACGATCGGGAGTCGACGGCGAGGGCGCACACCGCGTCAACCGCCAGCTCGTAGCTGGCGACGCCAAAGCCGCTGATCACGCCGGTGGCGGCCAGCGATACATAGCTCGAACGTCGAAACTCTTCCCGCGCGGCGGGGTTGGAGAGGTGGCATTCGACGATCGGCATGTCCAGGGCGCGCAGGGCGTCGAGAATGGCGATCGAGGTGTGGCCATAGGCGGCCGGGTTGATGATCAGGGCCGCGGCCTCGCCGCGGCACTCCTGGATCCAGCCGATGAGTTCACCCTCGGCATTGCTCTGGCGAAAGACCACGGTGCGGCCGTGCGCCTGCGCTCGCCTTTCGCAAAGGCCGCGGACATCCTCGAGGCTGGCGCGGCCGTAGATCTCCGGCTCCCGGGCGCCCAGCAGGTTGAGATTGGGACCGTTGAGGACATAGATGGGTTTAGACATTCGTCCCGCCGTCCCTCATGGGTTGCGTCTTGTATCGTTCGCGCCCAGGGCT
>Ga0182024_10006215_pt1 | contig 26343 bp, 23 predicted proteins | sample P32metaG_FD_120480 | JGI IMG/M metagenome (GOLD analysis project Ga0182024, IMG submission 120480) | Permafrost microbial communities from Stordalen Mire, Sweden - P3-2 metaG (Illumina Assembly) | ecosystem: Environmental > Terrestrial > Soil > Wetlands > Permafrost | place: Sweden: Stordalen... | reverse complement strand
GGGCGGCCCGGAGAGCATGTCGACAACGAACTTCCAAGTGGAGTTCGATAAGGCATTGCAAGCAGCGGCGATGTTGGGAATCACTGTGTGCGTTGCAGCCGGGGATAACGGCGCTGCGGACGTCGGACCGAAAGCATGGGATGGCAAGGCGCACGTCGATTTTCCATCGTCCAGCCCGTTTGCGCTTTCTTGTGGTGGAACCCGGCTGCTCACCGCCAATGGTGCAATCTCGGCCGAGTCGGTATGGAATCAGGGACAAGCCGATTTGTCGGTTGGAGACGACGGCTCATTCGGGTCAGGCGGTGGCGGCGTGAGCGGTGCGTTCCCACTGCCGGACTATCAGCAACAGGCGAACGTTCCGCAGTCGCTTAATCCTGCAGGGTTCAAGGGTCGCGGCGTTCCCGATGTGACTGGCGACGGGGACCCTGACACCGGCTACAACATTCTTGTGGACAGCCAAAAGGTGCAGGAAGGGGGCACAAGCGCCGTCGCCCCTTTATGGGCGGCGCTAATCGCCACGATCAATCAGAAGTTGAACGGAAGGGTGGGGTTTGTGAATCCTCAGCTTTATTCGCTGGCAACCGCGTCCGGGGAGTTTCACGATATTACCGTGGGAAGTAATCGCGTCAGTTTCCAGCAATTTAACAACGTTGGTTACGATGCGGCGCCGGGATGGGACGCGGCCAGCGGCCTAGGTTCCCCCGACGGCACGGCGCTTTCTGGCGTACTTAAGGTCGGCGCATCCGTTGCCGTCGCGCCTTCGATCCCCTCCAGTGTTCGCACAGGAAAACGCGACGCTGGTCCGAAGGTCAGCCCATCCGTTGTTTCAACCCAATCGAAACATGGATCCAAGAGGCGAACTCGCAAATAAAAGCATCGCCGGTTTCTTGTGACGCGTTCGCGCGCTCATAACGTAAGGAGAAATTGCCATGGGCGTTCTACTTCAAGGCTTTTTCAAAATGCCGCCCAACGAGGCTGTTCCGTCTCCCGCGGATGGCGATGCAACGGTTGACTGGTGGTGGGATCATCTTGCAAAACAGGCGAACGAGCTTCGCCAAGCCGGGTTCACGGCGGTTTGGCTGCCTCCGGTGTTGAAGACCTCGGACGGGGACAAGCCGGGCTCTGACGGTTACGGTCCCTTCGACGATTACGACATCGGGTCCAAAAACCAGAAGGGTTCGCTGACCACTAGATTCGGAACCCGCGAGCAGTTGCAGCGCTGCGTGGCCCTCATGCGGGCCAATGGCCTGGATGTTTATATAGATATGGTTGAGCACCAGCGGGTTGGCGACACAACGCCATTCGTCTTCCGCTATCTGGGCGCGGACGGAACGCCGGATGTTGGCCGCTTTCCTAAGAACCCGCTTAACTTCGTTCCGAACGTTCCACGCGATCCCGCTCTAGGTGGTCCGCCGAGCGATGATTTTCCCTTCGGGCGCGAGCTGGCGCCGATCAACGCCAAACCGCCCCACTATGTATTCGATAATCTGATCGCAGCGGGTGACTGGTTGACGCGCGCTCTGGACGTTCAAGGCTATCGAGTTGACGATGTAAAGGGATTATCCACCGGATTTCTCTTGCCATTTTTGAACAGCAAGTCGATGAGCGGGAAATTTGCCGTAGGAGAATTTTTTGATGGCAGCCGCGTGCTGGTGAACGGATGGATTTTCAATCCCAATGGAATGAAAGGACGCCCCAGTGCATTCGATTTCCCGTTGAAGTTCGTACTCAATGCGATGTGCAACACACCCGGCGGTTTCAATATGGCGGATCTGGATCATGTTGGGCTGGCCGGGATCTCTTCGATGAATGCCGTTACTTTTGTCGATAACCACGACACCGATCTAACTGCTGGGGGAAAAATCATCATCAATAAAATTTTGGGCTACGCTTACATTCTGACCTCCGAAGGCTACCCCTGCGTCTACTATCGCGATTACAGCACGGACAAGAATTGTTTTGGGCTAAAGCCCCTGATCGACAATCTGATCTGGATTCACGAGAAGCTTGCCTCCGGGCCGACCCAGCAGCGATGGAAGGATTTCAACGTCTTCGCCTACGAACGGTTGGGTGCGCCGAATTTGCTGGTGGGTTTGAACAACGATCCGAGCAATATAGGAACGATCACTGTCGCAACCGGATTCGGATCCAACGTATCGCTTCACGACTATACAGGCCATTCCCCTGACGTCGTAACCGATGGGAGTGGGTCGGTCACAATCACCATTCCGCAGAATCTAAATGGGTGTGGATATGTCTGCTACAGCCGGCAGGGCCTCGGAGGAGCACCCTTCGACGTGGGGCCGCAGCCCGTCACGCAGGATTTTGACGGCGCGGAAGATCTGGATATTCTCGCCGCTTCAAACGGCAAAGCGCTCAATGTTGCCCGCATCTGGTGCCTTACCCACAGTTCGCTAAGTCTGATTCTCAAGCCCGTTGTTACCGGCTCGACCCCCAATACCAGCATCACGCTGGACGTCCTGTCTCCTGACGGGTCGGTCCTTGCTACTTCGGCATTCAAGTTGAACACTCCTGCTGGCACCGCCCTGCACACAACTTCGAAGCAAACGGGGTTTCACACTCTCCGGCTCACCTTGGCCGGGGCGCTGGTGGCAAAACCTAACTCGCCGTTTTCGCTTTTGGCCACCTATACCGCTCCGAGCACTTTCAGCCAACAGGAGGTGGCCGTCGATCTCGCTCTGGCCGTACAGGCAGTTGATCCTGCCGAGGTTGGCCAGTGGTCCGCAAGGATTCCACTAGTAAACGTGCCGATTCATACCCACGTTCTACCGACCGGGAAAGTTTTGTTCTGGGGACGGCGCAATCCTCCGGGCACGCCTGATTTTCCGTCTCTCAACCAGCACGAAACTCATGCGTTCATCTGGGATCCAGGCAATCCTAATGCTGCCACAAAACCAACCAGCAATCAGCCCACTGATTCCCAGGGCAATTCGATCAACCTTTTCTGCTCCGGCCACACTTTCCTTGCAGATGGCCGCCTGCTGGTCACCGGGGGGCACTTGTTCGACAGCCAGGGGCTTATCACATCCACGTTTTACGATCCCGTCGCGGATAAGTGGGCGGCTGGGCCGATCATGAATAACGGCCGCTGGTATCCCACGGCAGTCACGCTTCCCGATGGACGAGTCTTCGTATGTTCAGGCAACTTTCCCGTAGGCACTCCTCAACCACCGCCGAACAACGCCAACGTCACCAACAACATCTCGCAAGTTCTGGAGAATGGGAATTGGAGCGATCTCACCAATTTCACCGGGCTTCCGCTCTTCCCACGCGTCCATGTCGCTCCCGACGGTTCACTTTTCATGTCGGGCCCACTTGCCACCACTTACCTTTTTGAAGATTTAACGCCCGGCAATCAAGGCACGTGGGTTCCCATCGCTACCCGCAGTGTGCAAAACGCCGATTACGCACCATCGGTGATGTATGACGTGGGCAAGGTCGTTTTCATAGGCGGCGGATCTACTACCAACATCGTGGAGACCATCGATCTGAATGCTGCCAAACCCGCCTGGGCTGTCGTTGCTCCTATGAAGTTTCGCCGGCGCCAACACAATGCCACCCTTTTGCCAGATGGCACCGTGCTTGTGACAGGAGGCTCCCAAGGGACCGAATTTGACGGCCTCAACCCCGGCGAACCGATTCACACGCCCGAGCTTTGGGATCCGGCAAAAGGAACCTGGACCCAGCTGGCTTCCGAGGCGGTTGATCGCTGCTACCATTCCACCGCCGTTCTATTGCCAGACGGGCGCGTCTTCAGTGGAGGAGGCGGCGAGTACGCTCCGGCTCCCAGCGTGCCCCAATCGAATCCCCCGAAAGACACGCACGCTGACGCCCAGCTGTTTTCACCGCCTTATCTTTTCAAGGGTGCTCGGCCGACCATCACAAAAGCGCCGCCCAATGTTGTATACGGGGAGACATTTGATGTCGAAACCCCCGCTCCGAACGAAATCAGTCAGGTCACCTGGATCCGACTGCCCTCCGTGACGCACTCCTTCGATCAAAATCAGCGCATCAACTTTCTCACCTTCCAACGCGGCCCAAACAGGGTCACCGTCAACGCGCCGCCCAACGGCAACGTCTGCCCGCCGGGTCACTACATGTTGTTTTTGTTGAACCAGAATAAAGTCCCTTCCGTCGCCGCCATCATTCAGATCACTGCTCCTGCTGGGACAAGGGTCGCCGAGGTCATCACTGCCCGTGCCGCCTCCCCTCTTCTGAAAGTGCTTAAACAAAAAGGTCCGCTCGAGCAGGATGCCCAAATTCAGGCGCGAGAGAAAGATCCACCCGTTGTCGTCGGCGTCACACCCACTTGCCCCTACGGCATATCCGCCTGCTGGGGTGGCGCGTATGAAGCTCTCACACACATGCACGGCGTTCGATTGGTCAGACCAGTTCCTAACGCGCAGGACTCCACTGCCTACGTTTACTTGACCCATGGTGGTCTTCCGGACCTCGACGCGTGGGCCAATCAGTTCGCACATGTTGCCAACGGAACGCACTTCTTCCGCGGCGTCGAAGTCACGCTTCAAGACGTGCTACAGACTCGCGAAGGAAACACCTTGGTCTTACAAGGAAATGATAAACGGCCCCAATTGCTCCTTCAACCCATCGAACCAGCCGACAAGATTCAATGGGACACTGCGAAGGGATCCCCACAGCCACTCGATCGGCTCGAAAAGGACGCTTATTTGAGACTTCAGGAGAAGGTTAAAGACGCAGGCGGCTCTTTAAAAGCCGCGGTCACAGGTCCACTCAAGAAGGTCGACGACGGATTTGTGCTGGAAGTTCGTATGTTCGAATAACTCAACTGCGTTGGTCACACACGATGGACATGGGCCCGACTCATGCTTCTTCGCGCTTATTCCTCCAACCTGAAGACTAGGGCGATAGACCTTTCACCTACTGCCCGAATCACTAAATGGTTGGATGGAACACTTGATTGTCGCAGTCCCTCCTCGATGACCGGAGGTATCTAGGAAAACAGCGTAATCCACATGATCATTAGAAAACTTGGATAGCAGCCGCGACCAGATCTAAAGGAACTCAAGTCACAGCTCTGTTTAGTCCCTGGACCTACATCACGACTCGCGCGGCTGACTGGCCTGTGTCCACTGCACCCTCCATAAAGCCCTGTTCATCCGCAATGTGTTCGCCCGCAAAGTGGACCTTCCTAAACGGACGAGCAAGTATCTCCCGGACGGTAAACCACTGGCCCGGGCGGTAAAAACCATAGGCCCCTTGTGTGAGCTTGTTGGATTGCCATGGCTGCCTCTGAATATCAATGATTCGGATGATCGCTTTGGGGAAAATCCTTTGAAGATCTTCGTGCAGTTTGGCTTTCAAATGGGCCTTCGAATATTCGGCAAGGTCATCAGCCTTGTCCCCGATTGCGTAGCTGCAAAGGATGCCTTTGTCGTTGGGTCCTCCCTGACCGAGTGTCGCGTCAAACAGAAAATCCGACGTGGCGTCCGTGAAACAGGAGAATTTCGTCTTTCTGTCTTTCATCCAGAAACGCGTTTCGCACAAGATCGCGGTCTTCATTATGCGGGCATATTGGAGCTGTTTCGCCGCATCCCACTGGTCGTCCGGAAGCCCAGGACGGAATCTGATCTTGGTCAGCGTACGCGCCGGGACTGTGCAGATGCAATACTTTGCGCGAAAAGTTCGGCGTCTCCCGGTGGTTCGGACTATGACGCCCTCGTACGAGTCAGGTTGGTCGATCGCCCACACGCGATGAGACGTCAATATCTCTCCCTTCCGCGATTTGATCTTCTTTTCGAGGGCTTCTGCCAGTTTCTGATTTCCTCCGGCGATCTTTGTGTCCATCTCGTCGTAGGGGTCGCTGCCAAAGTACTCAGCTGCCGCAGAGTATCCCCCGGTCTGCCGGATCGTTTCTCCGAAGTCCGTGCTGTCCATTAAATCCCGGCGCAGGAGCTCTTTCTGGGTGAATCCGCGGTCGCGGAGGATCGTCCACCAGTCTTTCCTGTCCAAAACGCTTTGCTCATCTGGACTCCACTGACTATTCTGCTTCTTGAGCAGGTCATATGAGCGTTTTGCCCTCCGCGAGAAGGGCCAAGCGCCCGCGGCGTATTCTTTGCTCCTCTTTCCCTTCTCAAAGAAGAAAAAATCAAAGCGGTGAGGTATTCGCTTCAAGTTTAACTCTTCGCACAAATCGATCATCGCATCATGGTCTTTTCCGATCCATTCGCCTCCGAGCTCGCAGACGAGTTTCTTGGCTTTCTTGAAATGGAAAGAATAGACGCGTCCTCCAGTCCATTTCTCAGCCTCAAGGATAGTCACTTCCCAACTATTTTTGGTCAGCAGATGAGCAGCGGAAAGCCCGGAGAGTCCTGCCCCGATCACGATGCAGCTTTTCGGATTCATATCTTCGCCATCTCGCGCACCAGCAACGGCCACGCTTGCGGAGTCCGCGTGCAATCGCATCGTCCTCAAAAACAGAGCTGCCGGGGTTCAGGACTTGCGCTCCGCAGAAATCATGCGATAGCCGTTAGACAATTACGAGCAAGCCTACTAACAAGGAAAACTGTCTATCGAGCCAGTATACAGGGTCGTGAATAATGCATCATTTTTCTACAGGAGATACTGAAATATTCGATCACTTTAGTCAAGTAATATGCCCAATGCATTAATTCTGTCCTGCTCCGCCTCCTTGGCGAAACGTCACTCCTGCATATCGACGAAAATTGAAAGCAAGTGGCCTGGAAGGGAAACGTTTGAGAATATATTACGCAAATATCACTTTGGGATTGAACGGAAACAGTCGAGTTGGACGTTGAGCTTCTGCGCGTCGTAAGAGATTCTATATTTTGGATCGTTTAGCTCAAACGCCCTTTTTGGTAGCTAGCGTTCAAAGGTAGCGCGTACCGGTGCGACCATGCGCCGGACATCGTTTAAATATTGAACGGCTTCACTCCGCTTCTTGATCGAACGCACTCGCGCGATGATGGCTGGACGCTCTGCCGGGCGTGACACAGCTAGGTCTTGACGGAGCGCTGCTTGGACAATCCCCGGCAGGTTGCCGTCGTCGGCCGAGTCGTCAGGCCGAGATACAGAAACGTTGGCGGCAGCATTGGCCATCGCTGCTGCCAGCGGTGCGGCCTCGGTTGAGGCCACCGGGGGGAGTACCATCGGAGCATCCTTTCTCGGTGCCGGCAGGGTGACGAGCGAACTCAAGGGGTTCGCGGCGGCGTCACGCTTGGTCAGCGGGTTCAGACCGAACAAGGCCTCCAGGGTCGCGGGAACTGAAGCATGATCGTACAGCCGATGATCGATGAGATTTCTGGGGATGAGCGGCGAGATGACGAGTGCGGGCACCCGCGGTCCATATTTTTCAAACGTGAAGCCGTTCTTGTTATGGCTTGAGTCTAGACCTGTGTCACCAGGGGCAACGGCATCCTGAGGGATCTCATGATCATAAAACCCCCCATGTTCGTCCCAGGTGATCAGCAGCAGGCTGCTCTCCCAAAACGCCGAACCCCGGATCGCCTCGTAAGTGGACTTGATCAGGGCTTCGCCCCGATTCACATCGGCCAGAGGATGTTGCGAGGTGCCATTCCTATAGTCATTGGCCACGTCGTAGCTCGGCTCGATGAAAACATAGGTGAATGGATATGTAGCTTGGCTGAGGTCACCGGTGAACTGACTGTAATGGCGAATATCGTCGAGACGGATGCCCTTGAGCGCGGAAACCATAGGAAAGTCATCGCCACCGTAGAGGCGCCGGGTGATGCCCTTTTTCTGCAGCGCATCGAAGATGGTGCCATTCGCAAAGGAGAAGCCAGCAAGAGCCTCCCACTCTGCGATTTCCGCAATGCTCGGGCTGTGATCGAGCCCGCTCGAAGACGCAGCATGAACAAACATGCGGTTGGACCAGGTTGGCCCGGGCATGGAAGCATGCCAGTTGTCGCAGACCACGAATTCGGCCGCGAGCGCGTGCAACACGGGAAGCTGCGTGGGTGAGTAGCAATTCATAAGCACACCGGGACTGCTATCTCCGCCGCTGCCGACGTAGGAAGCCACATACCCACTGTTGTTGATCGCAGGATATGCTCCGCCCGGGGGATATGAGGCTCCCTGGCCACATAATTGCAGCAGCACGTTCGAGAATTCGTGGCCCGGGCCAGCAGGCATTCGGTCTAGGGCCCCTTGCGAAACAGCAAAGGCTTGGTCATTGAAGGTATTCGACTCTATGCCGCTCAGCCCATTGATTCTCGTGGGCAATCCTGTGGCAGCATTCGTCCCGGTCAACCCAGAGAATCCTAGCATGTGATCGAAGGAACGATTTTCCAGCATGAGGACGAACACGTGTTGGGTTTGACTAGATCCCATAGATCCGTCCTTAAAGCTCGGACCTATTGTCAGTCCGGCCGCGAGGCGGCCAGTCTAGCACGCCGGGCGTGCAATGTACCCGAGGGCCGATGCGTCTACAGCGGAAAAATGACGTCACATGCATGAGACCGCTGTAGGAATATCAGTAGCAGTGGACGTTCACTCGAAGAAATCTCATACGTATGGCGGGCGGGGAGGTTACTTCACAATTCTCTTGTCAGATGTTAAGGGAGGGATCCTACGAATGTCACGGAACTCCACGAGGCGAGGGCGGCTCTGGATAAGCGATTTGACGGAATGGCCAAATCAGAACATCAATTTCGACTATGATCGACACGATCCCCGCGACGACGTGGGCCGGACGGTTCCATTGCCAAGGAGCGCATCACTGGAGTTGGAAAAGCTCAATTCATCCCTAGACCAGTTCAAGTTTGTGCACAAGTGGCATGCAATCCTTGCTTCCAGGCGTCGGGCGAAATCGAAGCGTGACGCGGACCCTCTGACGGAGATTATCGCTGGTTCATATTTTGTCTGCTGCCGCTACATGATGAGTGAGGAAACACACGTTTTTCCCCATTGTGCTATTGTGGAACATCACCACTAGGGATAGACGAGTTGAGCACGAGGCAACAAGATTTTGTGCTTTTTGCTTAGTTTTTCCCTTGACAGAAATTTCGCGGTTGTTTACATTGCGCCGTCAGATTCGGGGGATCGTGAATTCGGCGAGCGGACGGCCCTCCCACCCCGGGAAAGCCGCAACACCGTCTCACGCGACCTGCCGGGCACAATCGAAACATCGAGGGGTTTGTTTCACTCCCCGTCGCCGTCGCTCCCAGCGCAGCCGGCGAAGAGTTGAGCGAGTCCGTGGGTGATAAGAGTGGCCAACGGACGCAAAGGGAACCTGTTTTCAATTTTCGATGTTTAAGTTCCAGGCTTGCTCGTTCGACGGGCGCGGGCTCTACTTGGAGCCCGCCGGAAAACTGAATCAAGTAGCTGCCTGCTGAGAATCAGGTAGCTGCGGCTCCCAATTTTTTATTTTGGGAGTAAAATATAAGGGTTCCCTCAGCGCGGGGGAGCCCACCTGCGCGGAGGCACGATGTCACACACGAAGATGGCTCTGAACGAAAAGACGACGCTCCAACCCACCACGACCGCGGATGTCGATGTCAGGACTGGCCTGGAATTCCAAAGATATTTCACCGACGGCCGCACTTCACCCTTTGACACCGTTGAATGGGAGGGCCGGGTCGCGCAGATCGGAAACGAAAAGGGGAAAGTCATTTTCCGGCAGGAAGATGTGGAAGTTCCGAAAGGGTGGTCGCAGACCGCGACCAACATCGTCGCGTCGAAATATTTTCACGGCAAGCTCAACACGCCGGAGCGCGAGGGTTCGGTGCGCCAGCTCATCGGCCGCGTCGTGAACGCGATCGTGGGTTGGGGCGAGCAGGGCGGCTACTTCGATGGCGCCGCGTCGCGTGACGCCTTCCGCGACGAATTGACGCACCTGCTGGTCGAGCAGAAGATGGCTTTCAACTCGCCGGTGTGGTTCAACGTCGGCGTGCAGCCCAGGCCGCAGTGCTCGGCGTGCTTCATCAACTCCGTCCAGGACGACATGGAATCCATCATGAACCTGGCCAAGACCGAGGGAATGCTGTTCAAGTGGGGCTCAGGCACGGGCACGAACTTTTCCTCCCTGCGCGGCAGCCGCGAAACGCTATCCGGCGGCGGCATCGCTTCCGGACCGGTCAGCTTCATGAAAGGCTTCGACGCGTTTGCCGGCGTAATCAAGTCCGGCGGAAAGACGCGCCGCGCCGCGAAAATGGTGATCCTGAACGCGGATCATCCGGACATTGTCGAGTTCATCGATTCCAAAATGAAAGAGGAGCACAAGGCGCAAGTCCTGATCCAGCAGGGCTACGACCCCGCGATCGATGGGGAAGCTTACTCGTCGATCTTCTTCCAGAACGCGAACCACTCCGTCCGCGTCACCGATGAATTCATGCAGGCGGTTGAAGACGATCGCGACTGGTGGACGCGCAACGTCAACGACGGAAATCCGTGTGAAAAATTCAGGGCCCGCGAACTGCTGCAACGCATGGCCGACTCCGCGTGGCATTGTGGCGATCCCGGCATGCAGTACGACACCACGGTGAATCGCTGGCACACCTGCAAGAACACAGCGCGCATCAATGCCTCGAATCCGTGCTCGGAATACATGTTTCTGGACGACACGGCCTGCAATCTGGCGTCGCTCAACCTGATGAAGTATCTGAATCCAAATGGCAGCTTCGACGTGGAATCGTTCCGCCGCGCCGTGGACATCACCATCACCGCGCAGGAAATTCTGGTGGATAATGCCAGCTATCCCACTCCCCGGATTGCCGACAACTCGCACAAGTTCCGTCCGCTGGGCCTGGGCTACGCCAACCTCGGTGCGCTGCTCATGTCCATGGCGCTGCCCTATGACTCCGACGGCGGCCGCGCCGTGGCCGGTGCTGTGACCGCGCTGATGTGCGGTGAAGCGTATGCGCAATCCGCGCGCATCGCCGAACGCCTGGGGCCCTTCGCGGGCTATGCAGCGAACCGCGAGCCGATGCTTGAAGTGATTCGCATGCACCGCGATTCGCTGCGCCCGATCAAGACGGATGCCGTGCAGCCGTCGCTGTTGGGCGCCGCGCAGACCGCCTGGGACGCAGCGCTCGCTCTCGGTGAAAAATTCGGCTACAAGAATTCGCAGGTCACCGTCCTCGCTCCTACCGGAACAATCGGATTCATGATGGATTGCGACACCACCGGCATCGAGCCGGACCTGGCCCTTGTGAAATACAAGAAGCTGGTCGGCGGCGGCGTCATCAAGATCGTCAACAACACCGTCCCGGCCGCGCTAATGAAGCTCGGCTACACGCCGGAAGAAACTTCACAGATGGTTTCCTACATTGACCGCAACGGCAAGATCGAAGGCGCGCCGGGATTCAAGCCCGAGCATTTGCCGGTCTTCGATTGCTCGCTGGCCGCTGCGGGAGGGCGCTCGATCGCCTGGCGCGGCCACTTGAATATGATGGCCGCGGCGCAGCCGTTTCTTTCCGGCGCGATCAGCAAGACCATCAACATGCCTGAGGAATCCACCGTCGAAGACATCATGCAGGCATACATCGAGTCGTGGAAACTGGGCGTGAAGGCTGTCGCGATCTATCGCGACAACTCCAAAGGTTCGCAACCGCTTTCCGCCGCAGGAGACAAAAAGGACTCCGCGCAGACCGCGCAGATCGCCGCGCGGGCCGCGGAAACGGCTTCACCCGCCGCCGAACAACAGGAACTCTTTGTGCGTTCGCGCCGCCGTAAGATGCCCAGTGAGCGTTCCTCCATCACCCACAAGTTCTCCATCGGCGGCCACGAAGGCTACATCACCGTCGGAATGTACGAGACTGGGGAGCCGGGCGAAATTTTCATCAAAATGGCCAAGGAAGGCTCGACGCTATCGGGCTTCATGGACGGCTTTGCACTGTCGGTTTCGATCGGCTTGCAGTACGGCGTGCCGCTGAAGGCTTTGGTGGATAAATTTATCAACACTCGCTTTGAGCCCGCCGGCTACACCGGCCATCCGGCAATCCCGTACGCCAAGTCCGTGCTCGACTACATCGCGCGTTGGCTCGGCGGACGGTTTATTTCTCCCGACTACCTCACGCACAACGGAGAGACCGCATTGCCCGCGACGATTGTAACCGCCGCGCCGGCGATGCTTCCTGCTGCGAATGCAACCGCTGATTTTGATCCGCCATCCGCCAGCGCGGGACCGCGTCCGATTTTCGACGGCGCGCCCACCTGCTCGGAGTGCGGCATGCTCATGACGCCCAACGGCGCCTGCTACAAATGCGAAAATTGCGGAGGCACGTCAGGCTGCAGTTAGGCAAATCACGCAAAGTAAATTCGACGAAGGGCACGGTTCGCCGTGCCTTTTGTTTTTTGCTGTAGCCCGCCTCTTCAGAGGCGGGGGTTTTCCCGTGATATATGCAGACCGCGCCGTCCGACAAGAAAATCCCCGGGTCTGAAGACCCGGGCTACAGCAGCCCCCTCCGGTCGCTCACCGCCATGGCGCGGGCCACAGGAAATGATCGCCATCAGAAGGAAACTCGACTGGATCAAGAGGAAATAGGTCATGTCCTTTCTTGACGTAGTGCCTATAGCTTGACCATTCCCACTCTTCCGGAGTTTTTGCCAAACCAGCTTCGACCGGATTGCGATGGATATATTCCAGCTTGTGCCAAAAATTTCGGACCCGCCGGATGATCGTGTCGAAATATCGTTCCTGCCAAACCGGGCCATGAATGCCGCGCCTGCGTGCCAGTTCAAAGCCAGTTCTGCTCTTAAGATCGCGCATAATTTGGACCAGATTCTTGTTGTGGGGAGAAAGCAGCAAGTGTAAGTGGGTAGGCATCACCACAAACCCGAACAAGAAGAAATCTCCGCGTTGCCTTTGATCGGCAAGTGTCGCCAGAATGAGATCGCATTCTGCGGCGTTCAGTGAAACGATTCTGCGATCGAGATTCGTTGTGACAAAGAAGAAGCGATCGCGGTCCTCCATGCGTCGCAGACGTGTCATGATTCGTGCATCATATTACTTTAAGGTAGAAGCGGACGACGGTTTGCTGTAGCCCGCCTCTTCAGAGGCGGGGGTTTTCCAATGGTATGGGCAGACCTCGCTGTCCAATCAGAAAATCCACGGGTCTGAAGACCCGGGCCACAGCAGGGCCGCGAACGATGCTTGGGTGTTATCATGGGCGAACCGATGAATGAGGCCCTTCGCACTCGGCAACTGATTCCTCCCGTAACGGCGCGGACTGCCGACGGGGCGATCATTCGCGCATGGGACTACAAGCAGAAGCGCAACCTCGTGATCGCGTTTCTTCAGTCCGATTGCGTCCGTTGCGAAGCGTGGCTCGCTCAACTGAATGCGCGGGCTGCGGACCTCTCCGAACGCGAAGCCACAGGCCTCATCATTTACCCTGAGACTCCGCCGCGAGCCGCTGGATTTCTCTCCCAATCATTGATCGCGGCGGCAGACGTCACCGGTCATTCGCAGAGGGCATTTTGGGGGCGCGAAGCGTTCGGTCCGGCAGGGCAGCACCGTGTGGGCGTCTTCGTGACGGATCGCTACGGGGAGCTGTACTCGCAACTCGTGGCGCGGGATGCGGACGAATTGCCGGCTCCCGCGGAGATCCTCAGCACGATCTGGCAAATCCAGGTCGCGTGCTAGTGCCGTGTGACCGTATTTTGCTCTGGGAAATGCAAGGCAGACCTAAAAAGCGAAAGGGGCTCGCTTCCGAGCCCCTCTCAGCAAAACCCCAGTTCACCCCGTCCCGCAAATTCCGGGAAATAACCACCACCCCGGGAAAAAATCAAAACCACTTTGGTACTCACTAGTGCAAGCAAGATGCCAGACGTCTTAATGTTCCTGAATAAGAGACAACTTATAGAAAACACAGTTGTTACCGCACGAGAGCATGGATTCAACCTTAAGATTGGCCACAAATATATACAGTTTTTCACATAATGAAGCCTGTGGACTTACCAACTTTGGGAGAATTCCGTATATCTACGTGAAAAAAGGTTGATTTAAGCGCCAATCGCGGCGCGAATGGCGGAGGCGAGGGTTTCTGCCCAGAGCGTAACATCCTCGGCATGCTCGGCTTCGACCATGACGCGCGCCTTGGGTTCCGTACCGGAATAACGGACTACAATGCGTCCCGCAGCGCCCAATGTCTTGGTGGCCCTCTCAATCGCGGCGGAAACCAGAGGCAGGGATTCCAGCGGAGGCTTGGATTTTACCTTCACGTTTACGATGATCTGCGGAAAAACTTTCAGGCCGCGCACCAGGTCGTCGAGCGGACCGCGCAACGTCACTAGGCATGCGATCTTGAGAGCGGTCAAAAGGCCATCGCCGGTTGTGGCGTCGTCGGTAAATATGATGTGGCCGGACTGCTCACCGCCCAAGTTGGCTCCGCTGCGAAGCATTTCTTCGAGCACGTAGCGGTCACCCACGGGCTCCCGCGCCAGGGTTAAGCCTTCGGTCTCGAGGGCGCGCTCCAGACCCAGGTTCGCCATCGTCGTGCCAATCACGCGGTTCCCGTTCAAATGGCCGGTGGATTTCAGGAAGCGCGCCATGGCGAGGAGCACACCATCGCCATCTATGTGACGCCCGCTCGCGCTGACGAACATTGCGCGGTCGGCGTCCCCGTCAAACGCAACGCCTAGCGCCCCCCTGGTTTCGAGCACTTTTTCCCGCAACTTTTCGGGATGCAGCGAACCGCACGCATCATTGATGTTGCGTCCGTTGGGCTGGTCGTGAATGGCAATTACGTCGGCGCCGAGGGAACGAAAAAGGGCCGGAGCGAGTTGGCTCGCCGCGCCGTTGGCGCAATCGAGGACCAGCTTCATTCCCGACAATTTCGCGCCGGGAATCACTCTCCCGCGCAGGTACGTCAGATATTCCTCGTCGAGGGAACGATCGATGGGAACTTCCACTCCATGCGGAGTGGTCGCATGATTTTTGTGCTGATGGATTTCAATTTCGAGGTGCTCCTCGACCTCGTCGGGGAATTTCATCCCGTTTCCGGCAAACAGCTTCACTCCATTGTCGTGGAAAGGATTATGCGAAGCGGAAATGACCATCCCGGCTGAGAATTTCTTCTGGCGCACAAGGCAGGCGACGCCGGGAGTGCTGATGACGCCGGCGGAAAGGAACTCGACTCCATTATCGGTGAGACCGGAGGCGAGTTGCGCGGCGATGTGCGGGCCCGATTCCCGCGTATCCATGCCAATCAGGATGCGCGGCCTGGGGTCTTTCTCGAGCAGGTATTTTCCAAGCGCCCGCGCCACCCCGTACAGAGTTGAGTCGTCCAGGGGATAAGTGCCGGGAATACCGCGAATGCCGTCCGTGCCGAACAGTTCCTTAGTCATCGTGGAGTCAGGACAGTCGGGGCACTCAACAAATCGCTCAAAAATCGCCCTCGAACAAACAAGCTTAACACACGCTCTTTTAGCCTGCGGGAGGAGGCGGCCCGCGTCGTTGCACAAGAGTAACGTGGATTTCCTCCGGAGAAACCTGTACGACCGTTGCCCCAAACGGCGCATTGACCATGTCCGGGGTAATGTTAATCAATACATTCCCTTCTTTTTGGGATCTCATATCGAGCTGCAGGCTCAGGTCCGCGGCGACCATGCGGCGCAGAAACGCGGAGCGTCCCCGCACGCGCACGTGCACGGAAGTGGGCACGTCGCCGGACATTTCCAGTTGGGGAGGCATGCTTGTGAATTCCAATGGCATCTGGAAACCCACTTCAGCGAACGGCTCTGAGGTATAGGTAGCCCACAACAAAAACGAAATGGCGAGCGCCAGAATTTTCAAGGCGGCGTTGGCGAAAATGTACTTTTGCATGAAGCGCAGCATTTATCTCCGCACTGGCGTCCGGGCGGGAGGAGCCGCGGTGGGAACAACCAGGGTCGCTCGCCGGCGCATGACCATTTCGCTCAACCGGCCGCCAAGCTCATCCGGCGTGAGGTTCACGTCAATAGCCCCTCCGGAAGCGACCGAGATCGAGCCTGTTTCCTCGGAGACCAAAACCACCAGGGCGTCGCTATCCTCGGTGATTCCAATCGCCGCGCGATGCCGCGTTCCGAGCTGCTTTGAAATCATGGGATTGATGGAAAGCGGCAGAAAACAACCGGCCGCCGCGACACGTGTTCCCTCAATAATCACCGCGCCATCATGCAGCGGAGATCCCGGACGGAAGATGGAGACGAGCAAATCGTAGGACAGTTTGGCATCCAGCGGGATTCCGCTTTCGATGTATGTTCGCAGGCCGGCCTGCCGCTCCACAACGATCAGCGCCCCAAAGCGGTTCTGCGAAAAATATTCAGCGGCCATCACGATGTCATCATAAGTCGCTCTCGGGTTGTGGGAAGCGAACTTCATCAGCGAAAGATTTCGGCCAAAGCGGGAAAGGGCGCGCCGGATTTCCGGCTGGAAAAGGATGATTAACGCAATCGCCACATAGGGGAGCAGGGTGGTCAGCAGCCATTCCACCATTTCGAGCCGCGCCCACTGGGCGCCGCGGTAGAAAAGTGCCAGCAGGGCGACCCCCACTAGCATCTGCACGGCTCGCGTCCCGCGCAGCAATTTCAAAAGATAATAGATCAGGGCCGCAATGATCAGGATGTCCAGCGCCGCTCGAATGTCCAGGCGCGACAAGGGGGTCAGGGGGAGTACGGCAGCCAGCATTGTCGTGAGTTCTACGTTAACGCAGCCTTGCCGCTTGGGGCAAGCCGCAGTTTGCCCGTGTGCGCGGGTGTGCTATGGTGAAATTGCGGCGTTTATGCAGATCGAAGACATCAAAGTCACGCAGCGTTCCAATCCCTCGCAGCGGATTATCGCCCTGGGAATTGTGTTTGCATTCCTGTATTTTGCCTCGAATATCGTGATCACGCTGCTGCTGGCCGTCTTGCTCGCATATTTTCTCGATCCCGTTGTCGGAGTCCTGGAACGAATCTTTATCCCTCGTGCGCTGGGTGCCCTTCTGGTGCTGCTGGCGGTCACGGCGATCATGGCAGGGATCGGTTATATGGTCGTCAATCGCGCCGACCAATTTCTCGATGCCTGGCCGCGGTACAGCGGAATACTGCGTCACATTGCGACCGAGTTTGACACCAGGATCTCCACCGTCGAAAAACAAGTAGAGGCAATTACGCCAGTGGAGGATCGAGTGAAAACGCCCACGCGTCCCGTCGAGCCGCCTCCCATCCGGGATTGGCTGTTCCGCGGAGCGGGTTCATTGTATTCGTTCGTGCTTGTGGCTACGTTTGTGCCGTTCCTGGTGTTCTTCATGCTTGCCGGCAAGCGGCGAATCTGGAAAGCAACGATGGGATTTTTCCCCGACGAGGATAAGGAGCGCGTTCAGGAAGCACTCGATCAAGTGAACTCCATGCTGCGAAGTTTTGTGGCGGGAAATGCCCTGATCGCGCTGATCCTGATGCTGTTGAGCTGGGCATTTTTCATGGAGATCCACCTGGACTATCCATTTCTTGCAGGGTGCGTTTCAGGCGTGATGAATCTCGTGCCCTACCTTGGCGCGGTGCTGGCCTGGATCCCGCCTTTCCTGATTGGTATGGGGCAATGGAGCACGATCGGTCCTTACTTGGGAACCGCCGCCGTAATTACGCTTATGCACGTATTGGGATTGAACGTCCTGATGCCCGCAATCGTTGGTCGCCGCGTGCATCTGAACGCGCTCTCGGTCACGGTTGCGCTGCTTTTCTGGGGATGGCTCTGGGGCGCGATCGGACTCATCCTAGCGATCCCCATTACGGCAGTGATCAAGGTGATCTGCGATCACGCGGATGGATGGGAGCCGCTGGGACGCTGGCTGGGAGCGTAATCGATTGAATTTTGAATCGCGGGGCGCGGGCTTACTTGCCGGATTTCTTGTGGTCGAGCCTCAAGGTTAGAACGAATTCCTTCCGGGTATCAAAATTTGAAATTGAGTGCGAGGATGAAATCCAACCGTCATGCTCGGCACGTATCTCGTAGTCCACATTCAGGTCGAGTCCTGGGAACCGGAATTGGCCGTCCGGATCGGACAGGTGCGTGGTGATGTCCTGCGTGTGGTTGTTCTTCAGATAGACGACAGCCGTCTCGACAGGAGTCTCGTCCTTGTCAACGACGGTCCCGCGAACGGTTCTGAGTTCGGGCTCGCCCTTTTTGGGCTTGTCCTGCGCATAAAGCATGGTTGCGGCCAAGACGATGAGCGTGAAGAGCGCGAATTTTCGGGATGCGTTCATGGTTTTCCTCCGGCGATCCGGTCCATCTGGAGTGTCAGGTCTTCTCGTCCGCCCTCCGGACCCGCACCCGCGCGCCGGGTGAGGCAAAACCCTGGTCGGTGAACACCGTGGCAAAAATAACGAAATCGTGGGCGTGTGAATTGGGCTGATCCTGGCCGCTTGCTCTGGCAGGAACGGAAACCGCCCCTGCCATCCAAGCCAGAATCAGCAGCGTGATTATCCGCCGCCTGTCAGTAATATGGCCCGATCGAGGGAGGGGTTGTCGAAGGATTTGGAGGATGGATTCAAACGTCCTCTTCCTCGTCCGGATCGTCGTCATCCTCGTCAACATCGTCCCCATCCTCTGATTCTTCGTCCTCGTCATCATCCTCATCGTCGTCATCGGAGATCACATTGACTTTGACGGGATGGATCTGAACCACTTCCATTTCAGTTTCACACTCGAGGCAGGCCAGAATCTCGCCTTCCTCGACCTCATCTTCGTCAACGTCGATTTCAGTTGCGCATTTCGGGCACCGGACCACGTTGAAATCCTCCTTGAGAACGGATAGGGTTCCCTGCCTACTGTCGTATTATATAACGCGAACCGCGCCGGGAGGGAAGCGCGCAGAATCCTAATGGCACCCAAGCGGGAATACCCGGAACATCCGTTGGTCGGCGTGGGCGGCGTGGTGGTCGATGGCATGCGCGCGCTGCTCATCCGGCGCGCCAGCCCGCCTCTGCAAGGCCAGTGGTCGATCCCCGGCGGAATGCTCGAACTGGGAGAGACGCTGGAGCATGGCGTTGTGAGGGAACTGGCGGAAGAAACTGGCCTGGATGTGAAAGTGATTGAAATCATCGAGGTATTCGAACGGATTTTCCCGGCTGCCCCGAAGGCAGACGGCACGCCGGGTGACACGTCCCGCCCGCAATATCATTTCGTAATTCTTGATTACCTATGCGAGCTCGAGGGAGGAACGCTTTGCGCGGCTAGCGACGCCCTGGAATTTGCCTGGGCGCGCGAGGAAGAGCTCGTGAAATTCGATTTGACCGTCGCGGCGGCGCGTGTCTTGCGAAAAGCCTTCGCCCGGGCGCGGGAACGGGCGGCGACCTGAGCTGGAAATATCAAGACGGTTTTTGGCCCGGCCCGCGGCCCCAGCGTTTCATATCCTGCTGCCAACCGTCCCGGCTCCAGCCGTAGCGGCCGAGCAGCGGGACAAACCGGCAGTCGAACATAACGCGCGTTTTCAGCTCGCCGTTTTCTTTCCGCGCCTGCAACAATTCCTGGTTTTCCTGGCTGCCAACTGGAATCACCAGCCGGCCTCCTTCGCGAAGCTGGGCGGAGAGCACCAGCGGAATTTCCGGAGCGGCGGCGGTGACCAGAATCGCGTCGTACGGTGCCGCGTCCGGAAAGCCTGCGGAACCATCCCCGTTATGTACGTGAACGTTCGTGTAACCCAGGTCCGTCAGGCGTTCCTGCGCGGCAAGCGCGAGCTGCGTCTGACTCTCGACCGTAATCACTTCGCTCGCGAGCAAAGAAAGCACCGCCGCCTGGTAACCCGATCCCGCGCCGATTTCCAGCACACGCTCCGCGCCCGTCAGTTCGAGCGCTTCCGTCATGGCGCCGACAATGTAGGGCTGTGAAATCGTTTGCCCTTCGCCGATCGGCAGCGGCTTGTCCGCGTACGCGTCGCTTTGAAATTCCGCAGGGACAAACTCGTGCCGTGGCACGCTGAGCATCGCTTCGAGAACGCTCGGCGAGGAAACTCCACGCTTGCGGATTTGGCCTTCCACCATCGCGCGTCTCGCCGAGGCGAATTCATCCGTGATGGAATCGCGATCCGGCATGGCCCGATTATATGCTTTTTGAGTCAAGCCGAAGGCCGGCCCGCATTGGCAATGATATGATGGGCAAACGTGCGGGTGAATTGATGCGTGGCCTCCAAAAGTATTGGTACACTGGCCGCGATCACACCGGGAGGTGAAAAGTGGCCAATCTACTTACACATGGTGCCTCGCAAGAACGGTTCCGGCGCATCGCTTCGCTGGGCACAAAAATGCTGATCCTAACTCTACTTGCCTCGTATGGCGCGTTTGCACAGACTGTCACCGTCGAATTCGACAAAGCTGCCGCCTTCAGCGACTACAAGACGTTTGCCATTCGTGATGGCCAATTAAACAGCAAGAATCCCTCCCTCAATAGTCCGCTGGTGAAAAAGCAAATCGAAGCGGACATCGAACACGACCTGACGGCGAAAGGTTTGACGCGCGTCACCGGCCCGGCCGACCTCAACGTGAGATACACCTTCGGGTCGGCCCGCAAAACGGAAGTGGAAACTTATCCTGCCGGCTGGTACGGCATGGGCACGCGAGCGGTGAGGGTGCCATACGCCGAAGGCACTTTGGTCATTGATTTCAGGGATCCCAGGACGCGTTCGCTGGTCTGGCGCGCCATCGCCAGCGAGGAAAAAACCGATCCCAACAAGATCGAAGGCAAGCTGGACGACATGGTCAAGAAATCCATCGAAAAATATCCGCCGAAAAAGTAGCGCGCGCTGCAGTTGAAACTCGAATCTAAACCCACAACCCTTCACGCTTCTTGTGAAGGGCTGCGGCATCCAAACTTCAACACCCAGACTTTATAAACGAAAGATCACGGTTGCCGGATAGGCGCCGTGGCAAATGGCCACACGCCCCGATAGCGCGCCTGGATCATGTAGATCACAATGCCCAGGGCGATCACGGCGAGTCCTCCAAGGGCGAATTCCCAGCCCGTGGCATAAAACAATGCGGCCCATCCCAGAATCGACAGCACTGCAGGCAACGGGTAGAGCCACATCTTGAACGGAATCCGCTCAGGGGGCCAGCGGCGGCGCAATATCATCACGCCGACTCCCTGACTGATGAATTGCACCAGGATGCGCACGGCGATAATCGCTTTGATCACGCTCGAGAGGCGAAAGAGCACGCTGAATGCAAGCGACGCAGCTCCCAGGAACAGGAGCGACACGTGCGGAAAATGCTTGGTGGGATGCACGCGCGCGAAGACTCGAAAGAAATTTCCGTCCTCGGCCGCGGCAAAGGGGACGCGCGAATAGCTGAGCAGCGTCGTGAACAGCGACGCGAACGCAATCCACAAAATCATGACCGTGGCGAATGATGCTGCGCGTGTGCCGTACAGCCGCTCGACGAACGTGCTCACGATGTATTGCGAATTCTGCGCCTCGCGCCACGGCAGCACGCCCAGGATGCTGGTCTGCATCGCGAGGTAGAGCACCGCAATCCCCGCGATCGAGATCAGTATCGCGCGCGGGATGTTGCGCGCCGGCTGCTGAATTTCCGCGCCCAGGTTGCAGATGTGGTAGTACCCCAGATACGTATAAATCGTGTTGACGGTCGCCGAACCCAGCCCCGCGAAAAACAGCCACGACCAGTTCCACGCGCCGGGAGGAAAATCAAACGCCATCTTCGCGGAGAAATGCGTCACTCCGCCCCAGATCATCCACAGCATCGTGCCGACCACGCCGATCCACAGAAATTTCGAGATCATTCCAACGGCTGTGATTCTGCGATAGAGCAGAACGATCAACGCAATGACGAGCGCGGCGGAGACAGCCTTCTGCTGATACTTCCCGAGGGGAACCAGATAGGTGAGGTATTGCGAAAAGCCGATCGCGCCCGAGGCAACCACCAGCGGCGCCTGAATCAGTGTTTGCCAGATATACAAAAATGACATCAACCGGCCGCCGCGTCCCGGCCCGTAGGCCTCGCGCAAAAACGCGTACGTGCCCCCAGCTCGCGGCATCGCCGCGCCAAGTTCAGCCCACACCAGGCCGTCAACCAAGGAAAGCAGCGCGCCCGCGACCCATGCCAGCAGGCATTGCGGTCCGCCCATCGCCTGAATCACCAGCGGAATAACAATGAATGGGCCAATCCCCACCATCGCGTTCATATTGAGCGCGACGGCCTCGGTCAGGCCGAGCCCGCGTTCGAGTTGATCCTCTGATAGAGGCGTGGACATGGATAGCGAGAAACTGGGAAAGCATAGCAGATGCGCGGAGAGTGCTAAAGCTTTGAAGTGCCCGCGTGATTGGTTCCTTTAAGCGTTCGTGCGTGCTATTCGGCTGGCTTCCATACATCGTATTCATATCTGGAAAAAAGGAGAGGTCCGACCTGCGCGTCGCTGTGGTGTCGAAATCCGAATCGCTCATAGATTGCCCTCAAGCGCGGACGGAATGGATGACAATCGAGTCGCAGATATGGACGGCCAATCAATTGAGTTTGTTTGACGCCCCACTGCAGAAGCGCCTGGGACAATCCAGTGCCCGCATATCGCCTGCGTACGGCGAGGCGATGAATATAAGTCGCCTCTTGCGGACGGGCGTCGGGCCAAACAATCGGATCGTCCATTTGAAATTTCATCGCGCCGGCAGCATTTCCCGAATATTCGGCAATGTAAAAGAGTCCTGAATTGATGTCCGGAAGGATGCGTTCTACATCCATCTCTTCTTCCCGCCATATCGGCATGCCCGATTCCGCGAGCCATCGCGCGGCTTCCTTGAGAATATCGGACACTGCTTCCGCGTCTCGAGGCGTTGCCTGACGAATTAGTATTTCATTCTCCATTTTCCTGGACACATTCTGTTTTAAAGTAGACTTCCAAGGGGGCGTCGAGTCAAGAACGGCATAATTCACACTGGATCTATGTTGAAACTCGGAATCATCCTGACGGCCGCGACGGTGACGATCCTCATCGTCGAATATTTTCGCGCGCGGCGCAAGCCGTTGCCCCTGCATGGCTGGCTCGGGCTGATCGCACTGGTGTGCGCGGAATACCTGATGTTTCATGGCATCGAGCCTGCCGCAACCTACTTCAGCCCGATTGCGTGCACGGCTTACATCCTGCTCGCCGACGCAGCTACATTCGCGATTTCCGGCCATTCGCGGCTGCGCGAGGAGTCGAGCGGCTGGCTGAAGATGGCCGTTCTTTCCATCCCCTTGTGGCTGATTTTCGAAGCCTACAATTTGAGGCTGACGAACTGGATGTACGTGGGCCTTCCCGAAAACCGCGTCGAGCGATGGTTCGGTTACGCGTGGTCGTTCGCGACCATCACCCCTGCAATCTTCATGACCGCCGCGCTGATTGAATCCTTTGGATGGTTCGCAGGCGAGAGCCGCCCGCTGCGATTGGGCCGCACAGGAGAAGCAGTTCTGCTCGGGCTCGGCGCCGCGATGCTGGCAGTGCCAGTCCTGGTTCCACGGGAGGTTGGTGCATATCTGTTTGGTCTTGTCTGGCTCGGATTCCTGTTTCTGCTGGAGCCGGTCAATTATCACCTCCATCTGCCTTCTTTTATAGGCGACCTCGCGCGCGGATATCGCGGGCGCCTTTATTCGTTTCTCGCCGCGGGATGGGTGTGCGGCTGGCTGTGGGAGTTCTGGAACAACTGGGCCCGCGCAGGGTGGGTTTACATTTTTCCGATCGGCCAGCAATGGAAGATTTTCCAAATGCCCGCGCCGGGATATCTAGCTTTCCCAGTCTATGCGCTAGAATGCTTTGCGATGTATGTGACCGGCGCGTGGATCTTCAGCCGCAAATATGTCGCCGAGAAGAAGTATCAGGAATAATCCGGTGCGCACCGTACCACCTTGCCGACAGGCCCAAGATGTTGTCATTCCGTTCACGGTGAACGTTCACGGTGAACCGATCCCGCCTTGCGGGAGAGGAATCTCTCATTCTTTTGCGCCTGAGAACAGAGAGATTCCTCACCCGCAGGAGCGGGATCGAAATGACACCTTAATTTATGGTTTCCTCGATCCTTTAGGCCGCCGGTCGCTGATTGTTCTCTCAATTATTGTCTTGGCATTCGCAGCAAGACCGGCGCACGCGTCGGAACTGAATATTCCCCCCAAAGCCAACGAAGCCATCCACTTGATGTATTCCGGTAAAACGGAACAGGCGATAGCCATTGCGCACCAGCTCGAAGCCGACCGGCCGGATCATCCGCTCGGCTACCTGATCGAGGCCGACGTACTCTGGTGGAAGATTTACTGCAAGTGGTTCGAGCGAAAATACAACACGATTGATTCCTGGAGCCATACGCGCCCAGCGGACGCGCAAGATGATGCCGAACTCGCGCTTGCAGACAAAGTGACGAGGCTGGCCGAAGCTTCCATCGCCCAGTCGGACACTGCGGAGATGGAGCTGTACGCCGGACTCGGCTATGCGTCGCGGGCCCGATTGCTGGGCCTGCGTTATGAAAAGATGCCGGTAGCGCGCGCGGGGATCGAGGCGAGAAGACACCTGCTGCGCTGCCTCGAGCTCGATCCCAAAATGACCGACGCCGACCTCGGCCTGGGGCTTTACAATTATTATGTGGACACGCTTTCGGCCATGGCGAAGGTCCTACGCTTTTTCATGGGGATACCAGGGGGAGACAAACGCGTGGGGCTGCGGCAACTCGAAACCGCGTCCACCAGCGGCGAATTGACGCAAGTGGAATCGCGCTTCAACATGGCTAAGAACTTGCGCAACTATGATTTTGACTACGCCCGCGCCGCCCAGGCTGCCGGACCTCTATTGAAGGAGTACCCCGAAAATCCGATCTTCCTTCTGCTGGTGGGCGACATTGACGAGAAACTCGGGGATAACGAAGACGCAACTGCAATGTTTCGCGCAGCCGAGGTAGCTCCAAACGATGACGCAGAATGTGCCGCGCGCGTGCGTAAAGTTGCCCGTGAGGCCCTCGTCTCCCTGGGGGCGGGACCCCAATAGGGTCAACTTCCCTGGGCAACGGTAAATTGCAGACTTTGCATCTCAATAGGCCTCCAGTAGTGTAGGCTATGGGGCGGTCCTGGTTGACTTGGGCCGGGCGGAGTGGTATCAGAAAAGGCCGGTTTCGCGTGAATTGTCGCTGATTTCCTCAGCACCCGGATTGTGCTCACAGTATTTTTTCTAACCGGAATTGTGCAGGAATGGGTTTGGGGGGTGTGTTCGGATGTATTCTCGTAAATGGCTGATTGCAGCGGTTGCGGCATGGATGCTGGCGTCCGCATGTTCCCAATTTAATACGAATCTTAGCCTTCAGACATCTTCCTCGTCGGTATCGTTCGTATCCCCGGCAACAGTGACTGCGGGCGGCTCGGACTTCAACCTCACGGTTAACGGAGCAGGCTTTGTTACAGGCGCATTCATCCTGTGGAACGGGGCGCAGTTGGCGGATACAGTTTTTGTAAGCAGCACCACAATGACGGCTGTTGTTCCTGCCTCGGACATCACCACACCGGGACAAGTACAAGTTTCCGTCCAGATCCCTGGCTCTGCAGTTTCGGGAACTGCCAACATAAATAACACCCCGAATTCCGCGAATACGACCGAAGTGTCGAACATTGTGTATTTCTTGGTGAATTCCGCGCCCGGCCCGCTACCGGTGATTTCTTCGGTCTCGGCATCCACGACGTCCATGCCGGCAACGCCTTACTGCAGTCCAACCGGTTTTACCTTAACCGTGAATGGCACAAATTTCACGACTGATTCGAAGGTAAACTGGACCAGTGCGGCAAATGGCTCTGCGAATGGCGCGGCTCGCGCGACCACTTATGTCAGTTCAACTCAACTGACGGCTGCGATTCTGCCTTCGGATGCTGCGTTCCCCGGCACTGCCGGGGTTTCAGTTACGGCTCCGTCAGGGCCATCGAATACTGTGGCGTTCACGATGACGACGCCTGCGACCAGCCTTCCTCCGCCGAGCATCATTTCAATCTCGCAGAGTTTGGCTGGCTTGACGCCCCCCGTGGGGACGGCGACTTCCGTTCCCGCTGGCTCGCCGGCGTTTACGCTCAGCGTAACGGGCAGTTCGCTCGTGCCGTGTACTGTGGTTCAATGGAATGGCAGTCCCAGGACGACCACGTTTGTCAGCACAACGCAGCTGAATGCGGCGATCCCTGCATCGGATGTTGTTGCTGCCGGAACGGCCAATGTATCTGTAACCACGCCGACTCCAGGCGGAGGCGCAGCCGGCCCGGTTACGTTCACGATTATTCCCTAGGAGTCTGTCCGAGATTTAGCATTCGAGGGTCTCGAGGTGGCTCATTCGTGATCAACGCGGTGAACGGAACTACCGATTTGAGTTGGGAGCTCCTTCCGGGAAAGCTTTGGCACCG
>Ga0182024_10006214_pt1 | contig 26343 bp, 22 predicted proteins | sample P32metaG_FD_120480 | JGI IMG/M metagenome (GOLD analysis project Ga0182024, IMG submission 120480) | Permafrost microbial communities from Stordalen Mire, Sweden - P3-2 metaG (Illumina Assembly) | ecosystem: Environmental > Terrestrial > Soil > Wetlands > Permafrost | place: Sweden: Stordalen... | reverse complement strand
GTGCCGCCGCTTGCGACGCTTTGGGCCGCGCTCGTCATCGGCTGGCTGTTCCTGATCAGCGGCGTGGTCGGACTGTACACGACGTTCCAGATGCGCCACGCGCCCGGCTTCTGGTGGTCGCTGATCTCGGCCATTATCGGCATCGCCGCCGGACTTCTGCTCATCGCCCGGCCGGTCACCGGGGCGCTGTCGCTGACGCTGGTCTTGATCGCCTTCTTTGTCATCGAGGGCATTGCCTCGATCATGTACTCGATCGAGCACCGCAATCAGCTGAGCGGACGCTGGGGCTGGATGCTGGCCAGCGGCATCGTCGACCTGATCCTCGCCGGCATCATCTTCTTCGGCCTGCCGGGAACCGCAGCCTGGGCGCTCGGCCTCCTGGTCGGCATCAACATGCTGTTCGGCGGCACCGCGATGATCGGGATGGCGCTCGCCGCGCGGCACCCGGCGGCGGCCTAGGACCGACTCGTTCCCTCATGGCGAAACCGGGCGCGGGCAATTAATTGCCCGCCCCGATCCTCCCCGCATGCCGCGGAGGACATGGAGCCGTCGTCCGCGAATGCTCCTTCGCGGCGCCCGCCGCAATGAAATGACGAGGGTCACTCCGCGGGCTGCACCACGCGCGCCTTCTCGACGCCGTTGGCGATCAGCGCGATCAGGAGGACCGCAACGAGGAAGGCGAGCGCCACCACCGCCGTGGTGCCGAGCACGAGGTCGAAGCCCCCGCGGCCGTAAAGGACCGCGATCATCGACACGGCCACGCCCGAGACCATGAAGGTGAGGAAATAGCGCACCGCGTAGATGCGACCGCGCCAGGCATCGGCGGTGTAGCGCGCGATGACGAGATCGTTCACCGTGATCTGGCCGTAGATCGCCGCCATGCTGAAAGCGAGCGCGAGAAGGAGCAGCGGGCCGGTCGCATAGACTGTCCACACCACGCCGGCGAACTGCATCACGGCGAGCACGGCGAACAGCAGGTGCGCGGGAAAGCGCTCGACCAGCCGGCCGACCGCGATCTGGGCGAGGCCGCCGCACAGGAACACCGCCGTCGACAGGCCGCCGACTGCGATCAGCGAGATGTTGCTGGCGACGCGCTCGTCGACGATTTTCGGCAACGCCACCGAGATGGTGTTGAAAACGAGCCCGGCGCTGAGCGCGACCACCACGAAGAGCACAAAAATCACGGCGGCGATCGGGGTCGGTAGGGCGACATCGGGCGCGGTGCTGCGCGCCGCCGTGCGCTTCGCCTCCTCGGGGCAGAACCACACATAGGCCGCGCCGACCGCGAGGCAAACCAGGCTCGGCACCAGGAAGGCGCCGCGCCAGGACAATGCCGCCGTCAGCGCTGCGGTGACGCCGGCCGCAAGCGATACGCCGAGATTGCCGCACACGCCGTTGAAGGCGAGCGAGCGCCCGCGCTGGGTGGCGTTCTCGATGATCATCGCGGTGCCGACGGGATGATAGATCGCCGCGAAACTGCCGAGCGCAAACAGCGCGACCGCGAGCGCCGTGAGATTCGGCGCCAAGGCCGCGCCGAGGAGCGACAATCCGCAACCGCCATAGAACCCGATCATCATGCTGCGGCGGCTCCAGCGGTCGGCGAGCCAGCCCGCCGGCAGCGAGAACAGCCCGAACGCGACGAAGGAAGCGGTGCCGAGCGCGATCAGCGACGAATACGACTGGCCATAGGCCGCCTGCAGCTCGATGACGACCGTCGGGTAGATCAGGATCACGAAATGGTCGAGGCCATGCGCGACATTGAGAAAGCCGATCGCGCGCCGCTGCGACGGAGCGGCGGTGCGCGCGGCGGGGATGCGGTCGGAAATCGAAGCGTCAGCGGTCATCGAACGATCCTGATGTTGCTGCGCACGTATATAGCGTGGAATTCCCTCGACATACCCCAATCTTGCAGGGCAGGTCGGCGCCAAGTCGGCGCCATGCCAGGCCCTGCGCCGGCAGCGACCGCCATTGCGCCATTCAAATGCGGTGCCGAGTCGGGTGAGCCGTCGGCCCCGGCGGCGCGGGTTTGCGGGCGGCATCAAGGGGCGCGGCGGGGCCGATCAAACTTCGGTCCCGCAGCCCCTCACCCGCCGCCGCCCGCCCGAGAGGCGGTCAGTTGTTGGCGTTGGTATATTGCGCCGACCAGGTGGTCCCCACATTGCCGAGAGGGGCACTCGAGGCGACCGTCGAGCCGTTCATGAACCAGATCGCGACATTGCCGGAGGTGTCGATCCAAAGGATGTCGCTCTTGCCGTTGCCATCGTAGTCGCCGATCTGGGCGACGCTCCAGATGGTCGGTATGTTGCCGAGGTTCGCGGACGATGTGATCTGGTTGTTGTTTATGAACCAGATCGCGGTGCCGCCGGTGCTGGTGTTGTGCCAGAGGATGTCGACATTGCCGTCGCCGTTGAAATCGCCGATGCCCTGGATCACCCAGCCGGTCGCCGGCGCCACCGCGCCGAAGTCGGTGCTGCCGATCATGGCGCCGTTCCGAATCATCCAGACCGTCACGTCGCCAGTTGACGTGTTGTACCAGAGAATGCCGGCGCCTTCGCCCTCGCTGCCGTCGCCGAGAATTCTCCAATTGGTGGCGGGGGCTACCGTGCCAAGCGTCGTCGACGAAGTGACGGTCGAGCCGTTCATGAACCATATCGCCACGGCACCGGTCGAGGTGTTGTACCACAAGAGGTCGCCGTAGCCGTCCTGGTTGAGGTCGGCGATGCCGACCACGGTCCACTGGGTCGGAACGTTGCCGAGCGTGGCCGTCGAACTCACCGTCGTGCCGTTCATGAACCACATGTACAGGTTGCCGCTGTTGTCACGCCAGAGAATGTCGGCGGTCTCACTCTGCGTGGAAGCGGCGCCCATGAAGGAATGCTGGCCGATGATCGTATAAGTGGTCGAGATGGCGCCGAAGCTTCCGGAACTCGAGATCGTGCTGCCGTTCATCAGCCACAGCGCCGTGGCGCCGCCGATCGGCTGCCGCAGAGGATGTCGCTGGTGTTGCTGCCGTCGAAGTCGTGCCCGGCGGTGAATGGAACGGAGGCCAGAATTCGCCCAATATTGTTGCCGTTCTGCTCGGTGAACCAGATGTTGCCGTCCGGCCCCGTCACCATGCCGCGCGGTTCGGAGTTGGTCGTCGGCACGGCGAAATGGCTGGTATAGACCGCGGCCGTCGTCATCCGGCCGATGGCGTTGCCGTTGTACTCGCCGAGCCAGAGAGCGCCGTCAGGGCCGGGGTGGACCGCAAATGGTCCGCCGCCGCTCGCCGGATTGGGGTATTCGGTCATCGTCGGCAAGTCGGCGATCACGATCTTGCCGACCCTGTTGCCGTTGGAGCCCTGCTCGCCGAACCACAGATTGTTGTCGGAGCCCACAGCGATCGAGCGCGGCCCGGTGTTGACGCCCGAAGGCACGCCGTATTCGGTGATCGTGCCGCCCGTCGTGATCTTGCCGATATTGCCGACGGCGTGCTCGGTGAACCACAGATTGCCGTCCGGTCCCGTCACGATATTAAAGGGATCGGCATTCGCGGTCGTGGTCGGGTATTCGTTGAACGTGGTGGTATTGATCACGAACTGCGCGATCTTGCTCGTATTCTCCTCGACGAACCACAAGTTGTTATCCGGCCCCACTGTGATCCAGCCTGGACCGGAACTTGCCGTCGGAACGGTGTAGGTATTGAGAATCGTGCAGCTCGCGCCGCTCATCTTGATGAGAACGTTCCCGCCACTGCCGCTTACCCAGAGGTTGTTATCCGGCCCCGTGACGATACCGCCGGGGGCGGTGCCGGTCGTGAAGGCGGGGCATTCGGTAATCATCCCGGCCGTCGTCACCGTCGCGATCTTGTTGCCGACATTCTCGGCAAACCACATGTTGCCGTCGGGGCCGATCGTGATGGCGTGCGGCATGGAACCGGTGGTCGGGATGGTAAACTCGACAATTGCCTGCGCGAAGGCCGAAGCCGAAAACGCCACGACCGGCACCAGCGACGCCAGCAGCATCCCGGCGTAACGACCAAACGACTTCACCAAGAGCGCATGATTGTCACGCATGGAATTGACTCCCTCGTCGCGGTGGGCAGTGCCACGCCTGTTGCGGGGCAGATGAGTAAAAAGCCGATGATTGCTCGAGCGGCGTCTGCGAGGCACGCTTGGATCGGCCTTATCAGGGCGACCACGCAGAGCGCCAAGCCGGCACCTGACGCACCTCATTTCGGGCCAGGATATGTGTCTCGGCGCCCAGTCCGGATTCAACTTTGAGGCGAAGATAGCTTACCGAAGGGTGCCGCCTTGAGCAAGCACCGGCCGGCGAAGCGCGGCGCTCATTGGAAATGCTGCAACACGACCTTAAGCTGCCAGCCGAACAAGGACTTATCGGGAAACGATACATGAATGGACGACGGCTCGCGGCATCGCTGGCCTTGCTGGCGTTCCTTTGCGGCGCCGCCTGCCCGGCGCGGGCGCAGGACTATCCGGCGCATCCGGTGCGCCTGATCTCGGATTCTGCTCCGGGAAGCGCCATCGACGTGACCATGCGGATCATCGCCGAGAGTCTCTCTCGGGTCTGGGGCCAGCAGGCTGTATTGATCAATCAGCCCGGCGCCGGCGGCGCCATTGCGGCCCGCGCCGCGGCCGGCGCGGCTCCCGACGGCTATACGTTCGGCATGATAGCGGTGTCCGCCTTCGTCGCTTTGCCCGGTGCGGCCGACAACCTGCCGATCCAGGTGCCGCGGGATTTTGTGCCAGTCGGCGGCCTCGGCGGCGCGCCGATGTTCATCACCGCGGCGCCCTGGCTCGGCGTCAAAACGCTGCCGGACCTGATCGCGCTCGCCAAGCAGCGGCCGGGCGAGCTTGCCTACGGCACCAATGGGCCCGGACGATTGACGCACCTGACCGGCGAATTGCTGCAGAGCCGCGCCGGCATCAAGCTCCTGATGGTGCCCTATTCGGGCGGCACCGCGCAGGTGCTCAACGACATGATGGGCAAGCGCGTCGCGCTCGCTTTCGATTCCTATTCCGGCATCGCCGGCGCGGTCGAGGCGGGAAACGTCGTGCCGCTTGCGGTCGCCGCGCCGAAGCGCATGGCAAATTTTCCCGACCTGCCGACCGTCGCCGAAACTCTTCCCGGCTTCGAGAGCGAGGGCTGGCAGGTGCTGGTCGCGCCGGTCGGGACGCCCGGCGCCATCGTGCAAAAGGCCAACGCCGATCTGATCAAGGCGCTGAGCGATCCGCAAACTAGGAAGCGGCTAGCTCAGCTCGGCCGCGATGACACCCCGCGCTCGCCCGCGCAGACACTTGAATTCATCGAGAGCGAGCAACAGAAATGGGCGCCGATCTTGCGGCAGATCGGCGACACCCGATGATGCAGCCCGGATAGAACGAAACGAAATCCGCGGTCAGCGACTGAGAGCCGGCGCATCGTTGCCTGATCGCAACGGGCTCAGCCCTTCTCGTCGCAGGCCCAGGCACGCACCACGCATTCGTGGCCGCCGAACTCGGTGCAGCGGCGCATCGACAGGTTTTCCGCCTTGCCGAGGTGCGAGTCGATCGCCCAGCCGAAGGAGCCGCACGGGTTCTTGGCATCGACCGCCATCGCCCCGCAGCCGCGGCGGAGCTCGCCGATGATCTTGCAGGCGCTGCCCGAGCACTTCTTCATCGCCGCGGCGCGGGCAGCGGTCGCCTGGCGATAATCGTAGCCGTAGCCGAAGGCGCCACAGGCTCCGACCGCGAAGGCGCCGGCCGCGTGGGCGGCCGCGAGCATCGCGATCAACAGGCCCGCTGCGGCGGTGGCGAAGGCGCAACTGCGTCGAAAACCGGTCATAGATCCCTCCCCCGAGGAACGCTCTGACGCTACCGGGGAAGGGTTTCCAGTTGGTGAACTTTCTCTCGTTCCGCCTGCGATGGCGGCCATCCGGGACCGCCCGGAAGGCCGATGGAAGGCCGCGGGCGGGGCCGGCTAGGATTCGAGCTCAGCCTTCACGGCCTCGAGCGCTTCCGGGGTGTCGATATCGATGAGCGCGGCGTTGCCGCTGAGCGGCACCTCGGCGACCGCCTCGGCATAGCGGCCGATCAGGTAGCGCGCGCCGACATCGCCTTCGACGGCCATCAGGTCGGCAAAGAACCGGCGCGACCACACCACCGGATTACCGCGCTTGCCGTCAATGATCGGCACCGCCACCAGCGCGCCCTTGTCGGGATCGAACGCGGCGATGAGGCGGTCGATCAGGGCAGCATCCACCTGCGGCATGTCGCCGAGGCAGACGATGGCGCCGTCCACCTCTGCCGGCAAAGCCGCGATGCCGGCCTTGAGCGAGCCGCCGAGCCCATCGGCGAAATGCGGATTGTGCACGAACCTGACCGGCAAGCCGGCGAGCGCCGCCTCGACCCGCTCGCGCTGATGGCCGGTGACCACCAGAACCGGCCGCGCGCGCGAGGCGAGCGCCGCTTCGACCACGATGCGCACCAGCGGCCGTCCGGCGATCTTTTCCAGAAGCTTGTTGGGCCCGCCCATGCGGCTCGAGCGGCCGGCGCCGAGCACCACCGCCGCGATGTTGCGGCCTTTCTCGGGCACCGCTTCGGTACGCGGCTGCGGGCGGGTGACGATCTCCATCAGGAGGCCGCCGACGCCGAGGCCGGTGATGTCCTCGCGCGGCACCGGCAGCCCGGCCAGGAGCCGCATCAGCACCCAGTCGAAGCCGTTTTCCTTCGGGCTGCGGGCGCAACCCGGCGCGCCGAGCACCGGACGGCCGCCGGCATCGCCGATCATCAGCAGGTTGCCGGGATCGACCGGCATGCCGAAATGCTCGATGCGGCCGCCGATCGCCTCGAGCGCCGCGGGGATCACGTCGCGCCGGTCGGCGATCGCCGAGGCGCCGAACACGATGGCGAGCTCGGCGCCCTCGTTGAGGACGTCCCGGAGCGCGCCGGCGAGCGCCGCGCGTTCGTGCGGCACGCGGCGCTCGGCGATGATCGTCGCGCCGGCGGGCGCCAGCCGCTCCGTGGTGATTTTCAGAGTTTTTTCGATGACCTTGGGTGCCAGACCGGGCAGCAGCGTCGACACCACGCCGACCTTGCGGATGCGATAGGGGGCGACCCGCAGCAGCGGCTTCGTCACGCCGGCGAGCGCCGCGTCGCGCGCGGCTCTGGCGACCGCAAACGGAATGATTTTCACGGTCGCGATCATCTCGCCCGCGACCACCGGCTTGTAGGCCGGCAGCGTCGCGAAGGTGATCGCCTCGTCGACGCGGTTGAGCCGGTCGATTGCTTCCTTGTCGACGACCAGGACGCCCGCGGCCTGCGCGAACAGGTTGGCGCGGCCGGTGAAGGCGCGCTCGACATGCACGCCGTCGCCGGCGACCGCCCGCGCGATCTCGGCCGCCGCGACGTCCTCGGAGACATCGCCCGGCTCGAGCCGCGCCACCACGATGTCGTCGATGCCGGCCACTTCGAGCGCCGCGACCTCGGCGGCCCCGATCAGCGTGCCCTTCTTGAGCACGAGCGTGCCCTGCCGGATGGTGTGCACGGCGGTGGCGCCGAGTGCCTCGCGGGGCGCAACCGCACCGAATTTCATGACACCGCCTTGACGGGGGCGCGATCCTCCTCGCCGGCCTCGCGCAGCCGTTCGGTGATCTGGGCCATGATGGCGACCGCGATTTCCGATGGCGACACCGCACCGATGTCGAGCCCGATCGGGGCGTGGATGCGGGAAATATCGGCGTCGGTGAGGCCCTGCTCCTTGAGCCTCGCGACACGGCGGGCATGGGTCTTCTTCGAGCCGAGCGCGCCGATATAGAAGCAATCGCGCGCCAGCGCGTGGCTGAGCGCCGGATCGTCGATCTTCGGATCGTGAGTCAGTGCGACGAACGCCGTGTAACGGTCGATGCCAAGCGGCGGCAGCGCCTGGTCGGGCCATTCGGCGATCACCTTAACGTCCGGGAAGCGCTCGATCGAGGCGAACGCGGTGCGCGGATCGACGATGGTCACGTCGTAGCCCAGGAGCTTTCCGATCGGCGCCAGGGCCTGGCTGATATGCACCGCGCCGGTAATCACCAACTGCGGCGCCGGCACGTATACGGTGAGGAAGACGCGGCCATCCGCGGTCTCCGCCATGCCGCTCTTGCCGGTGCGCAGACGCTCGGCCAGCACAGCGCGCAGCGGATCCTTGCCGGCGTCGTCGGCCTTGACGAGGCGCTGCCTGCCGCTTTCGACATCGGTCACGACGATCGCCGCGCGCCGTGCGTCGCGTTCGGTGTTCAGCGCAGTGAGGATATCGAGCTTCATGGCAACGCCTTCTTTCTCGGGAACTATGCCGTCACTACTCCACCTTCTCGACGAACACCCTGATGGTGCCGCCGCACGAGAGACCGACCTTCCAGGCGGTCTCGTCGGCGACGCCGAATTCCAGCATTTTCGGCTTGCCGCTCTCGATCACGTCGAGTGCCTCGGTGACGACCGCACCCTCGACGCAGCCGCCGGAGACCGAGCCGAGGAAATTGCCTTCCTGGTCGATGACGAGGTTCGAGCCGACCGGGCGCGGCGCCGAGCCCCAGGTCTCGACCACGGTGGCGAGCGCGACCTCGCGGCCGCTCTTGCGCCAATCCTCGGCGGCCTTGAGGATGTCGTTGTCGGTTGAGAGCATTGGGAGCCTCCGTTTCTCGACGGGCGAGGGGAAAGTGGCGAACAGAGCTAAGATATTAATCCATTTTGCTATTCGCTACTCGCTAATTCGCCGTCCGTTATTTGCCGTTGCGCCATCCGCTATATACGATGAAATATAGCGCGTCACGCCACCTTCTGCATCCATGCTTTCGGATCTCCGGCCGGGTCGCCGCCGCGCCGCAGCGCGGCGACCAGCGCGGCGATGGAGTCGAGATTATGGATGGCGCGGAATTCATCGACGTGCGCCAGCATGGTCTTGATGCCGCGGGCGCGCGCCTCGAAGCCTTCGAAGCGCAGCAGCGGATTGAGCCAGATGAGCCGCCGGCACGAGCGATGCAGCCGGTCGATCTCGAAGCCGAGCGTGTCGTCGGCGTCGCGCTCGAGGCCGTCGGTGATGAGGAGCAGGATGGCGCCCTGGGTCAGCACGCGGCGCGCCCACAGCTTGTTGAACGACCGCAGCGACGAGGCGATCCGCGTGCCGCCCGACCAGTCCGGCACGCTCGCCGAGCAGGCGGCAAGCGCGTCGTCCGGATCGCGCTCGCGCAACGCGCGGGTGACGTTGGTCAGCCGCGTGCCGAACAGGAACGTGCTGACGCGTTTTCGCGCGTCGGTGAGCGCGTGGAGGAAATGCAGAAACACGCGGCTGTACTGGCTCATCGAGCCGGAGATGTCGAGCAAGGCGACGATCGGCGGCGGCTTGGTCTTGGGGCCGATGAAGCGCAGATCGATGAAATCGCCGCCGCCTTTCATGCTGGCGCGCAAAGTGTGGCGGATGTCGATCAGGCGGCCGCGCGGGTGGGGCGCGAGCCGGCGCGTGCGCACTTCGGCAAGCGGCAACACGAGCTTTTTCATCGCCTCCTTGGCGGCAGCGATCTCGGCGCTCGTCATCTGCGCGAAGTCCTTGTGCTGCAGCACTTCGCGGTCGGAAACCGTCATGCGCGCGTCAAGCTCGATCTCGCGTTCTTTCTTGAGCTTGTCGTCAAGGCCGGAATAAAGCGCCTCGTGCACGCGCGTCGCGCCGGCCTGCGGCGCCTGGGGCGTCGCCGGCGCCTGCGGCAGCATCATCGCCAGCAGCTGATCGACATAGCCGCGGCGGCGGAAGAAGATGCGGAACGCCTGGTCGAACAGGATTGAATGCTCGTGGCGCTTGACGAACACCGCGTGCAGCGTCCAGTAGAAATCCTCGCGCGTGCCGACGCCCGCCGCCGTCACCGCTTCGAGCGCGTCGATGACCGCCCCGGGCCCGACCGGAATGCCGGCAGCGCGTAGCGCGCGGGCAAAGTAGACGATGTTCTCGGCGAGCCGGCCGGGCGGCTGCGCATCAGCCACGAGCCCATCAGCCTTGAGCCCATCAGCCACGAGCCCATCAGCCATGCGGCGCCCCCTTGAGCTTGCGGCGCGGCGCGGATTGCCGTAAACGCCAAAGCCACGCGCCCCCCGGCGCGCCGTAAGCGTTCACGTCATCCAACGCACCTTGGCCGCCGCCCGCATTGCGGGCGCGTCGGCGTTCAGGTGTTAGGAGCTTCGACGTGGACAGTTTTTCCAAAATCATGACCTCAGCCATCGGCACGTTTCGCGCCGCCCCCCGCGCGGTGCGCGTCGCCCTGTTTCTGTTCCTTGTCGCCAGCATGGCGGACGGGACGCTGATGCCGTTTTTCGCCCTGTGGGCGCACAAGGACGCCGGCATCCCCACTGAATATATCGGTTTGCTGCTCGGATGCTATGCGGGGGGAGAACTGCTGGCCACGCCGTTTGTCGGCGGCATTGCCGACCGGGTCGGCCGCCGCCCGGTGCTGTTGATCTCGACCACAGGGGTCGGTCTCGGCTTCGTGCTGCTGTACTTCGCGCACGGGGCCATCGCGACCGCAGCCTCGCTCATCACCATCGGCGTGTTCGAAAGCGTGCTGCACCCGACGGCCGCGACGGCAATCGCCGACGTCGTGCCGAACGAGCGGCTGCGCGAGCACTTCGCGCTGACGCGGATCATGTCCAATGCCGGCCGCGTCGCGGGGCCGGCGCTGGGCGCGGCTCTCGCGCTGTGGTCGCTCCAGCTCGTGTTCTTCGGCTCTGCCGCGGCCATCCTCGCCGGGGCCGCCGTTGTCGCCGCGTTCATGCCCGAGACCTTGCCGCGCGCCGGCGCCGGCACCGGCGACGAGGACGACGACAGTCTCCTCGCTTTGACTGCGGCGTTTCGCGACCGGCGCCTCGCCGGCCTGCTGCTGTCGGTTGCGGTGCTCGAAATCGCGGTCAGCTGGATCGAGTCGATCACGCCGCTCTATGCCGACGCCGCGGGAACGCTGAGCCCGTCCGGCATCGGCATGCTGTTCAGCTATGCCGGCGTGCTCGGGGTGATCTTTCAACTGCCGGTGACGCAAGCGTCCAAGCGCCTGAGCAGCTCCTCGACCGTGCTGTGGAGCGGGGCGACGCAAGCACTCGCCTTCGTCTGCCTGCTGCTATCGCCGACGCTTGTCTCGCTCATCGCCGCGATCACGCTCGTCGCCTTCGCCGCAATGCTGTCGGGTCCGCTCGCGCAAGTGATCGTCTCCGAGCTGGCGCCCCGCAACGCGCAAGCCACCTATCAGGCCGCCTTCTCGGTCGTGTTCGATATGAAAGATGCCGCGGGTCCGGCGATCGGCACCTGGCTCTATGCGCTGTCCGCGGTCCTGCCGTGGGGTACCGGCCTCATCACCTCGCTCGCGGCGGCGTTCGCGCTCGCGACCGCAGCGCGCCGACATGAAGCGAGAAAGCAGAAAAGCTGAGGCCGCCCTACTCCGCCGCCCGCAATTCCGACTTCACCTCGTCGAGCAGCTCCTTGACCTTGCTGCCTTCGAGGCGGGCGATGTCGTCCTGGTATTTGAGCAGGACGCCAAGCGTGTCGGAGACGGTAGCGGGGTCGAGCGCGACCACGTCGAGCTCGGAGAGCGCCGCGGCCCAGTCGAGGGTTTCGGCGACGCCCGGCGATTTGAACAGATCCTGCTTGCGCAGCGCCTGCACGAACGCCACCACCTGCGCGGAAAGCTTCTTGCTGACGCCCGGCACCTTGGCGCGCACGATCGCCAATTCGCGCTCGGCATTCGGATAGCCGACCCAATGATAGAGGCAGCGGCGCTTAAGCGCGTCATGGACTTCGCGCGTGCGGTTCGAGGTGATGACAACGACCGGTGGATGGTCCGCCTTCACCGTGCCCATTTCGGGAATCGTAATCTGAAAGTCGGCCAGCACTTCGAGCAGGAAGGCCTCGAACGCCTCGTCGGTGCGGTCGATCTCGTCGATCAGCAGCACCGGCGCCCCGGCGGCGTCGGCTTCGAGCGCCTGCAGCAGCGGCCGCTTGATCAAAAAGCGCTCGGAGAACACGTCGTGCTCGAGCCGGCCGCGATCGTGCTCGCCGCCGGCCTCGGCGACGCGGATCGCGATCATCTGCGCGGCGTAATTCCACTCGTAGACCGCGGCCGCCACATCGAGGCCTTCGTAGCATTGCAGGCGGATGAGGCGGCGGCCTAGCCTCGCTGAGAGCACCTTGGCGATCTCGGTCTTGCCGACGCCGGCCTCACCCTCGAGAAAGATCGGCCGGCCCATCTTGAGCGCGAGGTAGAGCACCGTGCCGAGCGAGCGGTCGGTGAGATAGTCGGCCTCGGCAAGCAGATCGACCGTGGCATCGATCGAGGCCGGAAGGGGTTTTGCGGTCATTGGGGGACTTTATCCTACCGGGCTCGTGTCTTACATCTGGGAATTGAACCCGCCAACAGCCGGATAGTGCCATGACCAAGACCGTAACGCTTGAAAAGGAAGCCCCGACCTTCCCGACCATCGATGCGGGGGTCAGGATCGGCCACGTCCACCTCAAGGTCGCCGATCTGCAGCGCGCGCTGGATTTCTATTGCGGCGTGCTGGGCTTTACCCTCACCACCAGCCGGCCCGGCGCCGCCTTCATCTCGGCCGGAGGCTACCACCATCATATCGGGCTCAATACCTGGGAAAGCAAAGGCGGCCATCCGCCCGCCCCCGGCACCACGGGCCTTTACCATACCGCTATCCTCTACCCGACCCGGCGGCTCCTCGCCGACGCGCTGCGCCGGCTCATTGACGCCAAGATCCCGCTCGATGGCGCGAGCGACCACGGCGTCAGCGAGGCGCTGTATCTGCGCGACCCGGACGACAACGGCGTCGAGCTTTATTGGGACCGGCCGAAGGAGATGTGGCCGAAGCGGCCGGACGGCGGCTTGCAGATGTACACCAATCCGCTCGATCTGCACGATCTGCTCGCGGAGCTCGACAAGACGGCCTGACACCGCCCTGTCGCGGCGCGTAAATTACTTCCCCATAGCGTCGGCGACCGCGCGGCGGGCGAGCACGCCGACGAGGTGGGCGCGATATTCGGGGCTGCCGTGGATGTCGCTGTTCATGCCGTCGGCGGGGATGGTCATGCCCTCGAGCGATTTCGGCGAGAACCGCTTCTTTAGCGCCTCCTCGAACGATGGCACGCGGAACACGCCGTTGGCGCCGGCGCCGGTCACCGCGACGCGGATCTCGCTGCCGCGCTTGCCGACGAACACGCCGACCAGCGCAAAGCGCGACGCTTGGTTGCGGAATTTTTGATAGGCGGCCTTCTTCGGGATCGGGAAGCTCACCTTGGTGATGATCTCGGTGGGTTCGAGCGCGGTCGAGAACATGCCGGTGAAAAAGTCGTCGGCCTTGATGCGGCGCTTGTTGGTGATGATGGTGGCGCCAAGCCCGAGGCAGGCGGCCGGATAGTCGGCGTTCGGATCGTTGTTGGCGACCGAGCCGCCGATCGTGCCCATGTGGCGCACCGCCGGGTCGCCGATCAAGCCGGCGAGCTTGGCCAGCACCGGAATGGCCTGCTGCACCACCGGCGAGGTGTTCACGTCATCGTGGCGCGTCATTGCCCCGATCGTGAGCGAGCGGCCGCTCATCTCGATGCCGGCAAGCCCCTCGATGAGCGACAGGTCGACGAGTTGCGGCGGCCCGGCGAGGCGCAGCTTCATCGTCGGCAGCAGCGTATGCCCGCCGGCCAGAAGCTTGGCGTCGGCGTTCTTGTCGAGCAGGCCCGCGGCCTGCCGCACGGTCTGCGGACGGTGGAAGGTAAAGGCGTACATCGCGGTTCTCCGTTGATCTCGCTGCGTTGGCCTCCCCGCTCCGGGAGAGGCCGCCCGCCGAGGGCGGGCGATTGATTGATTTCTAAGCGGCGTGCGGCATCTTGTTCGACTTCTTCAGCGCGGCCCAGACCACGGCCGGCGTCGCCGGCATCGCCACGCTTTCGGTTCCGATCGCATCCGTGATGGCGTTGATGACGGCCGCCGGCGCGGCGATGGCGCCCGCTTCGCCGCAGCCCTTGATGCCCAGCGGGTTCGACGGGCACTTCGTCACCGTGGTGTCGACCTTCAGCACCGGCAGGTGGTCGGCGCGCGGCATGCAGTAATCCATGAACGAGCCGGTGACGAGCTGGCCGTCCTTGTCGTAGACCGCGCCCTCGCACAGCGCCTGGCCGACGCCTTGGGCGATGCCGCCGTGCACCTGGCCCTCGACGATCATCGGGTTGACCAGCACGCCGAAATCATCGACCGCGGTCCAGGCCACGATCTCGGTGTTGCCGGTCTCGGTGTCGATCTCGACCTCGCAGATATGGCAGCCGGCCGGGAAGGTGAAATTGGTCGGATCGTAGAATGCGGTCTCCTTGAGGCCCGGCTCGAGCTCCTGGCCGGAGAATTTGTGCGCGATATAGGCGTTGAGTGTAACGTCGCCCCAAGCGGCCGACTTGTCGGTGCCGGCAACGCTGAATTTGCCGTCCTTGAACTCGATGTCGCCCTCGGCCGCTTCGAGCATGTGGGCGGCGACCTTCTTGGCCTTGGCCTCAACCTTGTCGAGCGCCTTGACCACCGCCGACATGCCGACCGCGCCGGAGCGCGACCCGTAGGTGCCCATGCCGAACTGCACCTTGTCGGTATCGCCATGCACGATCGAGACGTTGTCGATCGCAATGCCGAGCCGCTCCGACACGAGCTGCGCGAAGGTGGTCTCGTGGCCTTGGCCGTGGGCGTGGCAGCCGGTGAGTACTTCGACCGAGCCGGTCGGATTGACCCGCACCTCGGCGGATTCCCACAAGCCGACGCCGCAGCCGAGCGAACCGACCGCCTGCGAGGGCGCGATGCCGCAGGCCTCGATGTACGTCGATAGACCGATGCCGCGCAGCTTGCCGCTCTTGGCAGCGTCGCGCTTGCGCTTGGCGAACCCCTTGTAGTCGGCGAGCTCGATTGCCTTCTTGAGCGAGGCATTGTAGTCGCCGGTGTCGTAATTCATGATCACCGGCGTCTGGTACGGGAATTTTTTTATGAAATTCTTGCGACGCAGCTCGGCTGGGTCCTGCCCCATCTCGCGGGCGCCGACCTCAACAAGCCGCTCGACCACGAAAGTGGCTTCCGGCCGTCCGGCGCCGCGATAGGCGTCGACCGGCACCGTGTTGGTATAGACCGCGTCCACCTCGCAGTAGATGTGCGGAATCTCGTACTGGCCCGAAAGCAGCGTCGCGTACAGATAGGTCGGCACCGACGAGGAGAAGGTCGACATATAGGCGCCGAGATTGGCGACGGTCTTGGCCTTCAGCGCGAGGATCTTGCCCTCGGCGTCGAACGCCATCTCGGCGTGGGTGACGTGATCGCGGCCATGCGCGTCGGCGAGGAAGGCTTCCGAGCGGTCCGCCACCCATTTGACCGGCCGCCCGACCCGCCTCGACGCCCACAGCGCCACGACTTCCTCGGGGTAGATGAAGATCTTCGAGCCGAAGCCGCCGCCGACGTCGGGCGCGATGACGCGCAGCTTGTGCTCGGGCGCCATGCCGACGAAGGCGGCGATGACGAGGCGCGCCACGTGCGGGTTCTGCGTCGTGTTCCACAACGTGTAGGTCGCCGTGCCGGAATCGTAGTCGCCGATGGCGGCGCGCGGCTCGATCGCGTTCGGCACCAGGCGATTGTTGAGGATGTCGAGCTTGGTGACGTGCTTTGCGGACTTGAAGGCGGCATCGACCGCCTTGGCGTCGCCGAGGTGCCATTGATAGATGGTGTTGTTCACCGCGACGTCGTGGATTTGCGGCGCGCCCTTGTGCTGCGCCGCCGCCGGGTCGGCGACCGCCGGCAGCACCGCGTAGTCGATCTGGACCTTCTCGGCAGCATCGCGCGCCTGGGACAGAGTTTCGGCGATCACCACCGCGACCGGATCGCCGACGTGGCAGGCCTTGCCGCTGGCGAGCGCCGGATGCGCCGCCATCTTCATCGGCGAGCCGTCCTTGGAATGGATCATCCAGCCGCAGATGAGATTGCCGATCTTGTCGGCGGCGAGCTCGACGCCGGTGAGCACCGCGAGCACGCCCGGCATCGTCGCCGCAGCTTTTGCGTCGATCGATTTGATCGTGGCATGGGCGTGCGGCGAGCGGACGAAATAGGCAAAGACCTGGCCGGGCCGGCTGATGTCGTCGGTGTAGTGGCCCTTGCCGGTGATGAAGCGCTGATCTTCCTTGCGGCGCACCGCCGCGCCGATACCGGTCGCACTCATGGCAGTTCCTCCGGTGGCAGCTTCTCCGAACCGCCGCCCTGCCCGCCCTCGCCAGCGGCGGGATCGGGCGGCGCAGACGCCCCTTCCCTATTCGGCGGCCTTCGCCGCGCCGGTGCCGCGCATGGCTTTGGCGCCGGCGGCGATCGCCTTGACGATGTTGTGGTAGCCGGTGCAGCGGCAGATGTTGCCTTCGAGCTCTTCGCGGATGGTGTGATCGTCGAGGTCGTGGCCTTTGCGGCGCACCATATCGACCGCCGTCATGATCATCCCCGGCGTGCAGTAGCCGCATTGCAACCCGTGGTTCTCGCGGAAGGCCTCCTGCATCGGATGCAGCGGGCCGTCCGCCGCCGCCAGACCCTCGATGGTGAGCACGTTGGCGCCTTCGAGCTGCAGCGCGAGCACGGTGCACGATTTCATGGCCTTGCCGTTGATGTGCACGACACAGGCCCCGCATTGCGAGGTGTCGCAGCCGACATGGGTGCCGGTGAGCCGCAGCTGCTCCCGCAGCAATTGCACGAGCAGCGTGCGCGGGTCGACATCGACGGTGACGGGTTTGCCGTTCACTGTAAGAGTAACGGCTGCCGTGTTGGCTGCCATTGGGCGCCTCCTCGAAAATACCGGTCAAACGTCTCGATTCGCCGGGCGGGCCAGGCCGCCGGCGGCGTCCAGGGGCGAATTCGTGGCGATTTTGCCGGTTTTCCTACCCTGGAACAATAATTACTCTGAACCGCGGCCTGGGCGGCGGTCAAGGGAGTTTCGTTATTCTTTGCCCGCGCCCGCGCGGCCGGGAGAGGTGACGCATCAGCTCTTCGGATTGACCGCGGCCGCGAAATTCTTGAAGAAATCGTCGGCCACTTTCTTGGCGGCGCCATTGATGAGACGCTGGCCGAGCTGGGCGAGCTTGCCGCCGATCTGCGCCTCGACCGTGTAGGTGAGGAGCGTGCCGCCGTCTTTCGGCGCGAGCCTCACCGAGGCGCCGCCCTTGGCAAATCCCGCGACCCCGCCGTCGCCCTGCCCCGTGATCTTGTATCCGTTCGGCGGGTCGAGGTCGGACAGCGTGACCTTGCCTTTGAACCTCGCCTTCACCGGACCGATTTTCTGCGTAGCGACCGCCTGGAATTCGGTATCCGACAGCTTGTCGAGCTGCTCGCAGCCGGGAATGCAGGCCTTGAGCGTATCGGTATCGTTGAGCTTTTCCCAAACCGTTTGCGGCGCCGCCGTAAGCTGATACTCGCCGCTCATCGTCATGGCCATTCGAATTACTCCTTGGCAATTCACCCAGCTCAACATCGCTTAGCGCCTGTCGCGGCGGCTGGAAAGCCCATGCTTGCGGCCGCTAAGGAGCGTCGGGATTGGCGCGGCGGACGCAGGCAGCTAAAGGTAACGCCGCGAGGCCGTCATTGCGAGGAGCGAAGCGACGAAGCAATCCAGCACGGCGCTCTGCCGGATTGTTTCGCGGGAACCTGCCATCGGCCTGGCCGCTTCGGACGGAGCCGGTAGGCCGCAATGACGATAAGGGGAGGAAGACAACAATGCCCGGTATCAAAACCGACGACGGCTGTATGATCCATGTCGAGGTAGAGGGCCCGGAGCGCGCGCCGGTGCTGATGCTGTCGAATTCGCTCGGCACCGACCTGCACATGTGGGATGAGCAGGTCGCCCCGTTCACCCGGCATTTTCGCCTGCTGCGCTACGACCGGCGCGGCCACGGCAAATCGGGCGTGCCCAAGGGCCCCTATACGATGGAGCGGCTCGGCCGCGACGTACTCGCGGTGGTTGACGGGCTCGACATCCAGAAAATCAATTGGTGCGGCCTCTCCATGGGCGGCATGGTCGGCATGTGGCTCGGCGCCAATGCGGCAAATCGCGTCGACCGGCTGATCCTGTCCAATACGTCGGCGTACTTTCCCGACAAGACGATGTGGGAGGGCCGCATCAAAACGGTGCGCGAGAAGGGTCTGGCGGCGATCGTCGACGCCAACATGGAGCGCTGGTTCACCAAGGACTTCCGCGAGCGCGCGCCGCACGCCATGGCGCGCATGCGCGACATGTTCGTCGCCACCAAGGTCGACGGCTATGTCGGCTGCGGCGAGGCGATCCGCGACATGGACCACCGGCCGCTTCTGGGCAAGATCGGCGCGCCGACGCTGGTGATCGCCGGCCGGCACGATCCGGCGACGCCGCTCGAGGGCAACGAGTACATTCGCGCGCACATCCCGGGCGCCAAGATCGCCGTGCTCGAGGCCGCCCACATCGCCAATATCGAGCAGCCGCAGGTCTACGCCGACACCGTGCTTGGATTTCTCGTCAACGGATAGAGGCCACCATGGACGGCAAGGAACACCACGCGCGCGGTATGGCGGCGCGCCGAAAGGTTTTGGGCAACGCCTGGGTCGACAAGGCCAATGCCGCCACGACGCCATTCAACCGCGACTTTCAGGACTACATCACGCGCTGCGTCTGGGGCGAGGTGTGGACGCGGGAGCATTTCGACCAGCGCACGCGGCGCATTCTCGTCATCGGCACCATGATGGCGCTCGGCCGCTGGGACGAATTCCGCCTGCACGTGCGCGCAGCCCTCACCGAGGGCGGCTTTTCTGCCGACGACATCAAGGAGATCATCCTGCAACAGACGGCCTATTGCGGCGCGCCGTCCGGCAATCACGCCTTCAGGGAGGCGGGCGAGATCGTCAAGGACCTGGAGCCTCGATGAAGCGAGGCTTGGTCCGGCAACGATCTTAAGGCTCACGCGCGCCGGCCCCGGATTTCGCCTACGCTTTCCGATCGCGGAACTCGTGCGGCGCGATGCCGGTCTGCTTGCGGAAGAACCGCGCGAAGTGCGACGGGTCGGCAAATGCGAGCTCTTCGGAAATGTCGTGGATCGACTGCGTGGTGAAGACGAGCTGGCGCTTGGCTTCGGTGAGGACGCGCTGGCGGATCAGGTGGCCGGCGGTGACGCCGGTCGCGCGCTTGACGTGATCGTTGAGGCGATCGACCGTCATGCCGAGCTTTTCGGCGTAGAAGCCGAGCTGGTGCTGTTTGCGGAAATGCTCATCAACCAGCGCCCGCAGCTGAGCGACCGAGGCGTCGGCCGGCTCCAAGGTCACGCTGCCGGTGCGCGCGCGGCTCGCGGCGAGCCGCGCCACGCCGACGGCGACGAGCACGAGCAGCCCGCGCATCGCCAGCCGATAACCCTCGCGCGCGAGGCTGCCTTCTTCGAAAAGTTCGGCGCACAACGCCGAAAGGCGCGCGCGTTCGCTGTCGTCAGCGATCGGCACGATCGGCTGCGCGGCGAGTGCGCGCAGCCGCGCCAGCGCCTCCCCTGCCCGATCGGCGAACACGCCCGCGGCATCCTCGGTAAAACTCAGCACCCAGCCGTCGGTGACGTTCGGCTCGAAGCGGAAACCGTGGGCGATGGCCGCCGGAACGAGGATCGCGGCCGGCGCGGCGAAGCCAAGCTTCGCTGCATCGAACGTCATCTCGCCGCCGCCGCGCTCGATCAGCAGGATCTGGAACAGGTTGCGGTGCCGGTGCGCGCGGATGGTCCAGTCGTGGATCGAGGAGCGCGACGCAATGGTCTCGACGTGGATGAAATCGAACGCCTGGTCGTCCGGCGGATCGCCGTAGAGGTGGAACAGCGGCAGCGAGCTGGCCATGGCGCAAGCATAGGCCAGTCCCGGCAAAGAAGAAGGGCCGCGGTCTGTGCATAAGCTGGAAAGCCGCGCCCGCGCGGCTGCCGCAGGAGCCTGCCTCGATGCCCGGCACCCGCCCAATGCGCCATAAAGAAGGGCGGCGGCCCCTGTGCTTTGGCAAGCACGGAAGGCCGCCGCCCCACAGCATTCGATCAGACGATCACTCGGCGTTTTGCGACTGCGCCGACCAGATCGTGCCAACGTTGCCGAGCGCGGTGGACGAAGTCACCTGCCCGCCGCTGATGAACCACTGCGCGACATTGCCGGTATTATCGATCCAGAGAATGTCGCTCACATCGTCGCCGTTGTAGTCGCCGGTCTGCGCGATGGTCCAGGTGGTGGGTACCACGCCAAGCGTGGTGGTCGACTGGACCGTCACTGTGCTGTTGAGGAACCAGATCGCCACCGTGCCGGCGCTGGTGTCCCGCCACAGCAGGTCGATATAGCCGTCACCGTTGAAATCGCCGACGCCGGCCAGCACCCAATTGCTGGGCACCATGCCGAGCATGGCGGACTGGACGACCTGCGATCCACTGACCTGCCACACCGAGACATTGTTGGAGCTGTCGCGCCAGACAATGTCGCCGTGGGCGTCGGTCCCGATGATGCTCGTGGTGATCGGCACGTTGCCGATATTCGCCGTCCCCGCGACCTGGCTTCCGTTCATGAACCAGACCGCTAGGTTGCCCGACGAGTCGCGCCAGAGGATGTCGCCCTTGCCGTCACCGTTGAAGTCACCGGTGCCGGAGACGGTCCAGGTGGTCGGCACGTTGCCGAGCGTGGCAGACGAAGACAGCGTAGTCCCGTTCATCAACCACATGTAGAGGTTGCCGCTGGTGTCGCGCCAGAGAATGTCGGCGTTGCCGTCGCCGTCGAAGTCACGCTGGCCGACGATCGAGTACGTGGTCGGTATGGTTCCGAGACTTGCGCTGCTGGTGACCGTGCTGCCGTTCATCAGCCACATCGCGACATCGCCGCTGGTGTCGCGCCAGAGAATGTCGCTCTTGACGTCGGCGTTGAAGTTGTGGGTTGCAGCCAAGCCGCACAAGATATCGTTGGCAAGGCCTTCATCTGCCGTCGTTGCGGTGTAGCCCGATGTCAGCACGTTTCCTGCGGCCGCCGCCGAGATCAGCACTGTTAAGTCTGAGGCAAGCAGGTAGCGCTGCTCCAGAGCCCGGTTCGCAGCCTGCGTCACAACGCAGCCATAGCCGGCGTGGGTGCCATATCGCTCCTCGAGCGACAGACGCGGATCGCCGTTCGCCGTGCGGTGTGCCAGCGTGTCCCAGAAGGGCCAATAGCCTCCGCTGTTGCCCGCCCCCGCGAACACCTGGCCGACGCTGCCGGGGCCGTTGCTTGCATTGGGCCCGTACCAGCCGGTCGTGGCCAGGTTCCAGCCCGTATAAGTGCCCAACGGCGCTTGACCGAGGACAGTCGGAAGGCCGGTGATGTTCTCATTGCCATCCGCATTCACCTTCGGCGTATAGGTCGAAAGAACCTGCTGGATGGTTGGCGGCTGGATGGTCGGTATGCCGCTTTCCTGGTCGTAGTTCTCCTGCGGGCCGAAGTTGTAGACGAACGGGACCCAAGCCTGGTTTCCTTCAAACGTAAAACCGGGAACATTGGGAAATCCCTCGGCTGCCTGGGTGTTCAGCACCAACTCTCCCTTGGCAAGCGTGGGATAGACGCTGGGCGGCATCGGCGTGCCGCTCAGCAGCCATTCGATGAACGCGGACTGCAAGGCGTTGTTGATAAAGGTCTCCGGGATCGGATCCTGGGGCAACGACTGGCCGGCCGGTATGGTCACCGACGTCGGGGAAGTCCAGTTGAAGCTGACCGTGCCGCCGCCATGGGTGGCGCCCGGCACGTAGTACCGGAAGACATTCGACGGCAGCGGGATGTCGGCAACACAAGTGAAGCCGCACAGGCTCGCCGACATCTTTTCGGAATACATCTCCGCCGAAGCGAAGGTCTCCAGGATCTGCGGACACGTACCCGTCTGGTTGCAGCGGTGGAGCATGCCGTCGGCCGGAAGGTTACGGGCCAGGTTCGGGTAGTCCGCCCACCACACCGGGGCTTCGTCACCCCCCATGTAGAGATACATGAGGTTGTTGGGCTGCCCCCAACGGATGTTCATGACCATCATGCGGCCGTCGATCTGCGGCCAAGCGCCGTCAAAGACGATGCGGCCGTCTTCATCCTCGTTGAATCCGTAGAAGATGAAGGCGTGGATGAATGCGCCGGACTGCGACGCGCCGACGGTGTATGCACTGCTGATGGTGCCGGCGAGCGGGTTTGAGCCGCCGCCCGGGGCGGTCGTGCCGTAGCGAAGGAACGAGGCAAGGTCTCGAAACGCCGCGAAGCCGTTCCCGAGCACCAATGGGTTCGCCGCGGTGTAGACCATCTCGTACAGCAGGTTCGGGTTGAACGTGCCGGTCTTCAAGCAAATGTAGGTCGGATTTGCCGTGCCGGGCCCGCCGGCGGGGCAGTACGACCAGGACCAGTTGGCGCTCGGAATCGTCGTCTTCGCACTGTCCACGCCCGTGAAGGTTTGCGACGTGACGGTCCAGAACTGAGCCTGGTTGGTGTCCAAGCTGGCCGGCTGGTAAGGAGGAAATGCCGGACTCTGGATGGCCATGTGCGCCGTGGTGGTGTTCGTCCCTACCGTCAAGCCGCACCCGTTGGTCCCGATGCAGACGTGCCCATAGACCTCACCGGTGATGGTGTTGGTTCCGTTGGGCGCGGTGCCGTCAAGCGTTGCGACCGGCACCTGAACGACATAACCCGCCAAAGTCGCCGAGCCGCTGATGTTGGTGACCGAAGGCGCCGTGAAGGCGCCGGTCGTCGTGTTCAGCGTGCCGTAGGGCCCGGCGTTTAGATCGACGCAGGGATAAGGGGCCGGGCTGGCCGGCGCGCATTGGGCCAACAGATCGCCCTGCCAACCACTTTGCACATAGGTTGCGCCCTGGATCATTGCATTCGTGCTGATCGCGTTGCCGCCGCGGTTCGGCACCTCGTGGATCAAAAGTCCGCTGCGCGCTGCCGGATTGGTCGGCGTGACAATCTGAAAGTTGGCAATGTAATTGCCGCCGCTGCTCACCGGGGCTGCGAGGTTGAGGTCGGTGATGACGGTGTTGAGAGGATTGTTTGTATTGAGCGTGCCAAAGATGCGGCCCTGGTAGATCGTGTATGATGTGCTGGGACCCGCCGTCGACGTTCCCAAGATGATCGGCGAAAAGTTGACGGTGGCTGTCTGATCGATGACGATTTGCTGGACGTATGCCTCGCTCGGCGAACTTGAGCCGAGCGCTGCGCCGAGCAGCGCGATGGCCAGCACCACGAATCGCATCAACCAATTTTTTCCGGGATTCATGTTTGTTTCCTTCCCTCAACGCGGCCTGAGACGCTAGCTGCGCGACCGAGCCCCTGCCGCAATGCTCGCCGCATTATTTTCGCGCGGATGCGCTTTGTGGGAAGCGATTAAAGCCGGCCGCACCCGCTCGCAGCCGCGATACCGACTGCAAGCGCCATCCGGTCAACGCTAATCGATGAGACGAGACGGAGTGCGCCAGACCCCTGAAGCTCCCCGCCCTACGCCAGCCTCCCCAAATCGCATTTTCGTTTTTGATCCCGGCACAGGTGCCGGCATCAAAGCAAAGCTACTCACAACAGTCATAAACTGTCAAGCGATCGGCATGCAATGACGAAGCGTGCGCAGCAAATATTGAATACAGAATTGTCGTGCCGGGAAACGCCGGGAAACTCGGGCGCGGGTTGTTGGATCAGCGCGGCGACTAGGGCGTGCCGGCGACGAGCTTCCCATCAGTCGGCTCATCGAGGTGCGTTTCCTCGAGGTATTCGATGGCAGCCGTCTGCTTGTTGCGCAAGTGCCGAAACAGAATATCGCTCAACTCGCGGCCGTCGCGGTGCCGCATGCTGTCGAGGATGGCCTCGTGCTCGCGCATCGCCTCGCCCCAGCGGTCGCGTTTCTGCGCCAGGTTGGCGGCATAACGCACGCGCCGGATGCGGCCGGCTAGGCTCGTATAGGCGGTGGACAAGGCGGAGTTGCGCGCCGCGGCAACGATCTTCTGATGAATGAGCTGGTTGCAGCGAAAATAATCAGGCATGTCGCGCTTGAGGTAAAACGCGTACATCTGGTGATGCAGCTCTTCGATTTCGCTGAATTCCGCCGCCGTGATCCGTTCGCAGGCGAGGCGGCCGGCGAGCGCCTCGAGCCCGCCCATGACGTCGAACAGCTCACCCAGTTCGCGCGCGTCGAGTTCGCGCACGCGGGCGCCGCGATTCGGCAGAAGATCGACGAGTCCTTCCGACGCGAGCACCTTGAGCGCCTCGCGCAGCGGGGTTCGGGATATGCCGAACATATCGCAGAGCTGTCGCTCGGGAATGCGCGCGCCGTCCGAGATGTGTCCCTCGACGATGAAATCGCGCAGCCGCGAGAGGATCTCCCCGTGCAGCGAGACGACGGTAGCTTTTGCGCTCACAGCTTCCTGCACGCTGTTCGGTTCCACGGCCGGCGGCAAGGCTTGAATGCGTTTCTTGGCGGCACTTGAGACGCGCTGCACCGTATCTGCTCTCGTGATTCCAGTCGAGTTTGAAGGTGGCATTCAAAAATATATTGCAGAGAAGTGGAATGAATGCAATTATTTATCAAAGCCATCGGCATCGATCCATTGACGGCCGGGGCAGTTGAGGGGGGCTTCGTTTTTCATGTCTCAACGCCCAGGGCACCATTTCCTGCAGATACCCGGCCCCAGCCCGGTACCGGAGCGGGTCATCCAGGCGATGGCCAGGCAGGTGATCGATCACCGCGGGCCGGAATTTCGAAGTCTCGGGCTCTCGGTGCTCGAGGGCTGCAGAGCGATCTTCAAGACTTCAGGCCCGGTCGTCATCTATCCGTCGTCCGGCACCGGCGCGTGGGAGGCGGCGATCGTCAACACGCTGTCGCCCGGCGACAAAGTGCTGATGGCGGAAACCGGCCACTTTGCCACGCTGTGGCGGCAGATGGCCGGACGCTGGGGACTTGAGGTCGACTTTATGCCAGGCGACTGGCGGCATGGCGTCGACCCGGCAGCGATCGAGGCCAGGCTCGTCGAAGATCGCGCGCGCGCCATCAAGGCGGTGATGGTCGTTCACAACGAGACCTCGACCGGCGTCACCAGCCGCATCGGAGAAATCCGCAAGGCCATGGACCGTGCCGCCCATCCGGCATTGCTTCTCGTCGATACCATCTCCTCGCTCGGCTCGGCCGATTACCGCCACGACGAGTGGGGCGTCGACGTCACGGTGAGTTGCTCGCAGAAAGGCTTGATGCTGCCGCCGGGCCTCGGCTTCATCGCGATCTCCGACAAGGCGCTGGCCGCGTCGAAGACCAACAAGATGCCGCGCTCCTATTGGGACTGGAGCGAAATGCTCAAGCCGAACGCCGAGGGCTTCTTCCCGTACACGCCGGCCACCACGCTGCTCTATGGGCTGCAGGAGGCCCTGACGATGCTGCTCGAGGAAGGGCTCGACCAGGTCTTTGCCCGCCACCAGCGTCTTGGCGCGGCGACGCGTGCGGCGGTGCGCGCGTGGGGCCTCGAAGTTCTGTGCCTGGAGCCTGCGGAGTATTCGCCGGTGCTGACCGCCGTGCTGATGCCGCCCGGCCATGACGCCGATCACTTCCGAAAGATCGTTCTCGACAGCTTCAACATGTCGCTCGGCACCGGGCTCGCCAAGCTTGCCGGCAAGGTGTTTCGCATCGGCCATCTTGGCGAGTGCAACGACCTGGTGCTGATGGCTGCGCTCACCGGCGTCGAAATGGGCCTCGCCGCCGCCGGCGTCCCGCATCGCGCGGGCGGCGTTGCGGCCGCGATGCGGGAACTGGAAGCCCGCGACACGACAAATTCTCCCTCACTCAGAATAGCGGCGGGCTGATCCGGCAATGGTTGAAACGACGATGTCGGCCGTTCAATCCGGCGCGAAGGCAAGCGCCCGGGCTGCCGCCGACAACAACGCGCAATGAAATCATAAAACTTCGACGGGGAGAGCAGCGCATGGCGGATCCGGCAACGACGCGTCCGAGCATGGGGCGGTGGTACATCCTGGTGCTGATCAGCATGATGTATCTGATCACCTATCTGGACCGGGTGAACATTTCGACCGCGGCGCCCGAGATCAGCAAGGAGTTCGGCTTCAGCAACGTGACGCTGGGCTACATTTTCAGCGCCTTCGTGTGGTCCTATGCGCTGTTCCAGGTGCCCGGCGGCTGGCTGAGCGACCGATTCGGCGCGCGGCGGGTGCTGGGCTCCATCGTCGCCTATTGGTCGATCATGACGGTGGCCACCGGGTTCGCCTTCAATGCCGCCTCGTTCATCGTGGTGCGTTTTCTGTTCGGGGTCGGCGAGGCCGGCGCCTTTCCGGGCGCCACGCGG
>Ga0182024_10006212_pt1 | contig 26345 bp, 19 predicted proteins | sample P32metaG_FD_120480 | JGI IMG/M metagenome (GOLD analysis project Ga0182024, IMG submission 120480) | Permafrost microbial communities from Stordalen Mire, Sweden - P3-2 metaG (Illumina Assembly) | ecosystem: Environmental > Terrestrial > Soil > Wetlands > Permafrost | place: Sweden: Stordalen... | reverse complement strand
TCTCGATACTTTGAAGGTCGTTAACAGCGTACCAACCGGCGGGAAGCCGGATGCAATTCTATGGGAGCCACACAGCAAGACTGTCTTGACGATGAATGGCCTTGCGAACAGCATCTCCGTATTGGACGTTGAAGCAGCAAAGCCAATCGCAACGATTGCTCTTCCCGGACGCCCCGAAACCGCAGTTGCCGATGCCAAGGGCAAAGTCTTTGTAAACCTTGAAGACAAGGCACAGATTGCCGAAGTCGACATGAGGACACATTCGGTGCTGCACACCTGGGATCTCCCGGGGTGCACCGAGCCCACCGGGTTGGCGATCGATCCCGAAAACGCAAGGCTTTTTTCCGGATGCCATAACGGGGTTCTGATCGTAGTCGATGCCAACTCTGGCAGGAACATCCAGACAGTGCCGATCGGGCTGGGAGTGGACGCAGTAGCTTTCGACCCTGCGATCCACACTGTATTTACTTCGAATAAAGAAGGCACAATTTCGGTCGTGCGCCAGTTCGACGCCAATTCATATCGGAATCTCGAGACCGTGCAGACCCTCCCCGGAGCGAAAACCATGGCTCTCGACCCCACACGTCATGTGGTCTACACTGTCGCCAACCGCGAAGGCCAATTCGTGCTCCTTGAAGTTGGGCAATAAGAGCTGCGATGGACCGGTCGTCTGCGGGTGGAGGCTACGTGCGGGTTCTGGTGGTGGAAGACCACGCCGGTTTGGCGAAAAACGTTGCCCGCGCCCTACGCGAGTCGGCCGGTTATGCCGTCGATGTGTCGCTCGATGGGCAGGACGGGCTGTACATGGGCGAGTCCAATCCTTACGACCTTATCCTGCTCGACCTGATGCTGCCCAAGATGGATGGGCTCGATGTGTTGCGAGCACTTCGCCACAAGAATATTCGCACGCCCGTTCTCATTCTTACTTCGCGCGACGACAAGGAATCGACAGTGGCCCTTCTGGACGCAGGCGCCGACGACTATCTGACGAAGCCTTTCGATGTGGACGAACTTGTGGCTCGCTGCCGGGCTCTGATTCGTCGCGCGCATGGGGTCGCCTCACCCGTCATCGAGATAGACGACCTGGTGATTCATGCGGAAGAGATGAAGATTTCGCGCGGCGGAAGGCTGCTGACACTAACAGCCATGGAATACCGCCTTCTCGAATACATGGCACACCGTCCGCGCGCTGTGCTCTCAAAGAGCGAACTTCTCGAACACCTCTACGACCATAACTGGGAGAAGTTCAGCAATGTGCTCGAGGTCTACATTTCTTCTCTGCGACGCAAGCTCAATCGGGACGGTGCGACGCCTCTTATACACACGCTCAAGGGACGCGGCTATGTTCTTCTGCAATAGGGCGGACTTTGTAACAAGGGCTTAATAAATGCGCCATTGCTTTCGACATACAATGTAATGACACCACGAAAGCAACCTATGCAGATGCCGATACGAATCCGGCTCTCGATCAGCTATTTCGTCATCTTTTCCGTCGCGGGGATTCTCCTCTGCTTCGCGTCCTACTTGATGGCTCGAAGAAGTTTGTACATCGCTTTGAATCACGAACTCGATGAGCATATCGACGACGTGCGAGACTTCTTCGCAGCTCATCAGCTCGCCGGGGACTACGAACGCGCCCGCGCTGAAACAGCCGCTGAGTTTTCGTTGAAAGACGATGGGAAATGGCTGCAGATTCAGGATCGGGAGGGCAGGTGGATCTATCGCGCCCGGCGCATGATGATGACGCCCCACGATCTGCCGCCTGCCTCGGCCCTGCCTCCACAGGGGTCGATCGCCGAATTCGAGGCGGGAGCCAAGCGCGTTCATTCACTGCGGCGCTCATTCTCTCTCGATGGCCATATATTTGTCGTTGAGACCGGCGCTACGCTGACCAAGACAGATCAGACGCTTCTTCTCTTCCGCAACGGACTCTTGCTTATTTCTCCAGCGGTCTTTCTCATGGCGGGGCTCGCCGGTCACCTGCTGAGCCGCCGCGCTTTGAACCCCGTGGCTGCCATCGCACGGGAAGCGCAGCGCATTCACGACGCGAATTTGCAAGTCCGCCTCCCCCAGCTCCAGACCCGCGATGAGCTGGCCCACCTTTCGGCCACTTTGAATGAAATGCTTGAGCGGATCGAGTCAGGCGTGCGCAGCGTGCGCGATTTTACCGCGTATGCTTCGCACGAGCTGCGTACCCCGGTCGCCTTCATTCGCACGGAGGCCGACCTTGCGCTCCAGTTCAAGCGGACCAATCAGGAATACCGGGAGGCTATCCAAGTTATCGCTACGGAAGCGGTGCGCATGTCCTCGCTTCTCGATGGGCTCTTGTTTCTTGCGCGAGCCGATTCCGGAGCTGAACAAGTCCGTCTGCAGCCTGTCGATTCCCGCGGCCTGTGCATGCAGGCCTGCGAAAAGTGGCGCCCTATCCTGCAGGCCGCGCAATTGCAGCTTCGCGCCGATCTGCCTGCAGGCCCCGTACCGGTCTTGGCCGATCCGCTCTATCTCCAGCGACTGCTCGCCATCATTCTGGAGAATGCGAGCAAGTACACGCCTGCGCATGGCATGGTGGAACTGAGTCTTCGGATCGAAAACGATTCTGCCCGATTCTGCATCAGCGATACGGGCATTGGCATTCCGCCCAAAGACCGGGGCCATATCTTCGAGCGCTTCCGCCGGGGTAGCAACGTGCAGGAAGCCAATGATCATGGCTCGGGTCTCGGGTTGGCGCTGGCTGCATGGATCGCCGAGCACCATCGAACCACCATCGATGTGGAAAGCGATCTCGGCTTCGGCAGCGCCTTTTCATGGGCTCTGCCCCTGGCTCCTAATTCTTGTGCCGAGTCATTTGCGGATAAGGACCTCGCCGCGAGAGAGTATCTGCCACTCTCGCCTATAGAAGCGTAAGAATGAGTGAAAACTCTTGAGGGACCGGCGGGGAGTCAAGACGGCGCCAATCGGTCAACAAAATCCACGCGAGTTTCCATCTCCTCGAATGACGCTGGCAGCCCTAAGCGCTCATTGACCCCTATCCAGATCGATTTATGTCTTCGGCAAGTGGCCGTAAAACCGCCTTGCCGGACAGGTGACCACGTCCATTGCTCGGGGATCGCTCAGGCGAGTTCAAGCATTCGCGCGACTAGTTGTCCGTTCCGTCCACGACCAGGTTTCCAGAAGCGGTTTTGGATCAGTTCTGCTATCGCAGAATGACCGGGTTTCTCAGATTGCAAAACTTCGCCGAATTTTTCGCCGAATTGTGTGCCTCAGAGGCTCCGATCGCTCCGATAACTCCCTTCTACTCCGTTGAGATCACATGTACTCCGGGCTTAAGTAAGCGGCTGTTAATCGGAGGGTTGTAGGTTCGAGCCCTAATGTACCCGGCTACCACCAGCGGTATTCGCCGGCTGCTTTAGATTTTCGACAATCTTGGGGAACGTGTGGGAGAAAGGATCAGAGCCTTTCGTCGGCGTTTCATTTGCTTGAAGATGCTGGCCGTCTTTGTACCGCCGACGTCAAGGCCGGGAACGGCGCGGGATTGGAATTCCATAAGCGGTTGTTTTCAGGTTCTGGCGCAGTCGTCGCCAGCATTTGTTCTCAAGCTCCAACAGAGAAATTCCCCGTGGCCTGTTTGCGCATACCGCAGGTCGACGCATTCTATACAGACAAATTAGCGTACGGCTTGACAAAAAATGCAATGATGATTTCACTATAGCAGCACGTTTTTTACTTGCTTAGGAGGAAAAATGACAATTACTGCCCGCGTCGTCCAGCAATTCGACTTTCAACACGAATCAGAATTCATGGAGTTGGAAAAGAAATTTGAGGAGCTTGAGTCTCGGCGATCCGATTTTCCGAAGGGCGGGAGACGCATGCAACCGATTGCGGGCCCGGAATGGAAAAACACTCTGATCTGGGAGTGCGAATTCCCCAGTCTGGATGCGGCACAGCAATTCTTGGACTTCTGCGCCACTGACAGCCAGCACGACGAGTTGTTCAGGCAGCAACTTCCTTTCTTCAAGGACGTGCGTGTGGAGTTCTACCGTAATCTCTGAGAGTGTCTCATGGCTGATGCCGAGGCGTTATTGACCGTGCTGGCGCGAGTGCAGTGCGTAATTAAGTCTAGTAAAATAAAGGAATTAAGAGGGAGCATTAACTTCATCGATGCTGACCAGAGACGGCTATTGACAAACCCAATGCGTCGAACGGAGCATTGCAATTCAGATTTCATTATACTGAAAGTTCTGTGTTTTCTATAGTGAGCTATAAGGGGGCGCATTGAGGAAGGCAAAAGCAAGCCAAGGGTCGAGCGCAGCGGCTCGTTGCCTCGCAATTCTGAGAATTCTCTCATGCGCTGAGGAGGACTTGTCACTTCAGCAAATAGCCGAGTCTGCAAAGCTCCATGCGAGCACCGCGCATCGGCTTCTACTGCCCCTGCTCCAGTTGGGCTTCGTCGAGCAGCAACAAGACTCTCGTTATCGCGTGGGCCTTGAAGCCATTGCGGTTGGCTCGGGTTTCCTGCGTAGATCTCCGATTCGCCGTGCCGCGCTGCCCTTTCTGATGAGGCTATCGGAACAGACACGGCTTACCGTCAATCTTGGATTTTGGTGGAAGGGCAAGGTCGTGATCGTTGATTGTCTTCCAATGCCCGGAACGAATGCTTTTTACGAACCCGGCAACGTTGTTCCCGCACATGCCACGGCGATCGGAAAGGCGCTTTTGGCTCACCGCGCCAAATCCGCGCTGCGCACCATCGGCCCGCTCGATCGGTACACGGAACACACGATCTGCACCCTCGAAGGATTAGAAGCGGAGATGGGACTGGTGCTCAAGGCGGGTTTTGCTGCCGACAACGAAGAAGCAATCCTCGGCTGCCGATGCCTTGCGGCTCCGATCCGGTTGGATGGCGTTGAACCCGAAGCCGCAGTCAGCCTCACTGGCCCAGCGGCAATGGTGGACGACGAAACCCTCAAAGAGCTGGCAAAAATACTGATAGACCGCTGTGCAAATATTTCAATGCACATGAACTCCAGGTTCCGCAGTGCAGCGGGCACTTCTCTGAATCGCTAAGTCTACGACTAAGCCACCTGAGGCGTCCTGCGCCCTTCTAGCTAGAGCAGATTGAGAAAACCGTGTCGATTTTGAGATCGCGCAAGATCGCCGCTCGCTTCACCCCAGTGACGAAGACCTGTCACCGGGGACCCCGATCCTGGTGGTCGCGTCAACTTTAGGCCAATCCCTCCGGCTACACCATTTCCTAATCAGGCCGAAATCTCCGAGTCGCGCTGAAGTTTTTCTCGTCTTTTTTGAAAATATCCTTGACATTTATACGAAAGCCGAAGATAAATTATGCAATTGAGATTCCATATTCCCCTGCTTAGCAAACAATGGAGGCGATAATGAAAGCTGTTCTGTGTGCCGCATCGGTGGTCGTGGGGCTCTCGCTGTCGCTTATTGCGACTCCACTGGTTGCACAATCGGTCGCAAGCGCCCAGATCCAAGGCGTAGTCAGTGACTCCAGTGGAGCTGCCGTGCCCAAGGCTAAGATCAAGGTAATCCAGACGAGCACACAGTTCGAGAAGACCACGGAGTCCCGACAGGATGGCACCTACGTTCTTCCCGATCTTCCGATCGGTCCATACCGGATTGAAGTCAGTGCCGGCGGTTTCAAGACCTTTGTTCAGTCGGGCATCGAACTTGAAGTAGGTAACCGCTTATCGGTTCCTGTGACCTTGCAGGTTGGCTCCGTTGAACAGGAAGTCGTTGTTAATTCGTCTGCCAGTCAAGTTGATACCGAGAAGTCATCTATTTCCGAAGTAGTAAGCGAACGAAGCATCAATACGCTTCCGCTGAATGGTCGCGTTGCCACGCAGTTGGTGCTTCTCACTGGAACCGCGGTTCAGCTTGTGCCCGGCAACAGCAATGGGAACACTTATGACTTTTCCGGAACGGAAGAATATCCAACTGAATTTCCCGTAAGTATTGGTGGCGGGGCTGGCAGCAGCACCAACTGGCTCTTCGATGGAATAGACAACATGGCTTCAGCAGTAGCCGTGAATAATGCCTATCCTTTCCCCGATGCACTCCAGGAGTTTGATGTCGAGACCAGCTCTTTATCGGCTCGCGAAGGTGTCCATCCGGGAGGCGTTGTCAATATGGTGACTAAGTCGGGCAGCAATCAATTTCATGGAGACCTATTTGAGTTCCTGCGAAATGGGGACCTGGATGGGGTTAACTATTTCGCTACAGCGCAGGATACCCTACGGCGGAATCAATTCGGCGGCACCCTGGGTGGGCCCATTATCAAAAGTAAGCTTTTCTTTTTCGGCGGCTACCAGGGAACAAGGAACAATACAGCTCCTCCCCAGTCCATTTCATTTGTTCCCACTCAGGCGATGCTGAGCGGCGATTTCAGCGCGTTTTTGTCGGCCACCTGCCAATCCAGCGCTGTGGCGACCACCATTATCGACCCGACGACCGGCCAGCCATTTGCAAATGACTACGTCCCGCCTTCACGATTCAATTCCGCTTCGCTTGGAGTGCTTAAGTTCGTTCCCGTCTCCACGAACCCTTGTGGAGAGATCGTCCAACCGGTGCCTCAGAATTCCTACGAGAACTTGTACATCGATCGCGTCGACTGGAACTTAAGTGAAAAGCATTCGCTCTTCTTCCGCGACTTCCACGCCATTAACAACCAGCCTGCGACATTCAACGGCACGAACGCGGTGGCCAGCAACTCACTGCACGACTTTGCCGCCCTGAACGAAATATTCGGAGATACCTACACCTTCACCAATAACATGATCAACTCCTTTCGAGTCGGCGCCGATCGTCTCGACTACCGGAGAGGGGCGGCTTCCGGATTCCCGGGCCCGACAACCGTAGGAATCAGCAACAATGCTGCCAGCAACAACGAATTGCTGCTCTCCGTGAATGGAGGTTTCGGAGTCAGTGCCGCTCCCACGATGAATTTCCCGTGCACCACCTATGAGATTGCGGACGACCTGGATCTCGTGCTCGGAAAGCACCATCTGTCGTTCGGTTTCGAGTACCAGCGCGCCCAGACCAATGAATCCAACTTCCTCATGCAAAACGGAGACTTCGGGTTCGACGGATCTTACACTGGAAGCGCTATGGTGGACTTTATGCTCGGCGACATCGGCAACATGATCCAGACCGCTTCTGAGTACGATAATGAACGGCAGAGCATCTTCGGTACCTACATCGATGACACATATCGCCTAAACTCTCACTTGACCATTAGGGCGGGTCTGCGCTGGGAGCCGTTCTTCCCTGAATACCAAGCCAGCGGCAAGGGATCTCATTTTGACTTCGCTGCTTTTGCCGCGGGAACCAAGACGACTCGCTATCAGAACGCGCCTCCGGGGCTGCTCTATAACTCCGATCCAGGGATTCCATTTGCCTACACCAACAAGGTTCTGAATAACCTCGAGCCGAGGGTCGGTATCATCTGGGACCGCACAGGCAAGGGACTTGAAACGATCCGGGTGGGGTACGCGCGCATGTCTGACACCACGAACATGATGTGGAATGGCGAGGGATTTGCCGACGAACCCCCCTTCGGAGAAGTCCTGCAAATTGAGCACCCCCCGGGTCCACTCAGCAGTCCGTTCTCGGGTTACCCGGGCGGCAATCCATTTCCTCTGCCGCCCCCCAGCGCCACTGTTCCATTTCCGCTGCAGGCTATCTATGAGAATCTGCCGCTTCACTTCCCGCCCATGACCGTGGATCAATGGAACCTTGCTTATGAGCGGCAGCTGTCGCAGCATTGGATGGTCTCGGCAAGTTATCTTGGAAACAAGACTACGCACGAGTGGATTGTCGTCGATCAGAATCCGCCGGTCTACATCGCGGGGACATGCAGTGGTCAGCCATGTTCTTCCGAGGCGAACACACAACAGCGAAGAACGCTGTACCTACAGAACCCTGTAGTCGGCGCCTATTACGGTGACCTATATGGTCCTGAGGCGATTGGGAATGGCGAATACAACGCTCTTCTCCTCTCAGCCCGGCATAGTTTCACCAACAATCTAACCTTGCAGGCCAACTACACCTATTCGCACTGCATTGATACCAACGACATTGAAGGAGAGGCATGGCCCGGTGAGAGTGGCCAGAGTCAGAATCCCAATAACCCGAATGCTGACCGCGGGAATTGTTTCTCCGATCACAGGCAGGTTTTTACCACTTCGGTAATTGCTTCCTCCCCGACATTCCAGGACGTGTGGAAGCGGCGTTTTCTGTCTGACTGGCAGTTGTCGACCATTATCACGGCTCAGACAGGTCCATGGTTCACGCCGTTGACTGGGCTCGATAACTCTCTCACGGATCAGAGCGAAGATCGTCCCAACCTGGTTGGCAATCCTCGCCCGTCTCACCTGCCCCGCACCCAGTGGGACGATCCGTCCGCTTTCGTAGCCAATCCGACCGGCACGTTCGGCGACGCCGGGCGCGACTCATTGTTGGGGCCAGGGTTGATCAACTTCGATTTCGAGGTAAGTCGTTTCTTTACGGTTTTTCGTGAAACGAAGTTCGAATTTCGAGTTGAAGCATTCAATGCTTTCAATCATGCAAACTTCGGCGTTCCCGATGGCAACTTTCAGGATCCGACATTTGGTCAAGTTCTTAGTGCGGCAGCTCCACGGATCTTGGAACTTGGGGCAAAGTATACGTTCTAAAGTCATGCGAGATTGCAAATTCCGGAACGGAAATGGCGAGGTTGCCTAAGGGGCAAAGCGGGGGTTGGCGTCCACTTAAGAGGTTCGATGCTATGCTTCGCTGCTTCTGATGTACCAATCGATTCATGCAGTCGAGCAAGTCAGGTCGCACGCAAAGAGGGGACATGAAGATCGAGGGTGTGTTTCCCGCACTACCGACGCCATTTACTTTGAATGGGGTGTTAGATGAAACTGGACTTGCCAAGCTTGTCCAGCATGTCATCGCAGGCGGTGTACACGGTCTCTGGGTTCTGGGGTCCACAAGCGAGTTTCCAAGCTTGAACCGGAATCAGAAGGACAAGATCGTCGAGATCTGCGTTCAGAAGGCAGAGGGCCGAATCCCCGTCATCGTGGGAGTGGGAGATCCAGACGAGAGAGCGCTGATCAAGAACTCGGAAGCTGCGCAGAGAGCCGGCGCGTCCGCTTGCTTTGCTACTTTGCCTTACTATTACACGCTCGATTCCGCAGAATCTATCCAGTACTTGCATCGGATTGCATCTGCAGTCTCGCTTCCCTTTGTCTTTTACGACAATCCGTTTTCGACCAACGTACGGCTCGACCGAGATGCAATGCTTGAAGTAGCGTTGATACCAAATCTGATCGCTATCAAAGAGAGCAGTGCCGATTTCCGCAGGTTTATTGAAGTTTCGCAGACCCTCGCCGGCAGAGCCCCAGCTAGTCTGCTGCAAGGCATCGAGCAATTGGCCGCTCCAAGTCTGCTGCTGGGTGGGGCCTGCGGAGTTGTGATGGCGCTCGTCAGCGTAGTGCCAAACCTTTTTGTTGAACTCTATGAGACCGCTCTCAGAGGGGACGTGGAAGAGCTTCGCCGGCTCCAGCGACAGGTTCTGCGGCTTTGCCGCCTGTACGAAGTGAAAGGTGCGGCGACCGATGGAGCGTTCTTCGCTGGGCTCAAGGCGGCTCTTGAGGTTGTCGGAATTTGCGCCCGATACACGACACCTCCCTTTGCCGACATGCCGCCGGAAAAGATGAGGGATGTGGAGGCGATCCTCACCGAATACCAAAGTGAATCGAGCGAGGCACAGTGCGGCTAAATGATCCACTCGCCTGTGGGTGAAAGTGAGGAGTGCGTGAGCACGAAGCGGGATGAACGGAAGAGAGGGCAGCAGGGAAGCAGGGAATCCGTGCCTGAGCCCAACAGCCGGCGGTTTGTAAACCAGATCGCGATTGTGGTCGGTGGGGCGCAAGGAATTGGCAAAGCCATTGCTATGCGCCTCGCGCGCGAGGGGGCCAAGGTCCTTATCGCCGATATTGACCGGGCGCAGATGAGCGCAACCGCGCAGGAGATCGCAGCACTTCATGGAATCGTTCAGACGGCTGAATGTGACGTGAGGAAGAAACGTCAGGTCAATGCTGCAGTCGAAAAAGCTGTTCGCGCCTGGACGCGAATCGATGTGTTGATCTACGTTGCCGGAGTTAGTAAAGGCGTTCCATTCGTTGCCACGACCGACCAGGTCTGGGACTGGACGATGGACATAAACCTGAAAGGGGCCTTTTGGTTTGCGCAAGCCGCCGCGAAGAAGATGATCGAGCAGCGCTCAGGGAAACTCGTGTTCATGGCCTCGACCAACGCATGGGATGCAGAGGCCGAATTGGCCCCTTATAACATCTCCAAAGCAGGCTTGTTCCTTCTTTCCAAGACCCTGGCCAGGGAATTAGGACATCACGGAATCTGCTCCAATGCAGTTGCTCCTGGTTTAATTCGGACACGCCTGACAGAGCCCTTTCTGAAGGATCCGAAGTTCATGAAAAAGTATGAAGATCTCATTCCGCTGGGTCGGCTCGGAGTCCCGGAAGATATAGCAGGTCCGGCATTGTTTCTCGCTTCCAAAGATGCCGACTATGTAAATGGCGCGATGCTGTTTGTCGACGGGGGACAGTTGGCGTGAGAAATAGAACAATGGCCGGTCCCGGAACAGGCCGCAGCTTCATCGCGCCAAATTGGATACGTGCCTCAATTCTAGTGCTGGCAGTTTTTGCGGGCCTGCTAAGAGCCGGCGTGGCCGAGGATAGGACGGACAAGCAAAAGAACCTCTTCGTCGATGATGTGCAGATTGACTCCATGAAGAAGGTAACCCGGACACTGCATGTGCCAGCCAGGGCAGAGGAAAACCCGGTTTTGACCCCAGATTTGCCTTGGGAAGGGTCAATTGTTCTTCAGCCGGGAACAGTCATTTATGACGAGGATGAGCACATCTTTAAGATGTGGTACAACAGCCTGGCAACAGCGAGTAAGCCGGATATCCAGGAATTACTTCTCTACGCGACGTCGAAAGATGGGATTCATTGGGAGAAACCCCAACTGAATATAGTCGACTTTCACGGGTCCAAGGCGAACAATGCTTTTCTTAACTGGTGCTCCTGGAACCACAGCGTCATCAAGGATGACTCGGATATCGATGTGTCGAAGAGATATAAGCTCGCATATTGGAACTGGAAGACTGCGGGAAAAGAAGGAGTCTGGGTTGCATTTTCTCCGGATGGAATTCATTGGAGCGTATACCAAAAAAACCCGGTTATCCCGATGGCTGCGAGCGGAGATACGTTTTCAGTGATGGAGGATCCGGGTACGCACGAGTTCTGGATGTATCACAAGTCGGCTATCTCCTCGCAGCCAGCATCGGTATTCGGCGGCGCCTCTTTGCGAAAGGTTGCGCGAGTGGTCAGCAAGGACTTCGTGCATTGGAAGGACGACGAGCTCGTTCTTGAGCCGGACACGCTTGACCAACCAGATACGGAGTTCTACGGGCTCTCGCCGTTTCCCTATGGCAACCAATTTCTCGGCTTCCTGTGGGTGCTTCATACCTATTCGCAGCAGATTGATGTGCAGTTGGTTTCCAGCAGAGATGGACTCGCATGGGATCGAAGCGTGCATCGCAGGGTATTTCTTCCACTTGGGTTCGTCAGGAATGGCTACAACGGCCGCGGCTTTGACAGTGAAATGATTATGTCCATTGCGCCGCCCGCGGTGAAAGACGGAAAGTTGTGGATGTACTACTCGGGATTCAATGTGAAGCACAATTCGACGCAAAGTGAAGAAGTGCTCGATGACCGCTATCTTGGTCAGATTGGCCTGGCAAGCCTGTCGACGGACGGCTTTATTTCTCTTGATGCGACTTCAGAGGGGCAGGTGGTAATGAAACCAACGTTGGTGCAGGCGTCTCAATTCCATCTGGTCGCAATCACAAGAGCATTCGGTGATGCGTCCCATTCGTACAGCAAGGACTGGAGCGACCTTTACAGGAATGTCGCGAACGGCGAGGGAGAGGTGCGTGTCGAACTTGAGGGCGAAGACGGCGAAGCAATCGCCGGTTTTTCAGCGCAGGATTGCGACCCGATCAAGGGAGCAATTGAAGATCACGCGGTTACCTGGGCCGGCAAGGGCGATATTACATCGCTCCGCGGCCGGCACGTCCGAATCAAATTCGTCTTAAAGAATGCGAGCATCTTCTCATATTCACTGAGGTGATCGCCGGAGAGAACGCTCACGTACCTAAGGCAGATTGTGGGGGGAGTCTCAATGAATAACGAAAGAATAGTTCACCCCGAGCGGACCACTGCAACGGGCGCATATTCAGATGGAGTGCTTTGCGACGGCTGGTTGTATATCAGCGGTCAAGGAGCATTGGACCTGAAGACAGGGAAGATCGCAGCTGAGTCGATCGAAGAGCAAGTGCGGATCACGATGAAGCATATAGGCAAAATCCTCGAGGCAGCTGGGTGCACATTCGACGACTTGGTCAAGTGCACCTGTCATTTAAAGAACATAGAAGACTTTGACGCTTTCGATCGTGTCTATGCCGAACACTTTCCTGGGAAACGTCCTGCCCGCACGACGGTTCAGTCTGTTTTGGGAGAAGGCATGAAAGTTGAGATTGACGGGATTGCACGAAAGAGTAGAGGAGAAGGAAATGAGTAAGAGCAGTACATTGCGAGCAGGGAGCGTAACTGGTTCCGAGACCAACAGACCGGGAAGAACGAACTCCGTCGCCGGTCCTCTACCGGCCGATATTTTAGCGGGTATAAACTCCCGCGAATTTTATGCAGCGGCAATCAGCGACGCATTGGACTCGCTTGGATATCGTAATCAAGTGATGCACTCACGGCTCAGACCTCTCTTGCAGGATGATCCGGCTCCTGGATTTATTGGTCGCGCGCGAACAGTTCAATGGATGGTCATGAACTATGTCGTCGAGGAAGACCCTTACGGACTGGAGATTGAGCTTGTTGACTCTCTCAAGAACGGCGATGTTTTGGTCCATTCGACGGACTACTCAGGGACAAACACGCCGTGGGGTGAATTGATGTCAACGGCGGCAGTTCTACGTGGAGCAGTTGGGTGCATATGCGACAGCAACATTCGCGATTGCACAAGAATCAGAGAGATGGGATTTCCCGTCTACTATTCAGGCATTCGGGCACTCGACTCCAAAGGCCGCGGCCGCGTGCAGGCGTATGACGTTCCGATCACCTGCGGTGAAGTCCTTGTCCATCCCGAGGACATCATTTTTGCCGACTTCGATGGCATCGTGGTAATACCGAGTTCCATAGTCGGTAAGGTGTTCGAACTGGCGACGCTCAAGAGCGCGAAGGAAAAGGAGGTTCGCGAAGAGCTAAAACGAGGGAAGAGCCTTCGAGAAGTATACGAAACCCACAAGATTCTTTAGACTTCGTTTTCCGACTTGCGATCTGTTGACGCAGCAGAGACGAAGGAGGGCCCGGTGATGGGATTGATGAGAGCACAGTTACTGCGGTGGCTGTTGTTGCGCTGTCGCGCCCTCTCGCCTCGTGCCCAGCTCCGTCAATGCAAGACCGAAGCGAAAAGGCCGAGCTGAGAAGGGACCTCATCTATCATGCAGAGATTCGAATTAGCGGAATACGAGTTCGAGGGCGCGAAAAATATTCTCACGCCGGCCCTCGTAATATATCCAGGTTTTGTAATGGCCAATATTCGCGCGACGATTCAGCGGCTCGGTGGAGATCCCGACCGATGGAGGCCGCATGTAAAGACCGCGAAGCTGGCTTTTGTGATGAAGCAGTTGATGGCCCGCCGTATCTGCAATTTCAAAGCGGCGACTACGTTGGAACTTCGCACTCTTTGCGAGCTTGGAGCCAGGGATGTGCTCATGGCCTATCCCGCGACGGGATACTGCCGGAACCGAGTTGCGCAACTAGCAATGCAGTATCCCAACACGAGAGTGTCGTTTCTTGTCGATAGCGTCGAGGCAGCGCTTAGCTGGAAAGACAAGGCAGTCGGATGGTTTGTAGACATCAATCCAGGAATGAATCGCACCGGGATGCCCGAAAAGGATGTTCTCAAGGCTGTGACGATCCTTGGAGGACACGAGTCGTTTCGAGGGCTGCATTACTATGATGGCCATATTCACGGCGATTGTCCGCGCGAGAATGAGGAGGAGGCGACCAAAGGCTATGCACGTCTGGCTGAGCTCATACGCCAACTCCACAATTGTGGTATCGAGGTGCCGGAGGTCGTAACTTCCGGAACTCCTACATTCGGCGCAGCCTTCGATTATTCTCCGCTTCGCACATTTGGAGGCATCCATCGTGTGTCCCCTGGGACAGTTGTATATTGCGACATAAATAGCTTGACTGAAGTGCCGGCGAACTTCGGGTATGTTCCTGCGGCGCTGGTACTATCAACGGTTGTCAGCAAACCGAGCAACGATATGGTGACATGCGACGCCGGCCACAAAAGCGTGTCCGCCGATGCGGGTGTGCCGACATGTGCCGTTGTCGGCCATTCGGAGTTTGAGCCGCAGACGCCAAGCGAAGAGCATCTCACGATCAAGGTAAATGGAGGAGTTTGTCCAAATGTCGGAGATCAGCTCTATCTCGTGCCACGACATGTCTGTCCCACGATTAATAACTTCGATGAAGCGCTCCTTGTCCAGAGCGGAGCAATTGCAGGAATAGAGCGTGTTAGCGCTCGCGGCCGGGAGTCGCCGACTGCGGGAAACTTGGGAGAGCCGGTTGAACTGAGAGAGCAAATGAGGGTGTAAGGAGAATGGCTAAGGAAATGATCTGTGACGTTTCGAATTCCACACACGTAGTGGTGCCCAGGAACATCGTAGGGACCGAACAATTTCCTAAAGTCATCCGAGCAGCATGCGGCCACACATCAAGCCACATCAGGACATCTCAGAATTATGACTAACATAGCGTCATCCCTTGGCGATATCCGATGCGAGCTCGGTGAAAATCCGCTCTGGCATAGCGCGGAGAAATGCCTGTACTGGACGGATATTCCAGCTGGCAGCGTTTATCGTTACGACCCCAACTCAGGCGTCGTAGAGAAGGTGTTCGAAGGAGGAGTGGTCGGTGGCTTTACGATTCAAGCGGACAATACACTGCTTTTATTTATGGAAGGCGGAAAAATCGCCCGGCTGAACCAAGGAAAGATCAGTATCTTGATCGAAGAGATTCCGGACGAGAGGACTACGCGATTCAATGATGTGATTGCAGACCCCGCGGGCCGTGTTTTCTGTGGGACGATGCCCACAGAAGAACGCCCTGGCAGACTGTATCGTCTCGACACCGACGGTAAGCTGAACAAGCTGGTCGAGGGTATTGGTTGCAGCAATGGTTTAGCCTTTTCTTCCGATTGTCGACACCTGTACTACACGGACTCGCACGCCTACGCGATCTACCGATTCGAATACTCGGAGCAAACCGGCAATATCACAAATCAGGAAGTTTTTATTCGCTGCCTCGAAGCGGACGGTTATCCAGACGGCCTGACACGCGATGCGGATGGTTATTTGTGGTCCGCACGATGGGGAGGTGGATGCGTCATTCGCTATTCACCAGAGGGCGTAGAAGAGCGGCGGATGCCGCTGCCTGCGAAGCTGGTCACGAGCCTCACATTTGGCGGGACAAACTTTTCGGAGATTTATGTGACTACCGCCAAGGACACAGGAGTATCAGATCCGGACCCAGACAGCGGCGCGGTTTTTCGGCTATCGACGGGAATTCGCGGAGTAGCGGAGTTTCCCTCGCGAATTCAAATCTAACATCCGGCCAGCGCGGAAGAGCATTCTCCGACAAATCGAGTGGAATTCGAACGTCGGTTGATATGGACAGTAACGATTAGAAAGTGTGAGGAAAGAGGGGATGCTCCTGCAACAAGCGCCGTCGACTTCCGAGTCGCTCTCGAGTATTAGCAAAGCGCTTCCTGGAGGAATTGTTGCTTCCAGCGTAACTCCGTTCTCTGCAGACGGTAGCATCTGCTTCTCACAGATTGGACCTCACATCGAATGGCTCCTTGCGGAAGCTGTGAATGGCCTTTCGCCATTGGGAAGTTCGGGAGAGTTCACCGCACTTGAAGTGAGCGATCGGAAGCGGGTTCTCGAAGAAGTGCTTCGCGTCAACGACGGCCGCGTGCCTGTGTGGGCGGGCACCCACCACTACAGTACCCGCACGGCAATCGAGCTGTCTCGCCATGCTCAGGCCGCTGGAGCGGACGCTTTGCTGATAGTACCCCCCTATTACATGTCACCGACGGTGGAGCAGGCGATGGGTCACTATCGCCGTGTAAGGGAAGCTGTTTCGATCCCGATCGTCCTATACCACAACATACCTTTCACCAACGTAGACTTCCAGACGGATGATCTGGTGCAACTGGCGAAGGAAGGTGTCATCGGCGGTGTGAAGATGTCCAATGCCGAGCCCGATCGAATCTGTCAACTGTTGCAGCAAGCTCCAGCGGGTCTGCGCGTCTATTGCGGCATCGATTCGGTTGCCTTCGAAGGACTCTGCCATGGTGCTCACGGATGGATCTCAGGTATTCCCAGCATTGTCCCTCGCGCCGCACAGCAACTCTATCAAGCCATCGCGCGAAGCGATTTGCCCAAGGCACGGGCGCTTTGGAAACCTCTGGCCGATTTGATGCGCTTCCAGTTCTCCGCCTATTTGAATCACGGCCCAGGTGCTCACTGGTTCAGTGCAATGAAGGCCGCACTCAATCTGATAGGGCCGCCAGTGGGCGATCCATTCCCTCCTCTGGCACCACTCGAACCAATGTACCGTGGGCAGCTTATTGAGATTCTCACGAGACTCGGATATCAGCCTCGCGCTGAAGCAGTATAGGCCGCGACCCGGCGATGCGAGTAACCCCGAACTACTGTTTGCGGAGAACAGATGATGAGAAAAATCGTAATGAACCTGTTTCTATTCGGCTTGTGCTTCGTTCAATGCGTCGCGCAAGATTACTTCGCCAATCCCTCCAAAAACCTGTTCGTTGATGACGATCAGATCGAGGTTATGGAGCATGTAACGCGAACCCTGCACACCCCAGTCTTCAGCACCGCCAATCCAGTGCTTCCGCCCGAAAAGCCGTGGGAAGGAAGTGTGATCCTCCAGCCAGGTACGGTTATCTACGACAACGAGGAACACATATTCAAGATGTGGTACAACAGTCTGGCCACGCGGAGCAAACCAGACATTCAGGAGTTCGTCTGTTACGCGACCTCTACAGACGGGATTCACTGGAACAGGCCAAACTTAGGACTTGTCGAGTTTCAAAGCTCGAAGGACAACAACATTGTTCTTAAATGGGCCTCTTGGACTCTCAGTGTTATTAAGGACGCTTACGCGTCGGATCCATCAAAAAGATACAAATTAGCGTACTGGAATAATTATGATCGGGAAACCAAAGGGATGTGGGTCGCATTCTCCTCAGATGGCATTCATTGGAGCCAAGAGGAACATAATCCGGTGGTACCAATGAGTGCCAGCGGGGACACGTTCTCCGTCATGCAGGATCCTGCAACCCATAAATTCTGGCTTTATCACAAGTCGGTGATTATGCCCATCCGGAAGGTTTCCCGTCTCGTCAGCGATGACTTTGTGCATTGGAAGAATGACGAGCTTGTGTTGGAACCGGATGGAGGAGACCAGCCGGACACGGAGTTTTATGGGCTTTCCCCGTTTGCCTACGGAAATCAATATCTGGGTTTCCTATGGATGCTTCATACGTACTCGCAACAGTTGGATGTTCAACTGGTTTCCAGCCGCGATGGCCAGACCTGGAATCGAAGTGTCTATCGGCGCGTTTTTCTCCCACTCGGCTTCATGAAGAACGGATATTCGGGCCACTCCTTCGACAGCGACATGATCATGTCCGTTGCTCCTCCTGCCCTGCGGGACGGCCGGCTCTACATCTATTACAGCGGCCACAGCGCAAAGCACAATGCAAATGCGATTGAAACCGAACCAAATTATAAGGAGAACTCCAGCCAGGTGGACGACACTTATATTGGACAGATCGCCTTGGCTCAATTGCCACTGGATGGATTTGTTTCTCTGGATGCAACCTCCGAAGGAAAGGTGGTGACTCGCCCCGCCCGGCTTCAGGGATCGGTAATGCATGTAACGGCATCCGCGGGACTTGTTGCCACTCCAGGGAAGCCGGTCAATCCAACCTGGTCAGAACTCTTTGCTGGATCGAAGGACGGGGAGGGTGAAATTCGAGTAGAGGTCGAGGATATCGAGGGCAGATCAATACCCGGCTATAGTTCTGAAGAGTGTAATCCGATCAAAGGGGCTATCTCAGATAAGTCGGTATCTTGGACGGGAAACAAAGATCTGAGAGAGCTCAAGGGCCAGTTAGTGAAATTCAAGTTCATTCTACGGAATGCCCAATTGTTCTCGTATTCCCTTGAATGAGCGCAGGCTCTAGAACAGTGGACTGAGGTTGTAAGTATCGACCGGGATGTCATCAGGGCTCTAGCCAGTTTTCCGAGACGCTGGCTGTTGTCGCTGCGAATCGCCTTCGGGAAAGTGCGCAAGCCAATCCTGAGTCCAAAATGCTGGACATTGGACGGCAAAGTTTGCGTTCCACCATTGACAATGATTTAACCTTGCGGCCTAATGCCGATATCACGGGTGATAGCGATGGGCATACAAGCTGTAAAGACCCCTAGTGTATCTGGCCTCGAAAGGGGATTGGTACTTCTCGAATTGCTGACGCGGTCTAAGGTAGGGCTCACAATGGCTCAGTTAGTGGAAGAATCTGAGTTTCCCCGGAGTTCAGTTCACACCTTGTTGCTCACTCTGCAGCGCCGAGGATATCTGTATCGGAACCGCAAGACACGCCGTTACATGTTCGCCCGTAAACTTCTAGATCTTGCTAACACAACCGTGGCCGGATTGTTGTTGCGCGAAGTATCGTCACTCCGTCTTCAAGCATTGACGAATAGTCTACGCATGACGACTCATATGGGGATTCTGGAGAACTATCAGGCGTTGATAATATCCAAGTTTGCTCCTGCTGGGCATTCGAGGGAGAGTACTTGGGTGGGAGGTCGCCTACTCCTTCATTCCACCGGGTTAGGAAAAGCACTTATCAGCCAATTGAGCACCGCTGACCTACGCGCGGTCATTCGCGTGCACGGACTTCCCAAGTGCAATGAAAACACCATTTGCTCGGAAAGGAAATTTGAGCTGGACATTGCGCGCTGCCGAGAACGCGGATTTAGCATCAGCGATGAAGAATGTGAGCTGGGATCGCGCTGTTTGGGGGCTCCCATTTTGGACGAACACGGGAACGCGATCGCGGCAATCAGTGTTGCCGGGACCACAGATCAGATTCACCAAGATACGATCGGAGACATTTCTCAAAAGCTAAGACTAGCGGCGACTGCTATTTCGCAATCCGTGAGCTCGGTGTCGCAATTAGTGTCTTCCGCAACATATTAGGTCTAGAAGCGAAATTGAGAAAGGTAACCATGGAGAGACGAAAGTTTATCAAAATTTCGCTTACCGGCGGATTGGCGCTATCCGGAATAGGGCTGTCTCCTTCGGTCTTAAGTGCTTTGGACGAAGATCGCTACGCACTCATGAGAGAGGAGAATCGGGATTTTGAGGCTGGAGATCCGCCGGGAGTGATCGGCGTCAATGCTCAGTTCCCTTTGCCAAGCAACGGCCGCCAGTTGGCGCGCCGGCCGGATGGCACATGGTTTTTCACATATTCTTGCCACCGATACACCCACCTTGATGAAGCACGGGGAATTGTGTATAGCCCGTCTACCGAGATTCGGATGAGAGCCTCCCGGCCCGCTAGCCCGGGCAATCCGCCGGGGTTTGGTCCAGAGAATGTGCTCATCCATGACGCACATGGTTACAAAGACATTGCGCCGAAGTCGATGGGGCACGTTATCGGAGGAGACGCGGGAGGGGATGTCGGTACGCAGCCCGCGATGGTAATCGACGCAAAGGGCATTTTGCATCTGGTTTGGACAAGGCCGGGAGCGGGAGAGGTCTGGTATGCGCAATGTGATGTGTCGGGCACTAAAGGGATCGAAGCGACAGGACGAACCGACGCTTGGCGTCAGGGTGGTGCCCAGACAGTAGGACCAGAGTTAATAGGTTCGGATGCAGCTGAAGTCGGTGACATCAGTCTGGATGGAAGTGGAAATCCCTGCGTCTTGTATCGCCATCGCAATGGCGTTTCCTTGGCTCGCTACGATGGGGGATGGAAGCAAACACCAGTAGTGGAGGGGCCAGGTCTGAAATGGCCTGTCATGATGCATGACCGGAAAAACAGAGTCCATGTCGTGTGGGTAAATGACATGGATCACGTTCACTACCTTAGAAGCGATGACGGAGGAGCACACTGGACTGGAGTTGATGGAAAGAACCGCACTCCGGATTTTGTAGGTGGTTTTTGTGAGAAGGCTCCTTCGCTGGCGGTTGCTGGCGATGAATTATTCGTTGCGCATTTTGAGAACTATCGCGTGGTTACTTATTCCTACTGTGACGGTCATCAGTGGACCCCCAATATAGTTTTGGGCGGCGGCAGCTATGATCATGCCTCGCCAATGTTCACGGTCGACCGCCATGACATGGTGTGGATGCACACGGCCACTCCGCACAATTGGACACGTACGACTCGCTGGCTGGGAGACGGATGGAGTGATCTGCAGGAAGGCCGTCGGATAGACAAGATGGCAATGGCGTGCAGCGCGGAGCGAATGATGGGAGAGGGGTTTGCGGAGTTTGGCGTAATCATGGCGGACAAAGACCACCGCCTGTTCTTCGATACGATCCCTGTACCAACGCCCTCGGCGGCACGAAATGCCTACGTGATGTTTTTGGATCTTTGGGATGTGGCGCGCCTAAATGGCATTGAACAGGTTGTGGAACCGGTTGAAAAGGATCCACACAACCCGCTGATGAAGCACGGGGAGCCGGGAAGTTGGGATGGAGCCGAGGCAAACGCCCAAGGCACTATCTTGATGGAGGACGGACGCTATCGTCTCTGGTATACGGGCGCCGATGTTGAGGCTCTTCTACATGGGTGGATGTCGGCTTGCGGATACGCGGAGAGCACAGACGGCGTGCATTGGACAAAGCCTAATCTTGGACTGCACGAATACGGTGGAAACAAGAACAATAATATTTGCTACCCGAACGGTTACCAATTTGCCGTCATGCGGATGCCGGAAGATCTTGAACCTAACCCCCAAAGACGTTATCGCATGGCTTATGACGCAGACGGAGGTAGTTCGCTTGCCTATTCACCAGATGGGATCCACTGGACCGCCAGCGAGGACAACCCGCTGTGGGACAATGGTCGAGCCGGAGACGCCGATTCCCACATTGCTGAAAACGGGGTCTATCTTTATGATCCGGACGATCCCGATCCTGAGCGCCGTTACAAGTGTTATCCCCAGACGGTAGACGATCAGGGAGAGCGCACCATTGGTCTAATGATCAGTGCAGACGGGATCCATTTCAAACGCTATGGTCACAACCCGATCATGGATGCACGCTTAGGAGTAGAAAAGCAAACGCACATGATTGAGATTTGCTGGCGACGCCATCAGATGTATCTCGCGCTTTACGGATGTTACCTCGATGACGACAGGACTGACGCCCGTCTGGCCGTCAGTCGCGACGGAATACATTGGGTGCGAGTAAAGAATGAGGTGTCGGTAATTCCCAACGGACCTTCCGGGTCATTTGACTGGGGCGATATTTGGCCTAGTAACCAGCCGATGATTGACGGTAAGGATGTTTGGATTTATTACAGCGGGACGGACTTAAGCCTTGCTGGCGGGGATGGGTACAGCTCCATGGGCCGCGGGAAACTGCGGCTGGACGGATTCGCCAAGATGCGTCTTCGCGAAGGCCAAGCTCAAGGCAGCCTGACTACGGTTCCCCTGCAACTCCGCAATTCTGACAAGCCGCGCTTAGTGGTCAATTTGGAGCAAAAGGCGGGTGGAAAAGGCTCTCTGCTGGTGGACGTGTTGGACGCCGCGACAGGAAAGACTGTGCCGGGCTACAGCACTGAGGAATGCACTGTGCTGACGGAAGATAGCCTTAACCTGCCTGTGCGTTGGCGCAACAATGCTGATCTCAGTGGTATCAAGGCAGAAAGGATCCGCTTACGCTTCCACTTCTCTGGAGACGGATCCTCTCCTCTCCTTTGCGGTTTTGGATTCGAATAACGAAACGAAACAGACGCGAGAGCGTAGGTTAGGCACGATGTAACAACGTCGGCCAATTTTGGCCGGACTTGGAGCTGCCTATTCTCTTCAACATACTTAAGCCGAGCCCAGTTCACGCAGCGTTTCCGCCGGGAATCCGCCCGCATGATTCGACTGTTCAATGAAAACAACACCGTGATTCTTTCGGGAGGATTTATGACAGAAGCTCAAAGTGATGTAAAGATCGTGTCGCCCAAGGCCTTCGATGTCCTTAGGAAGTATGATTCGGCAACCGTTGCCAATGTCATCGAATTGTTTCAATATCGTCCCAGCACCGCCGGATACCTTCGAGGCCATATCCGAGCGATTTATCCAGACCTTCCTCCCGTGGTTGGCTATGCGACGACCGCCACCTTTCGTTCAGCCTTCCCCTCTGACGATGCCAATGCTTACTTGAAATGCCCTGAGCAGTTAAGGGCTATGCAGGCCTTTCCGGGGCCACGAATTGCTGTGATCCAGGATTTGGATGAACCAACGATGGGAGCAACACTGGGAGAGGTGATGTCTCGGACCTACAAGCGATTCGGGTGCGAGGCGATCATCACCAGCGGAGGAGCTCGCGACATCCTGGCGGTTCGTGACCTGAACTTTGCAATATTTGCCTCCTCGATCATCGTGGGTCACGGATATCCTCGGATCGAGGATGTTCATGTTCCGGTGCTCTTAGAGGGCGTCACGGTTTACCCGGGCGACATCATTCACGCCGATGCGAACGGAGTCCTGGTGGTCCCCAACGCGATTGCGGAAGCGGTAGCCAATGGCTGCGAGGAATACATGGCCGTGGAAAAGAAAATTATCGACTATCTCGCCCGTGAAGACGCCACGATTGATGGCTACCTTGAATCCGAGAATGTGGCCACCGTGGAGTTTGAACAGCTTGCCTCGAAGTTAAGAGGCCAACAAGCTAAGAAATAGCCTGGGCTCAGATCGTCGAGTCCAAGACGGGGATCCATCTCGAGATTGACGGCTATCTCGCACAGGAGGGCGCGCCGGAGTTTGACACCTACAGTTCAAATTCTATTGCCTGGTTCGCAACCTATCTGTACCGAAGCGCTCACAGCCAAAGTTTCGCACGCGGAGGTGGCAACTGTTCAACTTTTTCGACTACGCTCTTCTCGGCTTGTACTTTATCGCAGTCATGTCGATCGGTGTATTCTTCTACCGAAAGAATTCTAGTTCGGCGGAGTTTTTTGTAGGGGGCCGGGCAATAAGTTGGTTACCGGTCGCGATTTCGGTGATTGCGGCCGACACGAGTGCCATAACGTTGCTGGGAAACCCTGGCTATGCCTATGAGCATGATATGACACTCATGCTTTACGAATTTGCATATTCGGTAGCTGCGTGGCTTGTGATCCTGATCTTCCTCCCATTCTATTGCCGGCTGAAGTTATACACGGCGTACGAGTATCTTGAGCAGAGGTTCGATGTCCGCGTGCGGTGGATTGCCAGCGCTCTTTTTCTCATAATCCGTGGATCCCACGTGGCCATTGCGATGTATGCTCCGGCCATTGTCGTCACGGTATTCACCGGAATCCCATTACATACGACGGTCTTGCTAATGGGAGTCGTCGCTACGCTCTACACCACAATGGGAGGTATTCGGGCAGTAATCTGGACGGACGTGATGCAATTCGCCATTGTGGCTACCGGAATTGTCTTCACTTTCTTCATAACAATTACCCGAGTACATGGAGGACTCGGAACCATTTTGCAAATCGGCTCGGAGTACGGCAAGTGGCACACCTTTGACTTTTCGTTCAGCCTAACTTCCGATACCACATTCTGGGCTATGTTTATTGGCGGCACGATTTTGGCGCTGGGAACAATTGGAACCGATCAAGCTGTTTTGCAGCGTTACTTTACTGCAAAATCGGAAAAAGAATGTAGCCGGTCCCTAAAAGCATATTCGATCATTTTGTTGCCCTTTAACTTTGGGTTGATCATTTTGGGCGTGTTTCTTTTCGCGTTTTATCATCAACACCCTGACTTGGCAAAGGGGGTACCATCCAGTGACTGGGTTCTCCCGTACTTCGCTGTGCATCAGTTGCCTCATCTACTTGCCACGCTGCTCACGGCGTCTATATTTGCGGCCTCGATGGGTGTCGTGAGCGCAGGGCTGAACTCGCTGTCAACATGCTCAGTCGTTGACTTCTATAGACGAATTTGGAAAAGAGATGCCTCCGAAGCAGAGTTCGTCAAGGCAGGCAGAATGTTTACGGTGGGGTGGGGAGTGTTCACTACTATAGGTGCGCTGTATGCCGGTCGACTGGGAGAACTTGCCTTAGCATTTGGGAAGATACAGGGATTCGTGGGCGGTGTGATGCTCGGGATTTTTCTACTTGCTATCTTTAGTCGCCGCACGAGCGCGATGGGCGCCATAGTGGGAAGCATCGTCGGAATGGCGTTTGTGTGTTATCTCGCATTCCGCACGGATATCAGCTTCTTTTGGTACGGAAGCATCAGCTGCCTTGTTACGATTGTGATTGGTTATGGAGCAAGCCTGTTGCGTCCAAAACCGACGGGGATTCCTGATTATTTATTTTGGCAACGTGGTCCAAAAGCCGAAACACAAGACTGAGGATGTGACTCGGGTGGACCGGAACATTGATCCAACCCAATATGCGTTCGCTGTAGTTGGCAAATCGGATTCTACTTCCAGAACGTTAGCAAGCTCCTGCTCTAAGGTGGATCTGCAACCGATCGAAATCTCTGTTCTGGATGAGATCCATCGGCGCGCAGCTATCTAAGCCGGCATTTGGCGCGTTTAGAAACATTCGCGCCAGCGACTCATCATCGTTCGCGAGAGCAACAAGGTTCGTCCAAATGTTATAGATTTTTCGCAATTCGGATTGTAGACTATGCGCATCAGGATGCTTGCGGACTCCAGGAGATTTACGGAAACAAAGCTCCCGCCAGCATCGGAGGGCCGAAACCGCCCAACAACGTGAGGAGACATCCACAAGGAAGTTCTTCGGAAAGCGGAACGGGTACCAACCGTATGGGGATATATATGAGGATATCGTCTGTATGAACTTATGCTATCCCGTTTATCTTCAGTGGATGTGAATCCCCGGGGGGCAGCCAAGCTAATCCCCTAGAAATCAACCGTATACGAAGTCCCCTACGAAGAGCTCTATCTCTGTGGCAGCTCCGTGTCAGTGGCCTGCCCGATCTTTTGTACCAGGAGATTGTTAGTGTAGCGCGGCGAGTAAAAGATATGACTCGTCGCAGTAGTCGGGGGTGTGGGAAATGTATGGTCCGCCGCATGATTGCAGCTGAATCTTCGTCGTGGTTGGGCACGGAGAATTCAATCCATACAAGCACACGGTGATCGTGAATCCGGCAGAGCGCCTGACTTACCTGGTAACTGCGGATACGCCCGGCCAATGGGCTTATCACTGCCACTTCGCGTTTCACATGGACGCCGGCATGTTCCGCACTGTGGTGGTGAAGCCATGAGTGCGCCAAGACCTGACCGCACAAAGGTACATGTTGTTTTCGCAGCCTCGATCTGGCGTATGGCTGTTGTCCTGTTGCTCTCAGTGGGCTCCATACAGCAGGTGAGTGCGCAAATGTCCATGCCGTTTCCCGGCATGAAGGATTCCATGATGGAAAACCCGGTATTCACCCACGCAAAGCTCGATCAGTTTGAGGGCCGCACAAATGGCCCGGACAACGGATTCCGTTGGGATGGTGAAGGCTGGATTGGAACCGACATGAACAAGCTATGGGTCAAATCGGAAGGCTTCAGCGGGAGCGGTTCAATCAGCGACGGCGATCATGAAGCGATGTTTGACCGGCCGATTCCTCATATGCGCTATTTCGATGCGCAGGTTGGCGTGCGGGCCGATCTGGACTCAGGTCCGCGGCGTGCGTGGGCCGCATTAGGTATCGAGAGGCTGGCGCCTGGTTACTTCGAAATTGCGCCAACGCTCTACATCCGGGACGGAGGCAATGTAGCGGGCCGCGTAGTCGCTTCCTACGATCTGCTGCTCACGCAGCGATGGATTGCGCAACCAGAGGCAGAGCTGAACTTCTACAGCAAGGACGACCCTGGGCGCCAGATTGGCTCGGGTTTATCGGATTT
>Ga0182024_10006211_pt1 | contig 26345 bp, 22 predicted proteins | sample P32metaG_FD_120480 | JGI IMG/M metagenome (GOLD analysis project Ga0182024, IMG submission 120480) | Permafrost microbial communities from Stordalen Mire, Sweden - P3-2 metaG (Illumina Assembly) | ecosystem: Environmental > Terrestrial > Soil > Wetlands > Permafrost | place: Sweden: Stordalen... | reverse complement strand
GGTCAGGCCAAGCAGTCGACGCAGCAGTCGAGAGTCAGCCCGCCGCCAGCCCGAGAACCAACCGGACAAGTCGGACGTCACCGCCCAGACCCCAAGGACGATGACAGTGACAGAAGTCTGGGCGCCTTTGGCGCCGGCGGCTGCCGGTCGTCGCAAGCATGCGCTCTTGCGTCTGAAACGGCGCTGAGGCGCGCGACTGCAACGGCGACCAAGAACGTCCCGATGGATGCTGCGGTGCGCCGCCGTCTCGCGCGGCGGGTTTATCCGCGCTCAGGCGCCGCTGTGGGGTCCGTCCTCGACATGCGCAGGATCGTCACGCGGCGTTTGCGAGCCCTTAACGTCGGCCGGGCCCTTGTGCGATCTTGGGGGCTCGACAATCACCCATCCAGGGAGGTAAGGAACCATGATCCGTCAGCTTGCCGTTGGTGTCGCGATCGGGGTGGTCGCCCTGTTCGGCTCCGCCGCAGTCGCATTCGCGCAGGTGCAGGACCCGGTGCCGATCGGGCCCAACCAGTCGTTTGTCGGGCTCGTGAACGGGAGCCGCTCGAACGCGGTGATCGAGATGGCCTGCTTCGGGCCGTCGCGGCCTGGCGAGTACGGCCACCCGCTCGCCGGTCAGACGCTCGAGGTGAACCCGGTCGGGCCCGTGGCGAATCCGGTCGCATGGGGGTTCACCGGCACCGCCCGCCAGATCGAGGCGACGTACGCGATCTCGAACACGCTCGAGATCCTGCTCGCCTCGTTCAGCTCGTACTACGTGAAGGCGCCAATCTCGACGAGCCTTTCGTTCCCATGCTCGGGGAGGGCGGTGATCCCGTTCACGCCGGTCGACGGCGGGCCGCTCGCGCGTCCGTGGAACACAACCGTCACGTTCGTACCGCAGCCGTAGACGGGGCGACAGCCGCGAAGAGCTGACCTCCCGCGGCTCCAGTGAGTGGCAGCAGGGACCGGCCGACCGGCCCCTGCTGCCCCACGTCCTCAGAGCCTCCCGGGCGGTGCTACGAGTAACGAAACCTGCGCCCCATGATCGTTGGCGCCATTTCGACGCATCTGCGCGGAAACCGGACATGTCGCGACGATCGCATTCGTCCTCGGTCGTGTCCGTGGCGAGCGACCGCTCCGGCGACACCGCGTTGCTCGTGACGAGACGTGCATTCGGCGAAAACGGAACGACCAACCCCCGGCCAAGACCCCACCCGGAATGCGCGGATACGAAGTTCGTGCGCCGCGGACGCTCGGGAAACGGTGGCTGGTCCCGGGCGACCGTGTCCAGCGACCGCTGCGGAAGATGCGCTTCGACCTCACCGCGGCAAGGTCGCGCTCCGGTCGCTCGCGTGGCGCCAGGCGCGGTAGCAGAGCATCCCCTCCAAGTCCGGGCGCGCAGAGCGGAGATGAAAGCCTGCCGCCTGCAGGCAGCGGCGCGATGCGGTGTTCTCCGGCTCCACCCCGGCCTCGAACAGCGCCACCGACCGAAGCTCGGGACGTCCCATCACCGCGACGATCATCGCGCGACCCAGACCGCGACGGCGAAGCTGTGGATCGACCACGAAAGCGATTGACCCGGTCGCGACATCCATCGAGTCGGTGATGATCGGACCGTCTGCCCCCTCGCCGGCGTAGACGGTGCAGCGGTCGAAGGTACCGCAATCGATGTAGCCCAAGACCCGGCCCTCGACCTCTGCCAAGTAGCGGTAGGCGCCGGTCTGCACTGCACCGCGAAAACCCTGCCCGACGCCGCAGTCGCCCAGCTCGAGCATCCTCGCCGGCCACTGCGGCCCTCCGAGGAACCGCTGCGTCTCGGGGTCGCGAAAACCACGGCTCGACAATCGCCAGACCTGCACCCGTAAACGGGCGCAGAGTCGGTGCCGCTCCGGTCATGGCCTCATGATCGCGCTCGGGCCGAGGGACTCATGAAAACCAACCGAGGTCAGAGACCCGCTTTCATGCCTTGGCGTCCACCCGTCGATACCGGTCGTACCCGCCTTGCGCGGAGAGGAGGCGCGCCCCGCGTAGCCAGCGAGACGCCCGAGTTGGACGACCGGCGGTCGTAGCAGCACAGGCTCACGAGACGCTCGCTTACGCCAGGGCGAAGCAGTAGTGCGGCGTCGCGGGCGCGAGACGCCCGACCATCGTCCAAAGCGGGCGCGTCGAGTGTGTCTGGTTGGACGACCGCCTTGCCAGCCAAGCAGTCGTCACCGGACACCGGCACCTGACCGCTACTCGGAACCGCTGCCCGTGACGTAGGAGTGTGCCTCTTCCCTGATTTCTGTGGGCGCCGCGAAGAACACTTCGTCCGTCATCGCGAGCCCGGATTCTCGTAGGGTTTACCGTTGATCGCCGTTTCGAGCGTGTCCATCGGTTCGCCGTCGAAATTCGGTTGTTTCTGCTTGCCCGCTGTCTGGGAGAACTTGAGCGTAAAGTGTTCACCCCCAAAGAGCAGTTTGCTGACCGGCGTGATCTTGTCGATCACCCCGCTGATCGGTTGTCGGGGGGCCGTCCTGTGCAGACGTCCCTCTGGGCCGCGGGCGCGAACTCCTGGCGCCGGGCGCCTGGAGCGCGCGCTGCTCGAGAGCTGCGCGCCCCAAGCGCACCGGATAGTCGACGTGCGCGGCTACGCCGCGACCATGTATGGGACGGGGAACGAGATCGAGTCGGTGCTTGACAGCCCCGATTCGGCGAACGGTCCGCCGAACGATGTGCCCAGGACATCGATCGGTCCGCCTTCGAAGTGGGTCGGTTTCTGTTTGCCGGCCGCCTGGCTGAACTTCAGCGTGAAATGACCGGGCGGTGCGACCACTTTGTTAACCGGGGTGATCTTGCCGATCACCGAGCCCGTGACCGTGACCTTGAGGCCCCCGCACGTTGCTTCAATCAGCGGCCCGCCTGTGGCCGTCGAGAGATCCACGCCGGCTTCATGTTTCGGTTCGCTGATGTAGCCGAGCGTCATGATGAGCGGGGCTGTGATGATTTCGCCCGGCGGGACGCCGGGCGTGTTGCACGGCAGGCCGATCGTCACGAATTCGCATCCCGACAGGGTGATGGTGATCGAACCGGTTTTCGGTCCGGTCACTTCACCGGTCGCCTTGTCGGACGTGCACCTGATCGTCGCTTTTTTCACGGTTTCGAGCGTGGTCACGCCGCTTTTCGCGGTGAACGGCACGGGAATCGGTCCAACGAATTCTGGCAATGCGGCTGACGCCGTGGCCGTAGCGGTCGCGCTCAACGCGAGCACGGCCAGGCCACAGAGTGCGAGTGTCCTCAGTCGCAGCATTTCGACTGGCTCCTTTGTTGACGATTGCTGGCTCGCCAAGGAGCGGCCGCTCGGGTCGGCGCACCTCCCCCCGGCATCATGCGGCGCTGTCGCGGAGACTGGGTGGCCGCCATGCCGTGCTCTCCTCCGTTACGCTCCTCCGTTACGCCGAGCTCCAGGCTTCGGCAGGCACCGTCGGGGAAACCGTCTCACATACGGGGGCGGGAGTCAAGACAGGGTCGTCATATCTTCACAAGATCCTCGCCGTGCCTGGGCAGGCGGGCGCCGGACCCGGGGCTTCGCCACGGCGAGTACGAGGTCCACAACATCTGCGTCAACTGGCCGCACCACATCTTCGTCAATCAGGACTTCAAGGTCGTCGGCGCCGATTAGCCGCTACGGCAGAGCACACTTCAGCCCGGGACGGCTCTTGGAAGGTCGCTAGGAACGTTGCACGACCAGCAGGCGTGGACCTCGGGTGCCCGGAGACCGACCGGCAAGCGTCTGATGCGTCACGGCCCCAACTCGCCGATGCCTCGCCCTACGGGGTGATCAGCGGTGACGGATGGGCGTGCGGCAATCGCGCGATTGGGGCGTCCCCCAAATTGCGCGGAAGGCGAGACGCTTGCTCACGCCCGCGGAGCAGGCGTCCGGTCCAAGCCCAGCGAGACGATCGGAATGGACGACAAACAGCAGCGCCACCGATCTCGTCACGCGCTAGTGCTTTCGCGCGGAGGGAGCACTTCCGAACTCGTCCTCGGCCCGCTACGAGTGCGGTATCGGCAGCTCCGGGAGGCTGATCGAAGTCCGCAGTCACATCAGCAGGCACGCTTGATCGAGTCGAACGACGCCACCGGCTCCGCGGGCAGGTCCGCCAGCGCGCCCGCGACGTCCGCCGCCAACTCGATCGTCGCGCCCTGCGCCTCGGCGATCCACCGCGCGAGCCACCTGCACGCCCACGCGTCGAACTCGGCCGGCCGGCTCGTGGCTGAGCCACCGAACTGATCAACCCGGCTGACGCGGCGTGTTCATGGCGAAAGCGGTGATTGGGATTCCGCTGATCTTCTGGATCGCTTGACATGTACGAAGGAAACGGCCGCTGCCTGGTTCGAAATTCGTCCTTGCGTAGACGCCGATCAGCATATGGCTCAATCACCAGCACCACAACGAGATCTGCATATATCGTGACTAGAGGTGGGCAAGGTCGCGAACTATGTCATCGACCTCCTCGCGGATATCCTGGGAGAGGAGCCCCAACGAGAGGTGGAATATCCCTGGGCGCTGGGCGACCTGAGCAAGAAGACAGGACGGCGAAGACAGCTGCCATTTGACGCGGTCTGGGAGTCACGCCGACTGATCGTCGAGGTGGACGAGGACCAGCATCGCCGCCCGGTGAAGTTCTGGGACAAGCCAGACGTGATCACGGTGAGCGGTGTCGACCGCGGCGAGCAACGGCGCATCTACGATCTCCGCAAGCGCGCGGCGGCTCGCGAGCAGGGATATCGCGTCGTCGAGATCGAGTGGGAGCGCCGTCCGCCGCCGGACAGAAGAGACCGCGATGCGGACCGTCGTCGGTTGCGCGAGCTTCTGAGCGAGTCGGGCGTGCGCGTCTAAACGAAGCGCGATCTTGAACTTCGCTCTTGGGCCCGCCGACAGCGACCGGATCGCAACGACGGCATCCGGCGAGAGGTCGATGGTCGGGACCATGAGCCGAACGCCATCATTCTCGGCGAGCACAGTTTCCCGCGGCACGACCAGGGCGTAGCGGCAATCCGCCATCTTGAGTTCCATGCCTCGCTGAACCTCGCTTCAGTGGATCAGCGGGTCGCTGACCATCGCACGCGGACGCTAGCCGGACGCCTCACGGCGCCATCCGCCCGCGCGGTATGGGCGGGACGCTGCCAACTGAGGCACCCGCCATGGGCAGCATTGGCGCAGGTAGGCTGAGCCCGTGGCGAAAGCGGAATACGACCTGATCCAAGAGCAACTCCCGGAGTATCACATCGGGACACGCACCACCTCGGCCGCCTTATTGGCGTGGTTCCTGAGGACGGTCTGGCGCCTAGATATCGAAGACGTCGACGACGCCATCTGCGACGCTCCAGGCGACAAGGGCATCGACGCGCTGGTGGCAAATGACGATCTCCGCGAGATCGCTGTCTTCCAGAGCAAGCATCACAAGAAGGCGTCGGGCCAACAGGGCGACAAGGACATCAAGAACCTGTTCGGCGCCGTCGCGTACTTCAAGACTCCCCAGGCGGTCGACGGGCTTCTAGCCTCGAAGCCCAACGAGGAGGTCCGCAAGCTCCTCGCACGACAGAAAATCCGCCAGCGCGTGGCGGAAGGCAGCCATGTCTCCCGCATCGTGTTCGTCACCGATGGGCTTCTCGACCCCTCCGGGCGCGACTACGTCGCAGCCATGTCCGGCCAGGAACCCATCCTCGAGGCCTGGGACCAACCGCGTCTCGCGGCTATCGCCCAGCGCACGCGGGCTCCAGAGCTGCGTCCGGTGGACGTCAAGCTGAAAGCGGTAGCGCCTCCCACACAGACGGTCTTGAACGAATCGAAGCTCGCCGTCGCGCTCATCCCCGCGCCCGAGCTCGTGAGGAAGCTCCCCGATATCGACAACCTCCTGCTTTTCGACCGCAATGTGCGGTTGAGCGAGGGCGGCACTCGGGTGAACCGCGAGTTGGCGGTCACGGTGCGTGAGCGTGGGGAGCACACATTCTTCCCTGCCTTCCACAACGGGATTACCGTGCTGACGCATGGGCTGAGGGTGCGTGGATCGCAACTAAACCTGCATCACGTGACCGTGGTCAACGGCTGCCAGTCCTTGCTGGCGTTCCATCAGAACCAGTCCAGCCTCACGGACGAGCTCCAGATCCTAGTCAAGGTGGTCGAGGTGCCGCAACAGAGCGGCCTTATTGAGCTAATCACCTATCGCTCAAATAACCAAAATCCGGTCGACATCCGCGACCAGCGCTCGACCGATGTCGTGCAGCGCGACCTGCAACACGAGGTAGAGGAGATCTTCGGCTCTAGCTTTGCGTACGAAATCCGCGAGGGTGAGAAATTGAAGGCTGCACAGGTCCTCGACAACCAGGAGGCGGCGCAGCTCCTGATGGCCGTGTATCTGAGCGAGCCATGGAACGCCGTCCGCAAGGTGAGGCTATTTGGGGAGGACTACGGCAGGCTGTTCAACCGGGAGGTGACCGCTGGCCGCCTGTACTTGCTTCGGCAGATCTCCGATCTCGTGCTAGCCAAGCGGGGAACCCTGCGCGCGGACTTGGCTTCCAGTTTTGCCTCGGTACGCTTCACGCTCGCCTTCCTGCTGAGCCGCACGGTCTCCGAGACGGCTCTCGGTCGTGAGCTCTTTGAGAGTCCAAACCGTTGGCTGCCCGATGAACTAGGTGCGGTCATCGCGGCGATGGATGCACACCTGACAGAGATCGTCGACTCGGTGAATTTCTTCATCGGGGAGGAAGAGAAAGAAAGCCGCGAAGCAGGGCGCGACTTTGATCCAAAGGTAACCTTCAAGAGTCAGGGCGGCGTCCAGAAGGTCGAGAACGCGGTGTTGCGTGAGTATCGCCGTCTCATTAAGCGCGACCCTGAATATCTCTTTGACGTCAAACCGGTGCGCTAATCGTCAGCTAGCTCGCCGCCGCGCAGCGCGGTCTGCTTCGGAGTGACGGGCGGAGGTGGCCTGCCCTGCGAGTCCACGAGCGAGTTGATCTCGCTCGCGATGCGGTAGAGGACGTCGTCGAGCGTGGTGACGCGTGCGCGCTCGGGAATCGGCACAGGCTCGTAGCCACCGTTGCTCGGCTGCCAGGCGAAAAGGCCTGCGCCGTCCAAGTAGGTGTCGATCAGCGCACGCGCTTCGCGCACGAGGATCTCGATGTGGTCCCGCTTGGGCTCCAGCCGCGCCGCCCAGAGGAAGTAGGCCTTCGGCGGTTCCCGCTGGCGCCACACATCCCAGTGCTCGATCTTCGTGCCCTGCTGGCGCCGGTACAGCTTCAAGTCCGTGGCGGCGAACTTCAGCTCCTTGCGACGGTTGGAGAAGTCGCTGAGCGCCAGGCGCGCGGGCGTCTTGCCGAAGGCGGGAGCGCCCGTGACCTTCGTCTCGCAGCAGATGAGTGGATCCTCGCCGCGTGCCGGCCATGCGATGTCGATCTGATGCCGCTGTGAGAAGCCGCGAATGGCTTGGCGCGCGCCGATGTGGTGGTGCGTGCGGTTGTGGAGCAGCAGCGACACCAGCTCGGCAAACCAGTTGCCCTTCCCGCGATTGATCGCGCCTGCGTCTTTGAAGCCGGTCGGCAGCTCCTGCGCGATGCGGTAGGCGTCGAGCGTCCACATGAGATCGAGCCAGTCGGTCTGCACATCGGAGAACTGCTGCACGGCGTCCGCCTGGACGCGCGTCTTCAGGTCAGCCCACTTCGTCGCCGGATGCCCGACGCGTTCCTCGAGCGCTCACCGGCCCAGGCGCCGTTCACGGAGCGAGCGCGCGGCCTCGTGCAGCTCCTTGGCCTCCTCGGCGCTCAGGTCGAGCACGTCGCGCAGCAGGACCTCGTCGACGCGCTTGACGACGGTCGTCCACGTGCCGTTGCGTAGCTGACGGTCGAGCGCGGCGCGTTCGGGCTTAAGGCGCTCCCAGGCGCGCTCCAGTACCGAAGGCGAGGGCACTGGCAGCACGGCTGCCTCGCGTGGCTCCATCTTCAGCACGCCGCCACCGTAGGAGCGGCCGAACACCTCGGCGCCGAGCATGCTGACGGAGTTCAGCGCGAGCAGCGGCAACGCAGCCTTCGCCTGTCGCGGAGCGTCGGGCCGCAGCCGTATGCCGTGCATCGAGTTGACGAAGCTCACTCGCGCCGTGTTGGCGATGAGCCTCGGGTAGCGGTGGCTCATATAGGTGAAGAATAGGTCGGGCGCCGAGACCATCGGCGGGCGCCACCACGGCGAGCGGATCTGGCACTTGTAGGCGTCATTGGCGCCCTGCTCTTCCCCGTGGCGGAGATAGCGGCGCAGCGCCAAGCTGCGGTCGTCGGCGTCCGGGTAGAGCAACCACACCGGCTCGTCGCACTGACGCAACGTCTCCCAGTCCTTGAGGGTGAACGACAGGCCGCGCAGGTGCCGCGTGCCAGGAGGACTGATGCGCGCGAGCTGCTCGGTGGCGAGGCCGAACTTGGCGCGTGTCGACTCGGGCAGCGCGAAGTAGCCGTTGGCGCCCGTGACGGTACCCAGCTCCGGTGCGCCGTAGTCGCCGAGCGCGGTGAAGTGCTCGTCGACCACGCGGCGGAAGAGCTGCCGGCGCTGCAGCGGCAGGAGCAGGTCGGTCCACTTGCCCTCGTCTGCCGGCGTGACGTTGACGTGATCGAACGGGCGAATGTGTTGGAGGTCACTGGAGTCGTGGACGTGATAGAGCGAGAAGGCTTCGCAGCCACCCGAGCCGTGCGCGACCACGAGCACGACGTTCTCCAGCGCGTTCTCGAACTGCAGGCGCTCGAAGAGCACGAGATGCACAGCGGCGAACCGCCGACGCAGCCAGCGGCGCACGGGCTCGGCGTAGTGGACGGTGAGTAGCTCGGCGGGAAGCACCATCGCCAGGCGCCCGTCCGGCTTCAGGAAGCTGCACGCATGCACGAGCAGCGCGGCCCACGAGGACGCCAGGCCGGACAGCCGTACGCCCTGCGCCAGCGCTGCCGCTGCGGAACGCGCACGCGGCGCACCGATGTGCTGCTGGTAGCGGACGAACGGCGGGTTGCCGATCACGGCGTCGACTTCGGGCAGCGTGCAGCCGAGCTGCACTGGTGACGGCAGGCTGAAGAAGTCCTCGGCGATCAGGTGCGCGTCGAGTCCCTCCTGCTCCAACAGCACCATGGCCTCGGCCAGCGACTTCTTGTGCAGGTCGACGCCGAAGATCTGGCGATCGAGATCAGCCGTCGGCGTGCCAAGCTCGCGCAGGCGCCGACCAGCCGAGAGCAGAAACACGGCCTCGCCGCAGGTCGGGTCGAGAACCGTCGCGCGCGGGTCATCGTCGACCGCCCACGCGGCAAGGAAGTCCGCGATCGCGGGCGGCGTGAAGAAGGCGCCACGGGCCTTCTGATCGGGCGTCGGAGCATGCACGCTACGGATCTTCGCGGATGCCCTGGTCGGACAAACAGGCAACCGCCCACGGGCACGACCGGCCGTGGTGTGCCGCCCAGATGCACCGCAGATGCAAACCGCCCTCGGGTCTAGCGGTCCACAGCGGTCCACAGCGGTACTTCGACACGCGTGCCCATCCGCGCCGTCCGGCGCTAAGCGCCGGAAAGGCCCGGTTTCTGGGGATGCGCCCGGCGGGAATCGAACCCGCGGCCTGCGGCTTGAAAGACCGCTGCTCTTTGGCTCCCCGAAGAGAACCGTTGACCACTGAGCTACGGGCGCGCTGGAATGTCTTTGCGATACAGGTTGCCGCCCTAATCTAACGCACGCTCGGCGTCGCGGGCCCGTGCAGCCCTTGCGGGCAGAGCAATCGGGCGGATCTGCGAAGTCGGGTACAACTACATCCGCAGCTCGTCCTGTCCGCGATGGAAGCCAAGCTCTACGTCATCCTCGGCTCTCATTCCTGTCGAACCGGGATGCTGATGCTCGAGCACAAGGGCATCTCCTACCGCCGCGTCGAGTTGCCCACCGGCGCTCATCCCCTTGCCCTGCGCCTGCTCGGGTTCAAGCGCAACGGAGCGCCGAGGCGCAGCGTAGGCGACGGCCCCAGCCGCCTGCTCGGGACGCTCGACCATCTGGGGACCGTTCCGGCGCTCCAGATGCAAGGCGAGCGCGTGAGCACCAACCGTGCGATCGCCCGCTTCCTCGAGCGCCACAACCCCGACCCGCCGCTGTTTCCCGACGATCCGTTGCAACGAAGCGCGGTCGAAGAGGCCGAGCAATGGGGCGATGGGCCCTTTCAGATGGCGGCGCGCCGGCTCGTCCTCGCGGCCACGCCGCGCGGCCGGGATGGGCTCGTCGACCGTGGCGACGATGGCCGGCTCGGGCCGCTGCTCTTCCGCCGGGCTGTGACGAGGCTCCTCACGGCGTATGTGTTTGGGCGCTTCGTCTTCTCGGCGAACCCCGCGTCCGAGCGCGAGCTGTTGCTGGGGCTGGGCGGCATGCTCGACCGGATCGACGCCTGGATCGACGCCGGAGCCCTCAACGGCGAGCGGCTCTACGCCGCCGACTTCATGATCGCGCCGAGCCTGGCACTGCTCTGCTACCGCCCGGATGTCCGAGCGGAGATCGAGCGTCGGCCGGCGCTCGCGCTCGTCGACCGCGTCCTGCAAGAGCCCTGAGGGATCGACGCCACGGCGCCAAGCCGCGCCACCCGAGCGCCCAACCGCGCGGCGCCGCCGAGGACGTCTCTCACCCGATCGCGATCACTGGAGCTCCTCGCCGGCGAGCAGCTCGATGAGCACGCCGTCGTGCCAGCCGCCGCCGCCGACATCGCGCTCGTAGCGTCGCATTATGCCCACCGGCCTGAATCCGACCTTCTCGTAGGTTCGGATCGCCACCGCGTTCGACGTCGCCGGGTCGATTGTGATGCGGTGATGGCCGCGGTCGTCGATCAGGTGGCGCACCACGCGCCTGACCACCTCGGCGCCCAGGCCGCGCCCGTGCATCGAGGGGTCTAGAAACAGATCCATCGTCGCATGGCGGTACTTGGGAGTGAGCTCCTCCCAGAACTGGATCATGCCGACGACCGCGCCGTCGAAGACCACCGTCATTCGGCTCGCCTCGCGGTCGTCCGTCCACGGAAAGCCATCCTCCGGCAGATCCCACCAGCGCGCGACCTCAGGCGTCGCGTGAATGCGCAGCAGCGGGGCCTCGTCGGCCTCGGTCAGCGGGCGGAGAACCAGCCTCTCGCTCCACCCGCGGTCGGTCACGAGCATGTCCTAGCACAGCCTCATAGGATTGACGGCGTACGCGACAGCGCGCGCAAGCTGCGCATCGGTGGCGGCCCCGCCACGCGGCTGCACGCGAGCGCCGACGCGGACGCACCTCTCGCCATCGAGCAGCGCTGGCTGATCGTCTCCGGCCGGCGACGCTGACCACCGCTCAGCGGGTGCCGTCGCCGTCGGTCGCCGATCCCGCTGCCATGCAATTTCGCGTTTAGTCGGGTGTGTGTTTGGGTAGTTGTCAAGTATCTTCGACGGGGCCCTTACTGTGTCATTTCGCGTTTTCGCCGGGGGTTGTTCTCTGTGTAATTGGGCGTTCCCCGCTGCTAGCCTTGTGTAATCTAGCGTTCACACCTGGGCTCGCCTACCGTTGCTATTTACGTAACTAACTGCTACGATCGCCGGCGCTGTCAAGGCCGACATGGAGACTGCTAAGAGGAGGAATGGATTATGATGAGGGGCTTGGTCGAGAGAGGAATTCTGCGTGGGGCGGGTGTCCGCAAGCAGGCGCTTACCGCCGCGACCGCGCTCGTGGCTGTGGTCGCGGCGCTTGGCGCGCCCGCGCCTGCCGTCGCCGGCGTGCAGCAGGAATTCGCGGTATTCAATGACTGCCCCGTGAACACGCCTCGCGTGACCGCCTGCCTGGTGTCAACAGTGACCGGTGGCGAATTCAAGATCGGCAGCAAGACGGTCGCGATCAACAAGACCGTCACCCTCCAGGGCGGTTACAACGCCGCCACGCACCAGCTCGTGCCGGCCGTGGACGGCAACACACTGTCGAAGACGCCACTCACGGTGCCCGGCGGACTTGTCGGAATCGCAGGTCTCGGAGGCGAAGTCACCGCCACGGCGGAACTCGCTGGGTCCGTCGAACTCAACCTCGAAGCTCTCGGTACCGGCAAAGGCACCGCGGTAAGCCTCCCCGTGAAGGTCAAACTTAGCAATCCGGCACTCGGCGAAGAATGCTACATCGGCTCCAACTCCGAACCTATATCGCTCGCGCTGACCACTGGGACGACGAGCCCCCCGCCTCCGAATGAACCAATCACCGGCAACTTTGGAACGGTCGGTTTCAAAGCGGGGCGCAAAATTGCCACCATCAGCAACGACTCGCTGGTCGGCAACTCATTCGCCGCACCGGGGGTGAACGGCTGCGGCGGCGCCCTCGCCACGGTCATCGATCCGGTGGTGAACCTCGACGCCGGCCTGCCGGCCGCGGCTGGCAAGAACACAGCGATCCTCAGCGGCATGCTCGAGTCGGCGGGCGCGAGTGCCGTAAAGGTTCAATCAGAGCTCCCCGAACTCGGCCGCTGCGCAAAAGTGGAAGGTATAAAAGAAGGCAAAACGAAAGTCTTCAAGGGCGGCTACCTGGACCCGGGCTGCCTAGAAGAAACGGCTGCCCATGAAGGCAGGTACGAATGGACCACGGGTCCCGGGCCGAATAGGAAATTCACCGGCAAAGGGGCAACCGCCACCCTCGAAACCGTTGGCAAAGCGACGGTGAAGTGCTCGGGCTCGACGGCCGCAGGTGAATACACTGGCGCAAGGACGGCCACGGAGACGGTCACCCTGACTGGGTGCACCCTCCCGGCGACCAAACAATCCTGCCACAGTGCGAGTGCTGGGGCGGGCGAAATGGTGACGAGTCCGCTGGAAGGCGAACTCGGCTTCATCAACGAGGAATACAAGGAAGAAACCGAACCGCTCGTCTCGGTGGGATTGGACCTCAAACATGCGCCCTCCCTCCTTACCGCGGAATGCGGTGGCGCAAAAGAAGCGCTGGTCGTGGAAGGCTCGGCAATCGCCCCGATTACCGCGCTCGACAAAATGACTGCCGGCTCGACGCTGAAATACGCCCAGGCGTCGGGTAAGCAGGCTCCCGAACAGTTCGAAGTCGGCGCGAAAGACACGCTCGTCGCGAGTCTCGGCGCCGGGCCGCAGCAGGCCGGGCTGGCGACGACGGAGAAAATCACCAACGCAGAAAAACTCGAGATCAAAGCGGAGGCCGAATAGCTGAGGACTGGTCGGCCTGAGACGCAACGGATGGTGCGCGAGCTCGCAGTCGGGCTCTAGCGCCATCCGGGGCGTCTGTCGCAGGTGCGCTGGAGGAGCGCCTCGGCAACTGTGCACAGGGTCACCGCGGACCCTGTGCACTCCTTCATCGGCACGCAGACGGCGAGCGGCGGCGCAGGCTTGCCCGGTGGCGGCAGATTGTGACCGATCGCTTGCGATCAACTGCGGCTCGGGCGCGCGACGCGTGCAGGGCGGCTGGGCTAGCCTGCGGCCACGATGACTGGGGTGTTCGTCACCGGCGGCTCGGGCTTCATCGGCGGTCGGCTGATCGAGCGGCTGCGCGCGGACGGTCACAGCGTGCGCGCCCTCGCACGCTCGGGCGCAGCTGCCGAGCGCGTCAGCGCGCGCGGCGCGGAGCCGGTGCAGGGCGAGCTCGCGGACGTCACGGCTATGCGCGCCGGCGCCGAGGGCTGCGAGCTCGCGTTTCACGCGGCCGCGACGCTCGGCGACTGGGGCAAGCGGGCGGACTTCGAGCGCGGCAACGTGGATGGCACGCGAAACGCCCTGCAGGCATGCGCCGAGGCCGGCGTGCGGCGCTTCGTGCACGTCAGCACCGAGGCGGTGCTGCTCGATGGTGAACCGCTCGTCGACGTCGACGAGACGGCGCCGCTGCGGCCGGACTCCCCGGCGCTCTACAGCGCTACGAAGGCGCGCGCGGAGCAGGCTGTCCAAGCCGCGAACCGCGATGGCTTCGAGACGGTCGTCGTGCGTCCGCGCTTCGTGTGGGGCCGCGGCGACACGACACTGCTGCCGGTGATGGTCGCGATGGTTCGCAGCGGGCGCTTCGCCTGGATCGCCGGCGGGCGCCACCGCACGTCGACTACGAATGTCGAGAACACGGTCGAGGGACTCGTGCTCGGCGCGACTCGCGGGCGTCCCGGCAACGTGTACTTCGTGACCGACGGCGAGCCGGTCGTGTTTCGCGAGTTCGTGAGCGACCTGCTCGCGACCCAGGGCGTCGCGGCTCCGTCGCGGAGCATCCCCGCGTGGGCCGCGTCGGCGCTCGCGAGCGTCGGCGAGGCGGCTTGGCGGCTCGCGCCCCTCCCCGGCCGGCCGCCGCTGACGCGCTTCGCCTACTGGGTCTCCGCGCAGGAGTGCACGATCCGGATCGACAAGGCGCGTGAGCAGCTCGGGTACGCGCCGGTCAAGACGATCGCCGACGGCCTGGCGGAGCTGCGCGCGGCCCGCTAGTTTTCGCGCGTCAAGCGTGGCTCGACGAACGTTCCGCACGAGCAAGACCACCCGGACGCTCCACACGCTGTAGGGGCAGTCGCCCCGCGACGACTAGCGCCACGATTGCACCCACGCCCGCAACGCCGAAGGCGACCATGACTCCGGTCGACAGCGACCACCCTTGGTTCGAGGCCGCCACGAGTGCACCACCACCGAGGCCCGTGCCGAGCGCGGTGCCGAGGACGTCGGACAGATTCAACGACGCGGACGCGCGCCCCGCGCGGCCGGAGGATGTCTCTCGCAGCATCATCAGCGACGTCGGAGCGAACGCGAGCCCCATCCCCAGGCCCGCGACGCTCCAAGCCACGAGAGCCACGCCCACCGGGACACCTGACTGCAGCGAGATCGCCATCCCCGCGATTCCAGCCAGGACCAGCGTCAGGCCGAGGCGGATGAAGCTTCGGCCCTCCCAAGTCTCCCCGAGCCTGGCCTGCAGCCAGGCACCGGCAGTCCAAGCGAGGGTGGAGCCGGTGATCGCGATGCTCGAAGTCGTCGTGCTGTGATGAAGCACCGTCGTGATCGCAAGCGTGACGAACGCATCGGCCCCGAAGAAAGCGAACGTCAGGAGACCTCGGCTGAGAATGATGGCCGGCAATCCACGGTGCGCGACCAGCGTGCCCGCGGGCAGGAGCCGGCGCAGCGCCGGTATGCCGATCGCGAATCCGAGGAGGGCCAGCACGCCCGCCAACGCGACGCGGTGAGAGGCAGCCCCCTCGAGGACCAGGCCCGCTCCGGCGGCGGTGCGGATGGCGTCGCGCAACCGATGCTCGACAGCAGGCTCGGCGGACGGGCGCCCGATCCGCACGAGAGCCGGCAGCGCAAGAGCGCCGGCGACGGCGACAAACGGTATGAGGCCGATGAACACAAAGCGCCAGCCGAATATGCGAGCCACCTGGGCGCTCAACACCGGGCCGAGCAGCCCGGGGACGACCCATGCGGTGGACAGCACGGCCATCATCCGCGCCCGGGTGCTGTCGGGCAGGCTACGGCCGATCGCGACGTAGGCGATCGCCGGGACGGCGCCCGCGCCGATGCCCTGCAGGAACCTGCCGCCGATGAGCACAGCCATCGACGGAGCAAGCCCGGCGATCGCCAGGCCCGATCCGAACAGCACGAGCCCGGCGACGTATGGCCGGGCGGGGCCGACGCGATCCGCCTCTCGACCGGCCGCGACGGTGCCGACCAGGCTGCCCAGCATGAAGGCGCTGAATACCCACCCGTACAGGTTCAGGCCCCGGAGATCGCGCGCGAGGAGCGGCATGATCGTAATCACCGCCAAGGCCTCCGCGGCGATGAACGTGGTGGTCAGGACGAGGCCGGTGGTGAGTCCGCGTCGCTCCGGAGCCCACAGCCCGGCTGTCGAGCCGCCGTTCGGCAGGTCTGCTCGCGCATCAATCGATCAACGATAGAAGCCTCGACTCGTAGTCCGTTCGGCGCGAGCCTGCAAAGACGCCCCAGATCACTCGGAGGGACCTATTCCCAGCTCAGACAGGCGGGCCTCGAGCGCGTCGATGCGCTCCGTGTCCTCATAGAAGTCTTCCTGCCACACGATCCGACCCCAGCGGGTGCGAGCGAGCAGGACAGTGCGGTTGCGATAGATCTCCTCACCGGCGGGATCGTGTGCGTGGTCATCAAAGCGCGCGATCAGAGTCAACCGCCACGGCGGTCCTGAGAGGAAGAGCTCATCGATCTGACCCTGCAGGCCGGCCGCGGTGAAGTTGCGCAGGAACCGGCCGATCGCGGCCTTGCCGCGATGCTCACCCGACCATCGGTGCCGGCCCTCGTTGAAGCGCAGGACGGCGTCCTCGGCATAGCTCGAGAACACAGGTTGGTAGTCACCCGCGTTGAGCGCCCGAACGTCGCTGCGGAGCTTGAGCAGCACCGCACGCGACAGGAGCGCCCGCGCGGCGAACGCTCCGCCGGCGCCCGCGCCCGCCGCGAGGACCGTCGCCATTCGATCGCGCCGTCGGACGCCCGCTGCGCCGTGCCTGGTCATGCTGGCATTCTAGATAGATCGCTCCATCGACGTCGGGCGGCACCTGCCAACGCGTTGGGCACCGTGCTCTGCGTCGAGAGGATCAGCGTCAGCAGCATGATCGGCCCGAACTCGCCGACCGCTTCAGCCGCGAGCAGATAGGTGCCAAAGCGCGTGCGCAGCTCGCCCGTGTCCGAGAGGATCGGGATGAGCGTGCCGATCGCCGTGGTCGCCAAGGCGGATCCCGTATAAAGGAGCGACAGCACGATGCCCGCGGCGGCGAGCACGCCGCCGATCGTGTAGGCGAGCGCGAGCGACATCGCCCATCCGAGCAGCGCGAGCCGCAGCGGCCGGCCCCTGATCCGGCGCAGGTCGATCTCGTATCCGGCGAAGAAGAACAGCAGACCCAGGCCCAGATCGGAGAAGAACGCGACGAACTGATCGACGTGCAGGCCGAGCACCTGCGGCCCGAGCACGACGCCGAGCACCAGCTCGACAACGACCACCGGGACGATGACTCCGCGGCCGGTGGCGAGCGCCGCCACGGTTCCGGCGACGGCCGCCGTGGCGACGATCGCAAGGAACGTCGTTGGGGCAATGTTGATCGCGGCGAGCACGAGGGAGAATGTAGGTTGATGCACGAGACGGACGCGGATCGCGACAAGCTGCAAGAGCTGCTCGACGCGAGCTACGCGCGCGCTGGGTCGCACCTGCGCGTTCGCGTTCAAGCGCCGCTGAACGACGCCGGCTCGTCCTGAGCGCACACCGTAGTTTCCCGTCGCATTCCGCGGCTGGAACCGGATACGCGGCGGCCACACGCGCGCGAGGCTGTGCATATGTTCGACACCATGGCGAGTTCACGAACCGGTGCGCCGCGCCACGACAGTCCGAGCGAGGCGGAGCTCGTCCACCTGCGAGACGGCTCGCCGGTGACCATATGCCCGACCTGCGCGCAGGATGAGCCGGCGCTGCGATCGTTCTTGTCCGGGCTCTCACTCGAGGCGCGGCGCCTGCGATTCTTCACCGGAGCACCGGACCTCGACTATGCCGCGCATCTGGCGGCAGCGACCGATGCCGAGCACTGCGGGCTGATCGCATATGACGAGAGAGGCGCGATCGTCGGTAGCGCAACGTACGTGATGCTCGACCAGGAGCACGCGGAAGTCGCGGTCGAGATCGCCAATGACCTCCACGGTCGTGGACTTGGCACGATCCTGATCGAGCAGCTGGCCGCCATTGCGGAGGGCAGAGGCATCACGAACTTCGTCGCCAGCGTGCTACATGAGAATCGGGCGATGCTTGATGTGTTCCGCGACGGGTTCGACGCACATCTCACATACCGTGACGGGACTGACACGGTCGTGTTTCCCACTGCTTCGTGGCGGTTGGCGCTCGATCGCTTTGCCGAAGAGGCCGCACTAAAGCACGGCGCCAGCACGAGCAAGGCTCAGCTCTAGGCGCTCTCGGCTCGGACGCCCTCTCGGTTCTGGGGGACGGTTCTCCGCGCTCCGAGGCCGAGCCGCAACGCCTGCTCGCGCAGCTCCTCGCGCGCGTCGGGGTGCGCGGCCCGCTCGATTATCAGCTGGGCCTGCGCTCGCTGGCTGCGGCCGAAAATGTTCGCGCGGCCCCGCTCGGTGATCACCGCCGAGTGCTGGAAGGAGGTCGTCGGGTCTCTCAGCCTGGGGACGATCGTCGAGGTATCGCTGGGCTCGTGCCAGGAACGCAGCGCGATCACGGCATGACCGCCGCGCGAGTGCAGCGCGCCCTCGACGAAGTCGGGCTGGCCGCCGAAGCCCGAGTAGAGGCGCTCGCCGATGTGGCTTGCGCCGGCCTGGTCGAAGAGATCGACCTGCAGCGCGGTGTTCACTGAGACCATCGCCGCGTGCGCGGCGATACGCGATGGGTCGTTCGTCACCTCGGTGCGGGTCATCCGCAGCCGGGGATTCTGATCTACCCACTGGTAGAGCTCGGGCGAGCCGAACAGGAAGGAGCAGACGATCGGGCGCGCGCGATCCAGTGCTCCGTCCCGCTCAAGCGCCATAACCCCGTCAGTGATCATCTCCGACCAGATCGCGAGCTCACGCCGCCGGGCGAGCGCGCGCAGCGTCGCGTCCGGGACCTGGCCGATGCCAAGCTGCAACGTGGACCCCTCCTCGACGAGCTCGGCGACGAGCTCGGCGATCCGCTCGGCGTGCTCGTGACCCGGCCCGATCGCCGGCGAGGGGAGATCTTCTTCCATCTCGATCGCTAGGTCGATCAGCTCCTCATCAAGCTCGCTATCGCCGAGCGTGTAGGGCATAAGCGGGTTCAACTGCGCGATGACCAGACCGCCACGCGCGCGGACTCGCTCGACTGCCGCCACGAGGATATTGACCTCGATGCCGAGCGATACCTTCCCCTTTCGGGGAGTGGAGGCGTGCAGCAGCACGACATCGGGCGTGCGGATCGTCGCGAACAGCCTCGGGACGAGCGAGAGGCGCATCGGCAGGTAGTCCAGCCGCTCGCCTGCGTCGCGCATGCCCGGCCCTACGAATGGAGTCTCGAGGATCACGCCGTCGCGCATCGGCATCGGCGCCTGGGCGGCGAGCATGAACAGGCGATAGCGCTCGGCGCCGCGCTCGAGCGCGCTCAGTAGACCTCGCGGCGTGGCGAGGTTGCCGCTCGCGACCACCCGCGGCTCCAGCGCGGGCAGCGCGCCGAGGACCTCCTCGAGTCGCTGCTCGGATATCACCCGCACGGCTGCAACCGTTCGCCGAGCACTGCGATCACGTCGAGGTATCCGAGGATGTGAAGTGAAGGTGCTCCGGCATTCATCTACGCCGCGGCGGGCACGGGCGCCATGACTCTGGCGGCGAGGTCGACCAGTCGGCTCGAGTAGCCCCACTCGTTGTCGTACCACGCGACCACCTTCACTTGCGTGCCGTCCATCACGCTGGTCAAGTCGGAGTCGAAGATCGCAGAATAGGGCGACTTCACGATGTCGCCGGACACAATCGGCTCCTCGCTGTAGGCGAGAATGCCTCGCAACGGGCGGCGGTCCGCCGCGTCGCGGAACGCGGCGTTGATCTCCTCGACCGTCGTAGCGCGCCCAGCCTCCACCGTGAGGTCGACGATCGAGGCGGTCGGGGTCGGCACGCGGATCGCGATCCCGCCCAGCCGCCCGTCGAGCTCCGGGACCACGAGCCCGAGCGCCGTAGCCGCGCCGGTCGAAGTCGGCACAAGATTCAGCGCGGCGGCGCGCGCTCGCCGGAGGTCCTTGTGCGGCCCGTCGAGCAGGTTCTGATCTGCCGTGTAGGCGTGGATCGTGCTCATCTGGCCGTGGCGGATGCCGACCGTGTCGTGGAGCACGCTCGCGACGGGCGCCAGGCAATTGGTCGTGCACGACGCGTTGCTGATGATGTGATGTCGCTCGGGGTCGTATACCTGCTCGAAGTTGACGCCGATGACGACGGTCGCATCGACGGGCTCGGATCCCTTGGCCGGCGCCGAGATGATCGCCTTGCGGGCTCCCGCCACGAGATGCTCGGCGGCGGCCGCTCGCGTGCGATGGCGGCCGGTCGACTCGATCGCCACATCCACCTCGAGCTCGCTCCACGGCAACTTCGTAACCTCCAGCTCGGCCAGGACGGGGATCGGGCGCCCGTCGATGAATATCTCGCTCGCGGTGGACTCCACGACAGCCGGAAACGCGCCGTAGACCGAGTCATGGCGCAGCAGATACGCCAGCGTGACGGCGTCGGTGAGATCGTTGATCGCGACGATCTCAACGTCCGCTCCCTGCTCGTGGGCGATCCGCAGGACGCTGCGTCCGACGCGGCCGAAGCCGTTGATTGCGACTCGAGTGGGCGTCTGCGATCTCCTCGTGCTCGTGCGTATCGGTCGCTCTTGTTCAGGGCGACTAACTCACGCTACGCGCGATCGCGAGCCGCGTCATGCGTGGTGAGCCTCATGCTGATGCGGTGAGAACTACGGATCGCGTTCAGTGGGGAGTGCGGTCGCCGGCGGCCTGCGCGTAGGCTTGACTGTCGGCATGCCGGACCAGTGCTCGGAAGCGATGACCGGATGAGCGCCGGCGCCACTCCCAGTGTCGCTTCGCTGTCGACGAGCGAGGGGCCCAGCAGCAGACGATCTGATGACCGCCATCCAGAGCATCGCAAGTAAGTGGATCTACGACTTCGCCGAGGGCTCACGCGGGATGCGAGAGCTGCTCGGTGGCAAGGGCGCGGACATCGCCGAGATGACCCGCATCCTCGGCTCGCACCGGGTGCCAGCCGGGTTCACGATCAGCACAGAGGCCTGCGTGGAGTACATGCGCGCCGCGCGCACCCCGCCGCCCGGTCTGCGCGACCAGGTCGACCAGGCGCTCTCGCGCCTGGAGGATCGCGCGGGCAAGCTGCTCGGCGATCCCGAGGATCCGTTGCTTCTCTCCGTGCGCTCCGGCGCGCGCGAGTCGATGCCGGGGATGTTGGACACGGTGCTGAACCTCGGGCTGAGCGATGCGTCGGTCCCGGGCCTGGCGGAGCGCACGGGAAATGAGCGCTTCGCGTGGGACTCCTATCGGCGCCTCGTGCAGATGTTTGGCAACGTCGTGCGCGGTGTTCCCGGTGAGCGCTTCGAGGAGGAGATCGCGCGCATCAAGAGCGAGCACCGCGTCAGCCTCGACACCGAGCTTGACGCCGCCGCGCTGCGCGAGCTCACGAGGCGCTTCCAACGGATCTACGACTTTTCGGCAGATCCGCGAGAGCAGCTCGAGCAGGCCATTTTCGCAGTCTTTGACTCGTGGATGGGTGATCGGGCAGTAGCCTACCGCCGCATCAACCGCATTCCTGAGGACTGGGGCACTGCGGTCAATATCCAGCAGATGGTCTTTGGCAACAAGGGCGAGACGTCGGGCTCGGGCGTCGCGTTCAGCCGCGACGAGCTGACGGGCGCACCCGAGCCCTCGGGCGAGTTCCTTGCGGACGCACAGGGCGAGGACGTCGTCTCGGGAGTGCGCACTCCGCGTGACCTCTCCGAGCTGCACGACTGGATGCCCGAGGCGGCCGGGCAGCTGATCGAGATCCTGTGCGAGCTCGAGCGCCACTACAAGGACATGCAGGACACGGAGTTCACCGTCGAGGAGGGGCGGCTGTACATGCTGCAGACCCGCAGCGCCAAGCGCCCAGCCCAGGCTGCGGTGCGCTTTGCGGTGGACGCCGTACAGGAGGAACTTCTCACCAAGGCGGAGGCGATCACCACCATCGACGCCGGCTCGCTCGACGCTCTGCTGCACCCGTCATTCGATCCCGACGTCGACTACCAGGTGCTGGCGCGCGGCGTCGCCGCCTCGCCCGGAGCGGCCAAGGGCGCGATCGTCTTCACGGCACAGGGGGCGGTGGACGCCGCCGCCGAGGGAGCCTCTGTGATCCTGGTGCGCTCCTTCACCGAGGCCGATGACGTGGCCGGCTTCCACGCTGCCAAGGGCATTCTCACCTCCGAGGGGGGCAAGGCCTCCCACGCGGCGCTGGTGGCGCGCGGCATGGGCCGGCCGGCGGTCACCGGCGCCGGCGAGCTGGACGTCGATGTGCAAGCCGGGGAGGTCCGGGTCGGTGAGCTCGTCCTGCGCGGGGGCGACTTCATCGCGATCGACGGGGGCACCGGGACCGTCACCACCGACGATGTTCCCCTCGTCGAGGCCCGGGTAGACCGGCGCCTGGAGACCGTCCTGCGGTGGTGCGACGAGCTGCGTGTCCTCGGCGTGCGCGCCAACGCCGACACACCCGACGATGCCCTGCGCGCACGCAGGCTGGGTGCTGAGGGAATCGGGCTGTGCCGCACCGAGCATATGTTCATGGCCGCCGACCGCCAGGCGAGGATGCGCGCGATGGTCATGGCCGAAGACGAGACCGCCCGCCGCGACGCGCTGAATGACCTGCTCCCGCTTCAGCAGCGCGACTTCGAAGGGCTGTTCGAGCAGATGGCGGGCTTCCCGGTGACGATCCGCCTGCTCGATCCACCGCTGCACGAGTTCCTTCCCGACCGGTTCGAGCTGCACGAGCAGATCATGCAGGCGCGCATCGAGTCCAGCCCGCAGCTGGCCGAGCTCGAGCACCAGCTCGAACGCATGCGCAGCCTCGAGGAGACGAATCCGATGCTAGGGACCCGCGGCGTGCGCCTCGGCGTGCTGCACCCCGAGATCTATGAGATGCAAGTGCGCGCGATCGTGCGCGCGGCGAAGGCGGCGCGCGAAGGCAGCGGCGCGGCGCCCAAGGTCGAGATCATGATTCCGCTCGTGGCTTACGAGCGCGAGCTTGAGCTGGTACGCGCGCGAGTGCTGACAGTCGCCGCGGAGGAGGGTTTCGCCCCCGGCCGCGACTTCGGCGTCGGGACGATGATCGAGCTTCCCCGTGCCTGCTTGATCGCCGACCGGATCGCCGGTCATGCCGACTTCTTCTCGTTTGGCACCAACGACCTCACTCAGACCGCGATCGGGTTCTCTCGCGACGACATCGAGGGACGGATCATCCCGCGCTACGTCGAGGAGAAGATCGTGGACGGGTCGCCGTTTGCGACGATCGACGAGGCCGGCGTGGGCGAGCTTGTGCGTACCGCCGTGCGCCTCGGCCGCCGGGCCCGCGCGGACATCGGGCTTGGTATCTGCGGGGAGCACGGCGGCGACCCCGACTCGATCCGATTCTTCCACTTGGTCGGGCTGGACTACGTCAGCTGTTCCCCGTTCCGGCTCCCGATCGCCCGGGTGGCTGCCGCCCAGGCGGCGATCGCGGCCCCGCGAACGCTTGCGAGCGCCACACGGGCATGAGAGTCAGCGACTGCGCTCGACTGCCGACGCTACAGCAGGCGCCCGAACGGCTTGAAGTAGGCGAGCAGCGACCGTGGTCCCAGGAAGTTGTCACGCAGCCGCTCGCGCGCGGCTGAATCGATCGTAGTGAGCGGTGGGGTCGCGGTCGGGCCGGCTCGACGCGCTCGAGCTCGACCGGGCTCATTTGATCGGCAATAGCCTCGGCGGGCGCGTCGCGCTGGAGGTCGGGCTCGCGCATCCCGATCGGGTCGACAGCCTCGCGCTGCTGTGTCCTTCGCTCGCGTGGCGACGGGAGCGTCCGTGGGCGCCGGTTATCAGGCTCATGCGGCCGGAGCTCGGACTGGTTCAGCTCGCCCCGCGGCCGATCGTTGAGGGATCGTGCGCCGCACGATCCCCGGCGCGGATGAAGGCTGGACCGCGGCCGGCGTCGACGAGTTCCTGAGGGCGTACCTCACGCGCGCGGGCCGAGCCGCGTTCTACGCCGCCGCGCGTCAGATATACCTTGAGGAACCGCACGGCGCGGACGGCTTCTGGTCCCGGCTGCGCCGGCTGCAGGCCGACGCGCTCTTCGTCTGGGGTCGACGCGACCGACTCGTCCCGATCGCCTTCGCGCGGCACGTCGCCGACGCGCTGCCGGACGCTCGTCACGTCGAACTCGACTGCGGGGACACGTACCTCAGATAGGGCGTCCCCGCCAAGCCCATGACGCGGTTCGTGAGTTCCTCGGCGAGCCAGCGAGGCGCCGGTAGGTCTTCAGCGCGCGTGCGGCGTGCCGCCACGTGCCGCACGTGGGAGACCCCCGTTGGACGCACGCCCGCTTGAGCTGCCGCGCGTGGATCGGTCGCGAGCTCGCCGGCTGGGCGCCTGCGTCCGCCGCTCCAGCTCCGCCGCCTCCGCAAGCTCGCGCAGAGACTGCTCGATTCCACGACACAACACCTCGATGTCCGGGGCCTCGTCGTAGTCGCCGGTGACGCCGAACGTCAGCCCGCCGTCGTAGGAGAAGATGGCCACTCCTATCCGGATGTGCCCGCCGAGCGGAACGTAGGGGAGGCACTCGAGCATCCGGCGCCCGGCTGCGTACAGCGGTCGCTGAGGGCCGGGAACGTTCGTCGTCACCGTGTTGACGCTGCGCTGCGGCATCCGGGTGGCGGCGCGCAGCCCGAGCGCGAGCAACATCGCGGGCGCAAACCCGCTGAGACCCACCAGGACGTCGCCCGCCACGGCTTCGCCCGAGTGCTTGAGGTGATCCATCTGCGCCCGCATTGCCGCGAGCCGCTCGACCGGATGCTCAATCCCCACCGGCAGGTTGGCGAAGATCGCAGAGACGCGGTTGTTGTACTCGCCATGCTCCTCGTTGGAGCGCACGGACACCGGTACAAGCGTTCGCACGTCGCGTTGCGTGGACTCTCCGCGCCCCGCGAGCAGCGCGCGAAAGCCGCCTGCGATGGCGGTCAGAACTACGTCATTGACGGTGCCACCGAACGCACCGCGGACGCGCTTGACGTCTGAGAGCTGTGACCGTGCCCACGCCCAGCGGCGGTGGGGGCCTATCGGTCCGTTGAGCGACGACGATGGCGGCGGCGCAACCACACCGGTCATGGTCCACAGCCCGCGAGCGGTCGCAGCGGCGGTCCTGGCCGCACCGGCCGGCGAGCGCGCCGCTGAGCGCACCGCGCGCAGCTGCTCATACGGACTGACCGCCCTTCGGAGGAGCGCTTGGACGGCCAACTCGGCCCCCAACGGCTGGCGCTCGGGATGCCAATCGTCGGGGGGAGCGAGCTTGGGATCGCGCTCGGAGTCGAGGATCACAGCCAGGAGCTCAGTCCCCGAGACACCGTCGACCATGCAGTGATGTAGCTTGGTGATGAATCCCCACCGCCCCTCGCTGAGCCCCTCGATGATCCACATCTCCCACAGGGGCTTGCTACGGTCGAGCTGCTGGGACATGACGCGCCCGACCAGGTTGCGCAGCTCCTCATCGCCACCCGGCGGCGGGAGCGCCGTGCGGCGCAGGTGATAGCCCAGGTTGAAGTGCGGATCGTCCACCCACACTGGCCGGCCGAGCGCGATTGGCACGAAATGGACCTTCTGTCGGTAGCGCGGGACACGCGGCAGGTGCGCCCGGACCATCCGCGAGAGCGCCTCATACTTGGGTGGCGGTCCCTCGAGGATCGCCACCGAGCCGATATGCATGTGGCTCACAGCGTCCTCGAGATGCAGGAACGAGGCGTCCTGGGGGCTGAGGCGCTGCACGACTCGATCCGCTCCTTGAGGTTGCGAGAACCGCACAACCGTACCACCCGGCGATCCGCACCCGAGCCCGGTCGATTGAGCCTCCGACGCAGATCGCTAGACGACTGCAGCGTTGCACAGCCAATGTCGCGGAAAACCCACGACAGATGGCGCAGCTCGCCGCCTTAGCCTGTGGCCATGACAGCCGCCAAGGATGCGCAACCCCACCCAGGCGAGACCGCCCGCGCGGACGCGACCATGTCGCCGAGGTCCTGTGTGCCATCGACGGCACGACAGAGAGTCTTCCCGCGGTCGAGCAAGCAGCGGCGCTCGCCCGCACCAACGGGCACCTGACGCTCCGAGACAGCGAGCGCCATGGGAGCATCCCTCGTTGTAATGGGCAGCCGCAGGCTCAAGGGCCTGCGCGTGATCGGCAGGTCAGCAGGCGCGTCGTTCACCAGGGGCACCGCTCGGTGCTGCTCGTGCCGCCGGAGCGTTGATCAGGTCATCGCGGTCCGGCTCGCGTCGACGCGGTGAGAACTACGGATCGCGTTCAGTGTGGAGTGCGGTAGGCGGGGGGCGCCCGGTCGGCTTGACTGATCTATGTGTTTGAGATCCGCATCCACGGCCGCGGTGGCCAGGGCGTAGTGACGGCAGCGGAGATGCTCTCGTTCGCGGCGTTTGACGAGGGCCGCTACGCGCAGGCGTTCCCAAGCTTCGGCTCAGAGCGGATGGGCGCGCCGGTCGTGTCGTTCTGCCGCATCGACGATCGCGAGATCCGGGTGCGCGAGCCGGTGATGGAGCCGGACGCGCTGATCATCCAGGACCCGACGCTGCTTCACCAGGTGGACGTCTTCGGTG
>Ga0182024_10006210_pt1 | contig 26346 bp, 20 predicted proteins | sample P32metaG_FD_120480 | JGI IMG/M metagenome (GOLD analysis project Ga0182024, IMG submission 120480) | Permafrost microbial communities from Stordalen Mire, Sweden - P3-2 metaG (Illumina Assembly) | ecosystem: Environmental > Terrestrial > Soil > Wetlands > Permafrost | place: Sweden: Stordalen... | reverse complement strand
GCGGTAACCGATTTTTGAACCAATGCTGAATGAACGGGGACTCGACTCGAACTAGGATCCGGTGTGCGACGCTCCGCCATGCGGAGATGCCTAAAGGGTCTCGGCGGGTTCCCAACGTCTACCTGACGGTTCATTCTCGGCCCGTCACACGGCACAGTGGGTCGGCTTGATTTTTCTCCCGCGAAAACGAAATCCCGGCAGTGGGAGGGTTGAACGTGAAATACCGAATTGGCATGTGGGCGGGAGCGGGCCTCCTGATTGCGGGTTTCTGGGCACTTTATTTCTCTCCGACGGTGCCAATTCCGATAACGTCAGCTGAACCGCAGTGGACTCTTGCCCGTTTAGCTTGCCCAGTTGTGTTTGCCAGTTTTTATTTTCATTTCCCGCTTGGCGTGTATTGGGCGATTCTCGCGAATGCTGCGACGTATGCCTTGGCCGGCCTGACCCTGGAGAGTCTGCGACGACAGCTTAAGCACGCCAGCTAAGTTCAGATCGCAAGCATCCCAAATAATCTGTGTGCAAGAGGCTGCTCGCTGCGCTCGCTGGACAGCCGAGGATTGGCTTTCCCATACCGCTCGGAGCTTTGACAGCTTTCAAATCCTTAGGTGGAAGTGACCGTGGAATCCCACGTTTCGCAAAAAGCGCGAAACATGGGGCGCCCCCTCCGTGTTGCCACATGCATTCCAGGACAAGAGTCGTCCGCTCCACAGGAGCAGATTAGAAAACCAGCTTCAGGCCGAGCTGGATTTGCCGCGGCGCGAAGGCGGCGTTGGGTTTCAGAAAATCTTGCGGTTGCTGGTAATAGGCCGGGGCGGGAACTCCGTTGGCGATAACGGTATATTGGACGAACGTTGTGGCTTCGGCGGTTAGGCCGTCGGAGGTGATCTCGACGCGCTGATTATCGTGATTGAACAGGTTGAAGGAGTCGGCGGTGAATTCAAGGCGATAGCCCTGTGCGGCGTGGATCTTGCGGACCAGGCGGAGATCGGCGGAAGCGTAGTCGGGTCCGGTGAAGGCGTTGCGGCTGTAGCCCGGGAGGCGGTCGTTGTCGTAGTTGCCGTCCTGGTTAGGGTCGCCGGAGACGGTGGCATTCACAGGGCGTCCGCTGCCGGCAGTGACGATGCTGGAAATTTTCCATTCGTTGAGCATGTGGCCCAGAAGCGCGTGTTCGCGGTGGAAGGGACGAGGCTCAACGGAGACGGCGGCCACGAAGCGGTTGCGCTGGTCGGTGACGCTGGCGCCTCGCTCGCCGTTGGGATTGTAAGAATTCTGCACCGTGGCGGGCGAGCCGGCGACGAGCGCGTCCTGGCCATCGTCGATGGCGTGGGCGTAGGTGTAGGAGAGGCGGAGATAGGTGCCGCGGGCCATTCGGCGGTTGATGGAGAGCGTTGCGCCGTTGTACACGCTGGAGGCGGCGCTCTGAAATTCGTCGATGGAGCCGAGCTGGGCGATCGGCCGGCCCAGTGGATTGATGCAGGGCGGGAACGGGCAGGTCAGCGATTGCGTGTATTGCCAGGTAGCGAAGGAATCGACGGTGTAGTATCCGCCCTGAAAAATTGAGCCGGTGGAATCGAAGAGAGGATCGTTGACGGCGACCGGCGGTAGCAGGTTGACGTCAAGCGCGCGAATGAGATGTTCGCCGTGAACATAGAGATAGGAAACTGCAATGGTAGTGTGGCTCGCCACTTCGCGTTCCAGCGTGAGGCTGGTTTGTTGCACGCGCGGGGTGACAAAGTTGGGAGCGAACGCCGAAACATCGTTGGTGACGCCCTGAGTGAATCCCACGGGAAGACTGCACGACGCGGAAACGACTGGGCAACTTACCAGCGGATTGGGATAAGTTGGAAAGACCTGATGGCCGTAATAGTCGGAATTATTCAAGAAAACTTGAGCGTCGGTGATGCCATTATCAGTGGCGATGGCGGAGTTGTAGATCTGAGGGATGCGTACGTAAAAAATTCCATAGCCAGCGCGTATGACGAGTGGGTGCGTCTTACCGATGGAATACGCGAGTCCGGCGCGCGGCCCGAAATTGTAGGGTTTGAAGGGAACTTTACCGGCGGGCGGAAATAGCGGGTTGGCGATCAATCCCGCGGTGGTGAAGGTTTGGAGATCCCAGCGAACGCCCAGGTTCACCGCCAAATGGTCGGTCACGCGAATGGTGTCCTGGGCGAAGGCGGCGTAGTCATTGCTGTTGGGATTGGAGGAGGATGGCCCGAAGCTCTGCAGGTAGTATTTCGGGACGGCATGAGCATAGGCGCGCAGAGGCGTGAGTGGCAGTCCGGCCTCCATGGGTTCGAATGTAAACGGATCAACCTTGATGATGTCGAAGAGATATTCGCCGCTTTGCTGACTGGGGAAGAAATCGTAGATCCATGTGATGAGCGTGTCGCCACCGAACTTGAGAGAATGACGGCTGGTATCAAAGCTCAGAGTTTCGGCAAGCTGGGCGCGGTGTTCGCGAGTGGCTCGTGGGAGCAGGTCGGAGCGTCCGATGCCGTCGATGATGTCGCTGACTTTGATCAGAGTGCTGTTGGTATTGGTGTAGGACTGGCGAAGATCGCGCGAGAACTGAGCGCGGAGATGGCTGGTGAGACGCGGGGTAAGGCCTGAGGTGAGAGAGACGGAACCCGTATCGGTGGAGACGTCTTCGGTACCGTTGTCGGAGATGGAATCGTAAGTCACGGGGCTGGCAGGATCGAGGAAGACATTGTTTGATCCCCAGTAACGGGAAGAGTTGTAACGTACAGCGAGTTGATTGCGCGCCGTGAGGTTGATATCGATCTTGGCGTAGGAGGCATTACCGATTTGCGCCGCGGGATAGGATCCGGCCAGCGACGAGAGTTGGGCGGCGGCGGCGAACACCAGTGCCTGATCGCTGGCCTCGTAGTCGCCAGGGGAATAAGGCCCGGTGCCGGCTTGTGGGACGACCTGCATCGTACCGTTCAAAAACTCGACCACGTCGGGGACGTGGAAGTAGTGCTGATCAAATCCCGCGAAGAAGAAGATCTTATTTTTCTTGATGGGACCGCCAATGGTGGCTCCGCCTTGCTGCTGGCGGCTGTGAGGCTTGAAGGTCATGAAGGCATCGGCGGCGCCGAATCCGCCAACGACGTGCGCAGCATCGGAGTCCCACCTGTAATCGGGGTGAGGGTCGGAGGCGTGAGTCCCGCGCGGGTTCCGGAGGCGAGCGGGTGGGAAACCAGATTCTTTTGTAGCATGAAGGGAGCGGGCAGCAGCCGTGTGCTCTGGTTTTCTTTTTGGGACGAGTGCCGGAGTGGGAATTCTGCTTTACTGATAGCAGTGGCGGCATGCTATGTTCAGTGTTCCTCGGGCCGCGCAATGGGCACTCGCCCGGTCCAGAATGACAGGGCTTTCGGAGTCACACGATAATGATTCGATCCTTTAAAGGTATGAAGCCGGTCATTCCAGCGAGTTGTTACGTGGACGAGTCGGCGCAGATTATTGGCAATGTGGTGCTCGGCGAGCACGCGTCGGTGTGGATGAATGCCGTGCTGCGCGGGGACGTCTATGCGATCCGCATCGGCGCGCATTCGAATGTGCAGGATTGCAGCGTGCTGCATGGCATGAAGAATCAGTATGGCGTCACGCTCGGCGAGTACGTCACGGTCGGGCATTCGGTTACGTTGCATGGATGCGTCATCGAAGACCGTTGCTTGATCGGGATGGGATCAGTGATTCTAAACGGCGCGAAGATTGGCGCAGGATCGATTATCGCGGCAGGCACTCTAATACCCGAGCGGACGGTAGTCGAGCCGGGATCGTTGTGGATGGGGTCTCCCGGAAAATTCCGTCGCAAGCTGGAGGACAAAGATCAGGAATCGATCATGCGCTATGCGCAGAATTATCTGGGATATACGGAGGAGTACTTGCGGGAGCGGTAGGCTTGGCATTTGTGAAGAACGCGCGGGTTACGGGAGTCGTTAGATGAGCTTCGCCACTCAGACCCTTGTCATAAAGAGTCTTGTCATTCCGAGCGAAGCGAGGAATCTGCTTTCTGCGTCCGCCGGCCAAATGTCGAGGTTTCCGCCGGGCGCGCACCGCGGAACTGAGAACTGGTGCTGAAATGATTAAAGCTGTCCGTGGAACGCGAGACCTTCTGCCGCCGGAGACGGCGCTGTGGAATTTTGTGGAGTCGGCGGTGCGGGACGTGTTCCGCGCCTACAACTTCCAGGAAATTCGCACCCCGATCTTCGAGGCGACGGAATTATTCGCCCGCGGCGTGGGCGAAGAGACCGATATCGTTTCAAAAGAGATGTTTACGTGGGAAGACGGCGAGCGGTTCAACGAGAAGAAGATGATCGACGAATGGGTGACGGGCAATGAGTCGTCCGACCGGAGCCACGTCCAGCTTGAACGCGTCAACGTGAATCCCAACCCGCCGTTTCAAGTTGAGGGCGTGCAACTCCACGTCACACGTGGCCTAGGCGATCCTTCGCGCCCGTGGGCTGGTGCCGTTGGCAGCCGCGAAGAATTCGTCGCCTTTGCGCCAAGAATCTCTCCCGATGCGATAGCCGCTTTGAAGAAAGCGCTTACGATCGCGCGGAGCCAGTACGCGAACCAATTCAGCGGCCACCAGATCCTGCCTCGACTTGTCGTTCCTGATGCGGCGACAAAGAATTATTCTTCACTTGATACCGAGGGCATAGAGGTCGAGGGCTTCGCGGGGAACTTTTTCTCAAGTTCTCAATCTCTCACCCTCCGCCCCGAAGGCACCGCCGGCATTGTCCGTGCCTACATCGAGCACAACCTCGAGACACGCGGACTGAACAAGCTCTTTTGCATCGGGCCAATGTTCCGCCGCGAGCGTCCGCAGAAGGGCCGGTACCGGCAGTTTTATCAGATCGACGCCGAAGTCATCGGCCCAGCATCGGCGGGCAGCGACTCTCCTGCGCGGGATGCGGAAGTCCTGGAGATGCTGGCGGCGTTGCTCGACCGTCTGGGCATTAAGGGCTGGACGTTGGAATTGAATTCGGTGGGTAGCGCAAGTGATCGGGCGCGGTTCAACGTGGCGCTACGGGCTGCGTTGGTGCCGGTCGTAGATCAGATGTGCTCAGACTGCAAGCGACGGGCGGAGACCAATCCTTTGCGCGTGTTCGACTGCAAAGTGCCGGAGGACCAGCCCATCATCGAGAAACTCCCGCGCATCAGCCAGTTTCTCGATAACGACAGCCGCCAACATTTTGAGGCGGTGCAGGAGATTCTAACCAGAGTTGGCGTTCCATTTACCTTAAACGACCGCCTCGTCCGCGGGCTCGATTACTACACGCGCACCGCATTTGAATTTACCCACGGAGCGCTGGGAGCGCAGAACGCGATTCTTGGCGGCGGCCGCTATGACGGGCTCTCCGAGGCGCTGGGCGGACCGGCCGCTCCCGGAATTGGGTTCGCCATTGGCGAAGACCGCCTCGTGATGTCTCTGCAGGAGGCCACGCCCGCCGAGAGCGTGATAAAGAGGCCGGATGTCTACATAGCCGCGCTGGGCGCCGGGATGAACGGCGAAGCGGCCCGGCTGGCGCGGGAGTTGCGGCGGCACGATCTGGTGGTGGACTTGGGAGATGAAACTTTCCGGCTGAAGAAATCGTTTGAAGGGGCGACGAAGGCGGGAGCAAAATATATTTTGATCGTGGGCGAGAACGAAGTGAATGCGGACGCATTCGCCCTGAAGAATCTGGCGACCGGCGAGCAGGTTTCGGTTCCCCGCGGGGAGTTGGCGCGGAAGATACAAGAACGCTGAAGAAAGCTTCAAGGAGATGCGTATGAAACCAGCGGGAATGATTGTGACAACAGTCTTGATGTTGGCGGCGGCGGCGATGGCACAGGCACCGCCGAAACCAGGCCCGGAACTGAAGAAGATCGATGTGTTCGTGGGTACGTGGACCTTGAATGGCACCATGAAGCAGAGCGCGATGGGCCCGGGCGGAACCATGACCGAGAACGAAAAGTGCGAGTGGATGGATGGCGGTTTCTACTTGGTGTGCCACTCCGACTTCAAAGGCTCGATGGGCAGCGGCGTGGGACTGTCGGTGATGGGATATTCCGCCGATGACAAAGCCTACACGTATCGCGAGTTTAGCAGTGACGGCGAGTTTGACGACTCCAGGGGCACGTTCGATGGCGACACATGGACCTGGACCAATGAGGAGAAGATGGACGGCAAGACGATGAAGGGCCGCTTCACCATCCACATGACGTCCGCAGCGTCCTACACCTTTGTGTTTGATATGTCGCAGGATGGCACGAAGTGGTCCACAGTCATGGAGGGCAAGGCGAGCAAGAAATGAAAAAGTAAGGTTAGTGTAGGGGCGGGTTAGTGTGGGGACGGGCGCCTCTCCCGTCCAGCCAAGCGAAGCGAGGCGCGGCCACCACTGCCCCCGCCTGACTCCCACCATTTATAATCTCTGATCCGGCATTCTGCCGCATTTCCTACTATAAGGACACAGCTTGCTCGACTTCCTAGGCGACTTACGACGAACCCATATGTGCGGAGCGCTGCGCGCTGCTGATGCCGGCAAGAAGGCCACCCTAATGGGCTGGGTCAACAAGCGGCGCGACCTGGGCAGCCTGATTTTTGTCGACCTCCGCGACCGCACCGGCATAACGCAGGTGGTGATCAATGCGGAGCGCGACGCGGCAATCCACGAAAAGACCGAGGCGCTGCACCACGAATACGTGATTGCCGTCACCGGAACGGTGAAGCTGCGCGACGCGAGCACGGTGAACAAAAACCTTGCGACCGGCGAAGTGGAACTGGTCGCGGAGGAATTGCGCGTTCTGAACGAGTCGAAGCTGCCGCCGTTTTTGCCGTCCGACACCGCGCTGACCAATGAAGAGACGCGGCTGAAATATCGCTACATCGATCTGCGGCGCGATGCCATGCAGTTCAACATCGAACTGCGGCACAAAGTGGCGAAGGCCATCCGGGATTATCTGTCGGGCCAGGGGTTTTTCGAGATCGAAACGCCGTTCATGACGCGGTCAACGCCCGAGGGCGCGCGCGATTATCTGGTACCAAGCCGCGTGCAGCCGGGGACATTCTACGCGCTGCCGCAGTCCCCGCAAATGTTCAAACAGATCCTGATGATCTCCGGCTTCGACAAGTATTTCCAGATCGTGCGCTGCTTCCGCGACGAAGACCTGCGCGCCGACCGCCAGCCGGAGTTCACACAGATCGATCTGGAAATGTCGTATCCGCAGCCGGAGACGGTGTGGGAAGTGGTGGAGGGATTTCTGACAGCGGCGTTTAAAGCGGCAGGATTCACGATCAAGACGCCGTTTCCGCGCATGGATTATGACGAAGCGATCCGCCTGTATGGCATCGACAAACCGGACTTGCGGTTGCCGGCGTTCACCGATGTGCGGGAATGTTTCACGGCGGAGAATCTCCAGGAACTGGCAGTGAATCCGAACTTGCCGGTTGTGGCGATTCGCACGCCGAAGGTCGGCGAGCTTTCCCGCGCCGAGCGCGACAGCATCAAGCCGCTATTTATTTCCAAAGGTGGCGCGAGGGTGTTCGAGGACTTCAAGCGCATCGAAAAGAAGTTTCCCGAAGCCGCCGCGAAAATTTCCGCGAAAGCCGCCATTGAGTCGGGCGATTTAGTGGTACTCGTCGTGGGATCGGGAGGTATGGGCGAGGCTTTCTCGAATCGCAAAGTCACGCCGCAAGAACTGGCGATCTACGCCTCGGCGGGTGCATTGCGTCTGGCTCTGGCGCAGAAGTATGCCGAGCGGCACGGAATTTTCAAGAAGACCGGCGATGCGGCGAAAGACTACCGCTTTCTGTGGGTCACAAACTTCCCCATGTTCGAGTGGGATGAGGGCGAGAAGACCTGGAATGCGGCGCATCATCCTTTCACCTCGCCGCATGAAGAAGATATGTCGAAGCTGGAGACGGGTGTAGAGTCGTTGCACGATCCACTGTCGCCGCTCAGTTCCGTGCGAGCCTTGGCGTACGACGTGGTGCTCAACGGCACGGAGCTGGGCTCAGGATCGATCCGAATCCACCGCCAGGACGTGCAGAGCAGAATCTTCCGCGCGTTGGGCATGACCGACGAAGAAGCGCGCGCCCGCTTTGGATTCTTTCTCGAAGCGCTCGAATACGGCACGCCTCCACACGGGGGCATAGCGCTGGGTCTCGACCGCATCGTGATGATTCTCGCAGGCGCTGAAAGTTTGCGCGAAGTGATCCCATTCCCCAAGACGGCGCGGGCCGTGGATTTGATGGTGGACGCCCCCACGCCAGTGAGCGAAGCGCAGCTGAAGGAGTTGGGGATTGCGATTCGTAAAGCGAGAGAGTGATCCTACAACCTCCGCGCCTTGTCATTCCGACGCGCGAGCGAAGCGAGACAGGAGGAATCTGCTTCTTGCCTCTACCACGGGCGACCTGTGTGGCGACTGAGGTGATTCGGCAATGTGCTTCACTCCAGCCTGCATAACCTCAACCAGGAAATCCACAGCCACCTTGTGACATCTGACCTTGCGCCTCACTCCCCATTCATCTCATACTGAATCCAAATCTCTACACGCTCTTTGACAACCGAATAGGCACAGCTAAGCCCAGTCGATCCAAGATTTTGCGGATAAATTCTTTCGATTCAAGATTTTAGCCGGATTCACTGCAGATCAAAACCCGCAAGTCGCTGATTTAAAGGAATTAAGAGATTCGATCTGTGATTTTTTTGATCTAGATTTCAGGCATGAGGGAGGCAGGAAACAACAAGAGCTGCTAACTATTTTTCCTGAGAATAGAAAGCGCCAATTCCTCCACCTGCGCCAGCACTTCATCTTCCCCTAAATTTGTGGAGTCGATGACCACCGCATCGTCCGCAGCCTTTAGCGGAGACGCGGCCCGCGTCCGGTCGCGGCGATCGCGCTCGCGCAGGTCGGCGGCTACGCTTGCGGCTACTTCGCCCTTGATCTTCTGCTGCTCCATGCGGCGCTGCTCGCGGACAACCGGGTCGGCGTCGAGAAAGATTTTCAGATCGGCGTCGGGAAAAACTTTCGTTCCGATGTCGCGGCCTTCCATTACCACGCCGCCACCCGCTCCCATCTCGCGCTGACGCGCCACCATCCAGGCGCGCACTGCGGGATGAACCGAGACGCGCGACGCCGCTTCGGTAACGTCGCGCTCGCGGATGCGCGAAGAAACGTCGCGGCCGTCGAGCAACGTACGGTTTCCGCCCAGCGTGGGCTCGAGCTGAACACGCGATTCCTGCGCCAGCTTCAGCAGCGCTTCTTCGTCATCGAGCGATGCGTCGTGGTCGATGGCTTTCAACGCGAGAGCGCGGTACATGGCGCCACTCTCCAGGTTCACGTAGCCAAGCTTGCGCGCCAGGCGTGATGCAATGGTGCTCTTGCCCGCGCCCGCCGGGCCGTCGATGGCGATGATCAGTCTACGGGGAGGCCGCGGGATGGGTGGGTTCTCAGTCATCGGTCACTGGGCAAGTAGACGATTGTACACGGAGCGAGGAAGACTTTTGATGTCCTCGAACAGGCGGTAGGCGCGGGTTCTACCGGGCGCCTCTCGGTTTCGGGCGTGAGAACGTACGTGGACGTGCGGCGGGACGAGGGCGCGGAAAGGAACGTGGAGGCTGTGCGACTTTCGGTGCGGCCGGCTCCTTCTCCGGCGTGATCTGCAGCATGGATCTGCCGCTGACGTGGGTAAAGCTGAATTCGCGCGCGGCCAGCAGCGCGTTGACGGCTTCTTTCACGCGCGAGCGCGCCACAAAGTTTCCGAAGAAGGTTTCGAGTTCCACCGGTTCGGCGGCAACGACGCAGTCGAGATATTTCGAGAGCAGCGCCGAAAGCGCCTGCTGCACCGAGAGCACCACGCCTTCGCTGACCGCGTCCGGCGCCCAGCGGTAAAGGACGTCCCAGAACGAGCCTTCGCCGGCCTTGTAGTCGACGCGCGTGATCCGCAGCCTGGCCGATAACTCGCCCAGCGCCTTGTCGAGGGCGGCCAATGAGACGCTGCCGCCGAGTGCTTCCTGCAGCTTCTGCTTCGAGATGGGACCATCGCGGCGGATCAGTTCGAAGGCATCGCAGGCCAAAGGCGAGTAAGGAGAACGCGGTCCCTGTTTGGGGGCGAGCTTTGGGTTGCGTTCCCCCACCAGCGCATAAAAATACGGAAAGGCCGAAGCCGCCACCAGGAACGCGTTGTTCTCATCGAATGCGTTCGCCTCGTAAGCCGACCGTTCGCGCAGCAAGCGGACCATGAGTTCCGTCGCAGCGAGCGCGCGGGCATCGGAGTAAGCGTGCTGCCAGGTGGGGAGACGATTGTCAGAGCCGACAAAAGCTCCGATAAAAGTCGGTACCGGCATGGTGGGGCGCACGGGATACATCAGGCAGAATCCCACGGCCTCAACAAAAGCGCGCGCTTCCTCGATAGTGCGGATGGGCTTGCCATCGAGGCGCCACTTTTCGCGACGGAGTTGCTGGAGGTCGGATTCGGTCATAAGGACGGCAATTGTTGATTGAGGATTGATGATTGTTGATTCAAACCGGGCGCTCTTGGGTTTCAATCATCAATCCTCAATCATCAATTCTCAATTGCCCCTGTCTAGATTCTCTTAAACGCCTTCTGAATGTCCTTTACAGAATACCGCAGTACGACCGGTCTGCCGTGCGGGCAGGACATGGGGTGGTCGGTTTTCGCGAGTTCGGCTAGAAGCCAGTCCATTTTATTTTGCTCGAGTGGCATGTTGACCTTGATGGCGGCGTGACAGGCGATGGAGGCGGCGATGCGGCCGCGAATCTTTTCCAGGTTCAGAGACTGCTCCTCGCGCGAGATCTGATCGAGCAACTCGTGGAGCATGTGCTCGACTGCGGCCGCATCCACACCCGCCGGCACGACTTTCACGGCTACGCTGCGCGCTCCGAAAGGCTCAGCCTCGAAGCCATTGTGCTGCAGTTCTTCGGCAATCTCGGCAAACACAGCCTGCTGCGCGGGAGACAGCTCGAGAACGATCGGCATCAGCAGGCGCTGGCTTTCCACTCGCTGCACGGCGCGTTGCTTGAGGATGCGTTCGAAGAGCACGCGCTCGTGGGCGACGTGCTGGTCGACGATCCAGAGTCCATCTTCATTTACCGCGAGGATGAACGAATTGCGGATTTGTCCCAGCGGCCGGAGGGTGGAGAGCGCCGCCAGCGTGGGTTCTTCGTCGTGAGTATGCTCTGTGGTATCGAGCGCGGGAGCGCAGCCATTGTCCGGAATCGTTTCTGGGATTACTTCGGCGAAGCGATTTTCCAGTCCGCGCGCTACGGGAATCGCCGCGTTGGCTTCGACTGCAATTCCACCTTCGAACTGAAAGCGTGCGGGAACCGGCGGCGGGGCCTGCGTTTGCAAAGCGAATCCGGTTGCGGGTTCATATATCGGGCGCGCGGGCGCGCCTGATGCGGCTGTCAGGTCGGAGGGCGGTTCCCACTCTCTCGCGCCTGGAGTGAGCCCGGAACTGGCTGTCGCGTGAGCGTGAATCTCGGTGGTGAACTGCGGCGCTGGGCGCGCCTTCATCAGAGCCGCGCGCACGGTGTCGCGCACGAAGTCGTGCATCAACGTTGGTTGTCGAAAGCGCACTTCCGTTTTCGAGGGATGGACGTTGACATCTACCTCACCCGGTGGCAGTTCCAAAAACAGCAGCACCACTGGATAGACCGCCGGCGGAATGATGTTGCGATATGCCTGGGTCAAGCCATGCTGCACCAGGCGGTCACGAATCAGGCGGCCGTTGACGAAGACATAAATGGAATTACGATTCAGCTTCTGGATCTCGGGCTTCGAGACGAAGCCGTGCAGGCGCATCTCGCCGGGTTCCGAGCGAGCGGCGTTATCTGCACTCTCTTCGGTTTGCCTTCTCCAGGGCGGGGGCTGCGGCAAGCCTACGTGTTCGAGCGGCTGCACGGCCGCCACGGCAATCAACTGGTCGAGGGTTTCCTTGCCGAAGACCTGATAGACGCGTTCGCTGTATCCCGCGACGGGCGGGGCCACCAGCATGGCATTTGTCGCCGAGTGCAATTCGAAATGCTTTTCCGGATGCGCCAGCGCGTAGTGCGTGACCAGGGAAGCGATGTGCGAGAGTTCGGTCGACTCTGCTTTCAGGAACTTTTTTCGCGCCGGGGTATTGAAGAAGAGATCGCGGACCGTGATCGAGGTTCCTTCGGGCAGGCCGGCTTCTTCGACGCGCGCCATCCTGCCGCCGTTGATTTCGATGATAGTTCCGGCCGCCGCTCCTGCATCTCGCGTTTCTAAATGCAGGCGCGACACTGACGCGATGGAAGGCAGCGCTTCGCCGCGAAATCCCAGCGTGGCGACGCTGAGTAAATCTTCGGCGTCCTTGATTTTCGATGTGGCGTGGCGCTCGAAGGCGAGCATGGCGTCGTCGCGGACCATGCCGGATCCGTTGTCGGTGATCTGGATGAGCTTCTTGCCGCCGGCCTCGATGTTGATCTTGATGCGGGTGGCGCCCGCGTCCAGCGCATTCTCGAGCAATTCTTTCACCACCGAGGCAGGACGCTCCACGACCTCGCCGGCGGCGATCTTGTTGGCAACATGCTCGGGGAGTACGTGGATGCGGCCCATGGGGCGGTTCTCGGTTCTCGGCGCTGTGGGGACAGGGCCAGTTTCGCAGATGGTGCGGCGGAAGGCAAAGATATGGGAGGCACGGAGGGTGGAGCAGGGCCTCCGGCTCTGTATTGAAATGCTGCCTTGGCGGCAAGTGACAAAGAAGACCCAGCGGGCTGGCAGTGGGGGACGGGTAGGGATCCTTCGACTCCGCAAGTGCCTCGCATTCGCGAGGCACTTGCTCCGCTCAGGATGACGGAACGGACTGACCACAGTTAGTTCTCGGTCGCTTCGACTTTCGCTTTGGGCGGCGGCAGGGATCTGGGGGGCTTGGCCGGGGTTGCCGGAGTTGCGGGCGCGGCTACGGCAGCTTTGGCTGACGCTTTGCGAATCTCGATGCCGTCGTGTTCGTTGTTGAGCACGATGTGAGCGGCGCCGTTGCCGACGCTGCCGCTGGCCTTCGACTCGTGGTCATTATTGTCGATTTTTACTTCCGGGAAGTCCGACTGGATTTCGCCTTCGCGGGTACGGGCGTCGACGTGGAAGCCGGCCTTATCGGGCACGCTTAAGTTGATGTCGCCATTGCGGCTATCGATCTGCACGTTGCCGAGTGAGCGCATGGAGACTTCGACGCCTCCATTTTCATCCTGCAGGCGGAGATCGCCGGAGACGTCTTCCAGGCGGATTTGCTTGGAGCGCGTGGTCAGGCGGACGGGACCGGTGATCTGGTCGGCGTGCAGGTCATCGGAGTCGAGATCGAGATCGCCATCGATGCGCGAAAATTCCAGGTCGGTGCGGGAAGATTTGAAGGCGACGTTCTTGCCGATGCGGGCGAGTTTGACGCTTTCCTGAAATTCGCCTTCGAACTGGGCTGCGCCCTTGATGTCGGTGGCGGAAACTTCGTTGAGCCGGCCTTCGATGTGGACGTCGCCGGTGATCTGCTCGATGGTGGCGGAACCCTTATCGAGATTTAGTTTTACGTTGCCAGTAACGTCCTGCACGGAAACGTCGCCGTGCTGGGCATTGATCTCCACTTCGCCGTCGCGGCCGGTCACGGAGACATCGCCTCGACGCGAAGTGATGTGCAACTCCATCTTGCGCGGGACCGCGATATCGAGATCGCTTTGCACGGCGTGGTCGCCGGCGGCTTGCGTCTTGGCGTCGAGAATCATCACATTGCCGGCGAGGGTGATCGTGGGCGAAGACTGCCGGTTGTATTTGTCGGCGTCATTCTTGCTTTCCGCTCCGACGCGCTTGCGGACTACGACAGTGATCTTGTTGTCGTTGGCGATGCTGACCCGGACGGCGCCATGATCGTCATTGACGCGCAGACTGGTCGCAGCGGCTGGTACGTCCTGTTCGAGATGGTCGTCGAAGTTGTAAGTCTCGCCGAAAATGTTATTGAGATCGTTGTCGTCGATGTCCATGTGGTCGCGGAGTTCGCCCCAGTTGAAACGCGAGGCTTGCGTGGCCATGAGACCGAAGACGACGATCGCGATGACGAGAAATACTCCGCCGGCGCCAATGCCGCGTGCGGGCACGCCATCCCGCTGGGCTTGCTGATATTCGATGAGCTTGATCACGCCCCAGAGGATCAACAGCGCGGGCCAGTAGTGAGCGAACAGCGTTCCGAGGCGCATCCAGGACAGCATGTGCAGGTTGCCCAGCAGGAAGATGATCCCGAGGACGATCAGCACAAACGGTCCGGCAAAAGAGCGGCGACGCGGACGTAGTGGAACAAGTGGTGGAGGAGCTTGAACCGGATTTGGTGGAAGCGGGCTAGACATTGTGCACCTCCCCGGAAGACGAAGTTGGTCCCTGGTTCGAAGGCGACGGATCGGATGAGGGTGGAGGTGGAGGCGGCGCGATCGCAGGCGGCGCCGAAGGCAACGGGCCGACGTGTCCAGCCGAAGACGCGCTGCTCTGCACTAACTTGACGACGCCGACCACGAGAATCCAGGCCGGCCAGGTGCGGTCGATCTCGGCAATGTCGAGGCTCTGCAGAAGGAACAAGATGCCGGTCGTGAGCACCATCGCGGGGCCCATCAGCCATCGCGTGCTGCAGCGTCCGCAGCTACAGGTTTGCGACGTACGCTCCCAGCGGCGGTAGAACATCCAGCCACCGAGGAAAATGAGAATCAGAGGCCAGAAACGGTCGAAGCCATTTTCCATGATTCCCATGGAGTGCAGAAGGAACAGCACGCCCAGGCCGATGAGAATCACGGCGCCCAGGGGAATTTTGCCGCGGTCGAACCTCTCGCCCATGCTGAAAGTCTGGCCCAGTCCCAGGGGATCGGGGGCGGGCTGGCCGGCCTGAAGCGCGTGCGCAGTGCGCACGGCATCAATGATCTGGTAGACGTAAAAGAAGGCGATGCCGATGCCGAATATCCAGTCCCAGTGTCCGGCGTGATCGGACGCAAAGATGAGCATGACGAAGATCAGCAGATGCGCCAGTCCCTTGGCGTATTGCGAGCAATAGACCGCGCCCACGCCGAAGGGGAAGAATCCAGCGAGAATGCCAGCGACCGCGGGGTTCGGATTAGGACCAGGTGGCCTCGCGCCAGCCAAAGGCGCGCCAACTGGCGGATACACGGTTTGGGAAGACGTAGCCGGAGGCACGAATGCCGCAACCGGGGCAGTGCCCTCCAGACGAGCTGCGAGACAAGGCTCGCAGTAGATTACTCCGCGAACGTCGCGGGTGCAGGTGCCGCAGAGCGGCTTGCCGCAAGTGCGGCAGAATGCCACAGCGGCGGTATCGTTGTGCGTGGCGCAGTTCATACGAACCTCCTGTACGTGGTCACCGACACTACAGGCAGATCCGGATTTAACGGATCCTGATTCAACGAATCAAAGACAGATGGACCCAGCGGAGCGCAGGCCAGAATGAGATGGTTCTCGTTCTGGCTGTAATTGCGATCCTGCTTCTGCTCGGGCTGTTGTGTTGTGTCGTTCTTGTGGTCTTTCTTTGCGGGTGCGGCCTCGGAGGGCTCGGTGTTGCGCTTGAGCATCCGCACCGCGGCCTGCACCTCATATACGAGTTTGATGTTGTCGTAGTACCGGACTACGCGGGCTTGCGTATTGTAGTACGTGTGCCGTATCGCAGCCGGCCGCAGGCTCACGGAACGCAGGTCGGCGGGTTTCACGCCGAGTACGCTCAGAGCCACCGACAGCGAGAAGAACGCCATGCCAAACGACATGGCGAACCGCGGCTGCCGGACCGTGCCCCAGATGGGCTCGATTGCCCCCGAGGCCCAGGCTTGCGCGCGCTCCCACCACGAAGGACGGAAAGAAACGCGCGACGGTTGCGACAGCGATTGTGAAGATACGTTCGCCCGCAGGCGTTGGGTGTCAACGCCCGTTGTGGATGCCAGAATATTGGTGACCAGACTGACTGGAGGCTCCACCTCCGTGAGATTCTTCAGCCAGTTGCGGCCCGCCTGAACCTCGGCGAACAGCGGCCCGCACACGGAACAACCCCGCGCATGGGCCTGGAAGCCTTCGAGCCGGCTGCCGGTCAGTGCGCCATCCAGCGCGTCGCTGACGAGGCCGTCGAACTCGTGACACTGCATTCCGTTACTGGTTTTGTCTGGCATCAGATTACCTGCTTATAGGTACGTTGTAATAGGCGGGCTAGTTCCGCCCGGCCACGATTTATTCGAGATTTCACGGTACCCTCCGGGACCTTCAAAACGGTTGCGATTTCACGATAGTCAAAGTCCTGTAAATCCCTTAGAATCACTGCCTCACGAAGCTCTGGCGAGAGCTTTGCGAGGGCGGCGTGAACGGTTTCTCCAACCTCCCGGCCGCGTACGCGGGCGTCGGGAGGCGCGGATTGGTCCTGAATTTGCTCACTCAGGGGCTGGGCGTCTTCATGCGCCGAGGATGCTGCGTCGAGCGAATCGGTGATTCGGTCGTTCTTGGTCTTGCGGAAATGATCCACCAGCAGATTGCGCGTGATGGTCGTTACCCAGGTGATGAACGCTCCCTTTGAGCTGTCATAGCTGGCGAGCGTGCGGTACATCTTGATGAAAACTTCCTGGGCAAGGTCTTCGGCGTCGTCGGCCGATCCGGCGAAGCGGTAGCAGATGTTGTAGATACGCCGGTTGTAGGTCTGGACGATCTCTTCCCAGGCAGCAGCATCGCCGGCAACACAGCGGCGCACCAGCATCGCAACTACCTTAACGTCTTCCAACCTGAAGCTCCCCGGAAAGCTTGACGGCTGCGCTCTACGACCGCGCTTTGAAAGGGCGCGGCTTCGGGCCGCGCCGTAAAAACAAAAACCCAGATTCCTAGCGGCTTCAGCCGCCGGGCTCGATGACGATTGAGACAGCAAAGTCCCCAAGCCCTACAACACGATACGCGGATAAAGCCCCGCGGGTTCGACGCCGCATCCGCAAAGTTATGGGAAACAGGGCATTGTAGCAGTGGAAATACGCAGCGCGGCATTCCACCGCAAAGGGCTTGTTTCAATTCCCGCCACAAAAAAGTGGCGCACCGAAGTGCGCCACTGAGTTGAACTCGAATTGTTAAGCCTACTCCTCCGCTATTGCTGAAGCTCGAAGGTAGCGAAGGTTAGTTGTTCCGTGATGTCGTTTTCAATGCCGATAACCCCGACCGATGGGCCGCTGGTAGCGCCGATCAAGTAGAAGGTGAACTTGTCCGCAGTGGTGCTGGCATTTACGGTGTCGATGCCGGTGATGGTGCCGGTAAAGACTCCGTTTGCGTTAGGTGCGAAAGTGCCCGTCACACCGCCGGCTGTGCCGGGGGTGGGCGTTAATGGCGTGGTCAGAATGCCGTTCAGGTCGAGGAATCCCGTGAAGGCGTTCGTCCCGTCAGCCAAAACCGAGCCGATGCCGTCGTACTCGAACTCGCTAGTCGAGTTCGTGTCCTGTTGGTCGACATTCAGTACGTAGTTTCCATCGAAGGAACCGGCAGTGAATGTGCCGGCGCCGGTTTGCCCGTAGGCCAGACCAGCCAGGATATCGGAACCGCGCGGCACGATGATCGTATCCATCGAGATCACCGTGGCGCCATCCTGGGCTAAATAGAGTTGGAAGTTATAGTCGAAGGTAGGAGTGGTTGTGTTGTCGGTGACGTTCGTTATGGTGACCCGGCCGGTGCTGTCAACGGCATAGCAGGCGGTGGACGCCGGCCCCGGTGAGCAGGGCGTGGTTTCCGCGGCGAGCGCTGTGCCGCCTTGTGGGCTTAGCGCGACGAAGTCGTTGAAGCTCACATTGCCGCCTACGCTGCCGTCCGCGTTAAAGCTAAGCAGGCCGGCTGTCTGGAGCGGCCCGTTGGTGTCATAACCAACCGCGCCGAATATGCCGCTGGATCCAGAGAGGGAGCTGCTGCTGTAGGTCCCAACTTTGTTCCCTTGTCCAAGGGCAGTGCCGCCCATGGTGCCTTGAAGGGTATCGTCAAACCCGTCTTCTACCCACCGAATGTGATCGGCGTCGACGATGTAGCCGACCATGATGAATTCAAGAACGGTGGAATCTGGTGTCTTGGGCTTTAGATCGAAAGTCACCTGGCCGAAACTATCCGGTGTGGTGACGGTGCTCGCCGCAAAGAGCTCGTTCGGCGATAGGGTGCCATCGTCATTCTGGTCGAAAACGCTTCCGGTCCCTGAAATGCCGCCCACGCTGTCCACGTTAATTACGCCTCCAATCGCAATTGGAAGCGGTCCGAGACCATCAAGCCCGGCCGTGAAAAATGCGTAGCCACCCGCGGGTGCGGCCGTGCTGGTTTGCAGGTCCAGCGTTCCACTGCCGCTTGCCGAGGTGTCGTACTCGGTGAGCAACCCCTTCGAAGCCGAAACCATGCTGACGTTGAGGGTCTCAACTCCGGCGACACCGATGCTGGTGTCCCCGGTGTCCAGCGTGATCAGGACGTTCCCGTTGTTGCCAGCGACAACGCTACTGGTAGCGCTCACAATATTGTCCTGCGGGGCGTACCAGAAGAGGTCGATGAAAGTCTGTTCGCCCCCGGTAATCGCGCCGCTCGCGTTGACCGCAAAGACTCCAGTCGCATAATAGGGGCCTGCACCCTGTGAATTGTTGTCCTCTCCAGAAACGTAATAGACGTAGTTACCGGCAGCGAGAGGCGGAACAACATTGGTCAGAACGAAGTTAACCGCGGTCAACGTCCCCGAGGTGGCAACCACGTTGTAAGGTCCACCGGTCGTCGCATTCGCGACAAAGTCTGACGCGGTAGCGTTGCCGTTCGCATCCGTCATGTCGGTTTCGGTGTTCGTGGTAGTACTGGTGAAAGTGCCGGTTGCTCCCGCTGCCGTCGGAGAAGTGAACGTGACAGAAACGCCCGGCACGCCGTTGCCATGACTGTCGGTGACTTGCGCCACGAGCGGCGCAGCTGTGCCGCCGACGGCCACGTTCTGCGGAGTTCCACTGGTCGCCTTAAGATTCGCAGCGGCTCCAGCGGCATTCGTGAGACCAAAGCTGGCCGGCGTCGACGCTCCTGTAGCCGCCGCCGTCACTGTATAAGCTCCCACCGTGGTATTCGCGGTGAAAACCTGCGAGGTGGCCACACCGCTCGAGTTAGTCGTTTCGGTGTCGGTTGCTCCTGGCGTTGAGGTCGCGAACGTGCCGCTTGCTCCCGATGCCGGGGCGGTGAAGGTCACGCTCACGCCGCTCGTCGGAGTTCCGCCCGTCATGACCGTCGCTGCCAGCTGATTTGTAAACGGCGTGCCGACCGGGGCGCTTTGATTGCCGCCGCTTGTCGCCGTGATCGTTACGGTCGGAGGCGGAGGAGTCGAACTCGAACTGCTGCTGCCGCCGCAACCCGTCAGGAATGTCAGAGTCGAGACGATTAAGATCGAGATCAGTAACGCGGGGACGCTCCAATAAGTTCTCCGGTTCATAGCGACTCCCCTTTCTGCGTGGTCTTGTTGCTTTTGCTATCCGGTCTCGAACGCGCCACGCGAGACGCGCGCGCCCGCACCAGGAATCCATTTTCACTTCTCACCGTGACCGTGCGTCCCGCGAAGATCAGTTGGCGGGCGAGCAAGAAGCTCTTCCCGTTGTGTTCTTCCACCGCCCCGACGATCTGCATCGGCAGACCAGCGTGCAGGGCCTCCTGCGTGTCTTTGGTCAGGTAAGGACCCAGGTGAGCGTCCACCATGCCCTCCGGCCCGGCCACCATCAGATGCATACCGAACGGAGTGCCAGCTACGTGTTTGGTGACGACTTCCTGAACCGTGCCGTTCAGAGTGATTTCATGCGCCTTGTCATAGGCGGGGATTAACGAACGCTGGGCGCTGGAATCTGCCGCGGTCTGGGCACTGGGTTGAAGGGTCACGACCGCAAACAGCATGGCGGTCAGCAGCCCCGCGATGATTCGAGAGGGCTTCGTCAAACAAGTACGCCTCATGGATTCGCTCCTAGGAATTAGTCTATGTTCTGGTTTTCCAAGCTGGTTTCCCGGTCGACGGCAGCAAGGAAAGACAAGGCTGGGAGTTTTCAATAGAAGCCTCCGCCTTTTGCTGGCTGGGGTCAAATCCGCGATGGAGAACGATGGCCGGATTATCCTCTGGGCGGCCCCGCATCGTCAACATGAAATCCGTTTTGAGGTTTGATTTTTTGATACGTCAAGCAGCTCGCGGGCAAAGCTTCAGAAAATCGGGCAGCTTGTCGGTGGTGAAGCGGCTGAAATACCCGTTCCAGTTGGAACATTCAGCTCAATGTTCCAACCGGAACATTCAGCCGGTTCGCCCTCAAATCGCTACTCGCTGGTGAAGTAGTCCACCGTCACTGGGTTCTCGAAGAGCGAGTAGTCGCGGGTGACGACGGTGATGCCGCTGTCAGTGACGAAGTAGCGCGAGCGGTCGGCTTCGGTGTCATAGCCGATCGTCGTGCCCTCGGGCAGGTGGACGTTGCGGTCGATGATGCAGCGGCGGATGCGGCAATGGCGTCCCACGGCGACGTGCGAGAACAGAATGCACTGGTCGACTTCCGAGTAGGAGTTCACGCGCACGTCGGGAGAGAGGATTGAGTTCTTCACCACGCCGCCGGAGACGATGCAGCCATTCGACACGATGGAGTCGAGCGCGGTGCCCATGCGATCTTTTTCCGCGAAGACGAACTTCGCCGGCGGGTACTGGCGCTGATGGGTGCGGATGGGCCAGTCGTGGTCGTAGAGGTTGAAGATGGGTGAGACGGAGACGATATCCATGTTGGCTTCGTAGTAGGCCTCGAGCGTGCCTACATCGCGCCAGTAGAGCGCCTCTTTTTTATTTTCGTCTAGGAAGTCGTAGGCGAAGACGCGATAGTCGTCGACCATCTTGGGCAGAATGTCTTTGCCGAAATCGTGGCTGGAAGTCGGATCCTCTGCGTCCTTGAGCAGCACCGGAATGAGCACGTCGGCATTGAAGAGGTATACGCCCATCGATCCCGCGACCTTCTGCGGGTTCCAGGGGGAACGCAGCTTGGTCTCTTTGGGTTTCTCTTCGAAGCCATTGATGCGGCCGTCCTTGTCGACGTCGACCACTCCGAAGCGCGGACATTCGTCGAGATCGATCTGGATGGTGGCGAGGGTGATGTCGGCGGAAGAATCTTTGTGCTGCTTCATCATCTTTCCGTAATCCATTTTGTAGATGTGATCGCCGGACAGAATGAGGACGTGCTTGGGCTGCTCGGAGCCGATGGAATAAATGTTCTGGTAAACCGCGTCGGCAGTTCCTTGATACCACTGATCGCTCACCCGCTTCATGGGCGGAAGGACTTCGATGAACTCTCCCACTTCGCGGCCCAGAATGTTCCATCCTTCGCGGATATGGCGGTTCAGCGAGAGTGCTTTGTATTGCGTAAGAATGTAGACGCGGCGCAGGTCAGAGTTGAGGCAGTTGGAGAGAGTAATGTCGATGATGCGATACATTCCGCCGAAAGTGACGGCGGGCTTGGCGCGGTCGCGAGTGAGAGGATAGAGGCGCTCTCCAGCGCCTCCAGCGAGAAGGACTCCGAGAGTGTCTTTCATGGACATGGAGCCACCTCAGAAAAACAGTAGATGTTAGCACAAGGGCAGAGGTTGGCGTGAACATGGGATGGAGTGCGGGTATGGACGCAAGAAGCAGGTTCCTCACCGCGCTTTCAGCGCGGTGAGGAATGACAAGATTTCAAAGTGATCAAATGACATTTCAGAATGATCAAATGACAAGACTTCAGCATGTCAAATGACAAGATTTCGGAATGATCAGGCGACTATTTTTCTTTTTCTTCTTCGATTTTGATACGGAGGGATTTCAGGAACTTTAGATCCTGATCATTGATTTTGAATTCGGGATTGGTGGAGAGAGTGGTGACCAGGGAAGTCTTATCGGAGGATTTTTCGCCCTGCTTGCTGACGCCGATGGTGGCTTCGAGTACCAGGAAAATATCGTAACCGCCTTCTTTGATGCGGGAGACTACTTCGGCGATCTGTTCGGAATCGGAGAGCGATTCGTTGATGGCTTCACCGAGTTCTTTCATGAGCTGTTTGAGTTGTTGGTCCACGTGATCCCCCGATCGCCGTCTGCTCTGGCTCAAAACATACCACTAGCCAATTAGATGCCTGCGAGCGCCGCACCGTTTCGCGCGGACGCGGTTTGCGTCATTGTAGCGCCGCGGGCTGTTAAAATCGAGGCCGTGAGCAGGGTTTCTAATGTACGAAAGTTAGGGGTAGTGGCGCGCGTGGCGGGGCAGCAGGTCAAGCGCAGCCGGACAGCGCGGGCTGCTAGTGATGCCGTTGCCGCCACGGCCCGCGCCTTCGGGAAGGTCATACATCAACTGTGGTTAGAGGTTATAGGGGTTGTTTTCCTGGGGATGGCGGCAATTGGCGGAATTGAGTCGGCGAAAGAATATGCAAAATATGCGTCGGGCCGCGCCGGCTTGCGAGGAGTGGTGGTTGCAATTTGCTTCACAGTGACGTTTGCGTGGTTTGGGGTTAGCTCGTTCTGGCGGGTTAAGCAGAAAACCAAGGCGATCGACCACAAAGGGCACTAAGGTACACGAAGGAAATTCATGGCAGGGATAGATTCTAAAGCTACAAACGCGCTTTCACATGATCTGGAAACTTCCTCTCACATCCCCGTGAAGGCGCTCTACACGCCAACGGATCTCAAGGGCTCCGACTATGAGGGCGAGGTTGGATATCCGGGGGAGTATCCGTTCACGAGGGGCGTGCAGGCGACGATGTACCGCGGGCGGTTGTGGACCATCCGGCAGTATGCGGGCATGGGCGATGCCGAGGAATCGAACAAGCGCTACAAATATCTGCTGGCGAATGGGACGACTGGGCTCTCGGTGGCGTTCGATCTGCCGACGCAGATTGGGATGGACTCGGATCATGTGCTGGCTGCGGGCGAAGTGGGCAAGGTGGGCGTTGCGATTGATTCAATCGAGGACATGGAGCGGCTGTTCGCGGGCATCGACCTGACCAAGATTTCTACATCGATGACCATCAATGCAACGGGATCGATTCTGCTGGCTTTGTATGTAGCGGTGGCGCGTCGGCAGGGTGCAGATATCCGGAAACTTTCCGGAACGGTGCAGAACGATGTGCTCAAGGAGTACATCGCGCGCGGGACGTATATTTATCCGCCGCGGCAGGCCCTGCGCGTGATTACCGACATGTTCGCCTGGGCGAAGGAGAACGTTCCGGAGTGGAATACGATTTCGATTTCCGGCTATCACATGCGGGAGGCAGGATCGACGGCGGTGCAGGAAGTGGCGTTCACGCTGGGCAATGGCATGACGTATGTGGAGGCGGCACTCAAAGCCGGGCTGGATGTGGATCAGTTCGCGCCGCGGTTGTCGTTCTTTTTTAATGCGCACAATAATTTCCTGGAGGAAGTGGCGAAGTTCCGGGCGGCGCGGCGGATGTGGGCGCGCATTATGAAGGAACACTTCAAGGCGAAGAATCCGCGGTCGTGGATGTTGCGGTTTCACACGCAGACGGCCGGGTCGACGCTGACGGCGCAGCAACCGGAGAACAATATTGTGCGGACGGCGATTCAGGCGCTGGCGGCTGTGCTGGGCGGGACGCAGTCGCTGCACACGAATTCTTATGATGAGGCTTTGGCACTGCCAACGGAGCAGGCGGCCCGGATTGCTTTGCGCACACAGCAGGTGATCGCGTATGAGTCGGGTGTGGGGGAAACGGTGGATCCGCTGGCGGGGTCTTATTACGTTGAATCGCTTACTAATGAGATTGAGAAGCGCGCAGCGGAATATCTGGGAAAGATTGAGGTGATGGGCGGGATGCTGAAGGCGATTGAGCGCGGATTCGTGCAGCAGGAGATCCAGAATGCGGCATATGAGTATCAGCAGGCCGTGGATCGCGAGGATGCGGTCGTTGTCGGAGTGAACCGGTTTGCGGTGGAAGAGGAGAAGCCGATACCGATTCAGAAGATTGATCCGGCGCTGGAGCCGAAGCAGATCGAGCGGGTGCGGGCGCTGCGCGCGAGGCGGGACGCTGGTCCCTGGAAGAGCGCGCTGGCGGCGGTTGAGGCAGCGGCGCGATCGGGCGAGAATGTTATGCCGGGAATTCTGGCGGCGGTTGAGGCTTACGCCACCGTGGGTGAGATTTCAGACGCGATGCGAAGGGTATTTGGGGAGTATCGGGAAGAGGTGGTGATTTGAAGGGCCCTAATACTCTCTGGAATCGGCGTCGGAGGTTTTGTAATCGCAGGCGGTGCGGCAGGGTTCGCAGTACATAAGTCCATCTTTGCAGATGCGGATGTCGAGTTGCGACTGACAGAGGACGCAGAACTTATCGCAGTCGCACTGGTCTTCCGACATTTCGCACTGGCCGCAGCGAAATTTGGCGTGGGTAGTTCCGGTGGACATGTCTGTAATGCTACCTCCGGGCGGCGAGATGGGGAATGTGCCGTTGGTAACTTCAATTGTTGATTTTTGATTGCTGATTGTTGATTGAAAGCCTTCCACGCATGCGTCCGATTTCCTAATCAACAATCAGCAATTTCTTTCCGTGCAACGCCCGTGCCATATAATTCCTAGCAATGACCTTCCAACAGGTGCTGGATGGAGCGGAAGTCCTTGCGCGTAGCGGGGACCCGGCGGTGAGTAGTGTGGAATATGACTCGCGGAGAGTGATGCCAGGGTGCTTATTTGTGGCCATGCGGGGCGAGTCGAGCGACGGCAACCGGTTTATCGATCAAGCGATTTCGGCGGGAGCGGTCGCGGTGGTGACGGATTCGGCGGTGGAGAAGGCGCGTCCGGGCGTGGCTTGGGCGGTGGTGCCGAACGGGCGGCGGGCGCTGGCGCGGGTTAGCGCGAACTTTTATAGGAAGCCGGCGGAGCGGATCGCCGTCACGGGCATTACCGGGACGAACGGGAAAAGCACTACGGCGTTTCTGCTGGAATCCATTCTTACGGCGGCGGGGCGGAAGAGCGCGCTGATTGGGACGATTGAGTATCACGTCGCGGGCAAAGTTTTGCCGGCGCCGCACACGACGCCGGAGGCGCTGGAACTGAATCGCATGTTCAGCGAAGCGCTGGGGAACGGAGCGACAGAAGCGGTGATGGAGGTTTCCTCGCACGCTCTGGCGCAGGAGCGCGTGTTCGGCGTTCCGTTCGATGTGGCCGTGTTTACGAACCTGACGCGCGATCATCTCGATTATCACAAGACGATGGAAGAATACTTCGCCGCCAAGCGTGTGCTATTTGAAGGTTGCGGGACGGATGCGCCGCGAGCTGTTGTGACGAATTTGGATGATGAATCCGGCGCGAAGCTGGCGGAGTTCAGCCGGAAGCGCAGCTCTGTGGTGCTGAAGTACGGATGGGATCGTGGCGACCTACATGCGGAGAAAGTGGAGATCACGACGCGCGGGACGCGATTTGATCTGGTGACGCCGGAGGGAAAGATTGCGGTGTTCTCGGCGCTGATTGGACGCGTGAATGTTTACAACATTCTGGCGGCTGCGGGAGCGGCTTATGCGCGGGGGTGTCCGGCGTCGGCGATTGCCGCGGGGGTCGACCGGCTGGCTTCGGTCCCGGGAAGGTTTGAGCGCGTGGATTGCGGGCAGCCATTCACGGTAGTGGTGGACTATGCGCACACCGACGACGCTTTGCGAAATCTTACGGCGCTCGGTCGTGAGTTAGTTTTGGGCGCGAAGGGACGAGTGTTAACCGTGTTTGGATGCGGGGGAGATCGGGACCGGAAGAAGCGTCCGTTGATGGGCGAGGCGGCGGGGCGGGGGAGCGATTTTGTGGTGCTGACTTCGGATAATCCTCGAAGCGAGGATCCGCTGGCGATTATCAATGATGCGGTGGTGGGGCTGCAGAAGACTGGTGTGAAATATACGATCGAGCCTGACCGGCGCAAGGCTGTTGCTCTGGCTATTGGCGAGGCACGGCCGGGAGATATTGTTCTGCTGGCTGGAAAAGGGCATGAGAAGGTGCAGGTTGGGCGGGAGGGTGCGATTGGTTTTGATGATCTGGACGTGGCGCGTGCGGCGTTGCGTGGGGCGGGATTTGAGTGCGAGTCGGCGGGGGCGCGATCGTAGGCGGGAATGTTTCCTCAGGGAAGAAGCTGGCGCTGGCCATCGATAGAAATACCTTGCGGACCCGACAGCGTGCTGGCTTGTTAGGGATCCTTCGACTGCGGTTGTGCTTCGCTTTTGCGAAGCACAACCTTCGCTCAGATGTAATGAAGACAAAAAAGGCGTGCCTCCAAGGGTAGAGTACGTGCTCGAAGCACAAGCCCTGAAGGAGGCACGAGATGATCCACGTTGGCGTAGATCTTCACCAGAGATTCTG
>Ga0182024_10006209_pt1 | contig 26346 bp, 19 predicted proteins | sample P32metaG_FD_120480 | JGI IMG/M metagenome (GOLD analysis project Ga0182024, IMG submission 120480) | Permafrost microbial communities from Stordalen Mire, Sweden - P3-2 metaG (Illumina Assembly) | ecosystem: Environmental > Terrestrial > Soil > Wetlands > Permafrost | place: Sweden: Stordalen... | reverse complement strand
GCGCGGGCACCAAGGGACGGCACGGGCGCGGGCACCCCACGAGGAGCAGGCCTCACCCCGGAGGCCGAGAGCGAGAGGCCGGCGCCGCCAGCGCGCGCGGCGCGGGGGGCGCGGCCGGCGCGGGCGCGGGCGGCGCCGGCCGGCACGGGCACGGCCGGCTGAGGCACCCACGCGACACGCCCAACCGCGGGCGCTTCACCGACGACGCCCCCGGGCGCGCGCCGCGCGCCCCCGGCACGCATCGTTAACGCACCGGGGGCCCCGCATTGCGGGGCCCCCGGACGCTACCTGTTGAGCTCTGCGCTTACGCGCAGGCCTCGATCGCGGTTAGGCGACCACCACAACGCGGTGGACCTTGCCGCGGAGGCTCACGCTCACTGCCTTGTTGGTCGCAACGTGGAGCCGATACGTGTTGATCAGCTTACCGTTGGCCCGGAAGGCCTTGATCGTGACACTCGCTGACTTGGAGCTCGAGCAGGACAGCTTGAACGACACTGAGAAGTGACCGTTCTTGCTGTGCAGGCGGACAGACTCCACCTTGCACACGTTCGCCGTCTTGGCGGTCGCGAGCGGTGCAACGCTCGGGGCCGAGCCGGCGGGCGCGGGTGCGCCACTGCTCGTGTTGCTGCTGCTGCCGCCGCCGCTTCCGCTGCCGCCAGAGGCGCCAGAGGAGGAGGTGTTGCCGACGGCCGGGTCATACGGGATCGAGCTAGCCGAGCTCGAGGAGCCAGTCGACGTACCAAGCGTCGGGATGATGACATCCCTCCACAGGTGCTCGGGCACGAAGTGCGCCGAAACGTCGACGTTGTTGAGGTTCTCGCTGCCCTGGATATCAAACGCCACGTTGCCGGCGGTGCCGGTGGTGGCGCAATCCTCATCCTCGCCGACCTGTCCCAGATCCTTGCTGCCGGAGACATCCACCGGCGGCGTCAGGTTGGGCGTGTCGTTGAAGGTGACGTTGAAGCCAATGGCGGAGAGGCAGACCTCTTCGTCACTGAACGGCGTCCCGTTGATGTTCTGGGCGTGAGCAACGACGACGCTGATGGCGCCACCGTTGAGGTTGCCCTTCGGGTACACGGTCAGCGTCTTGCTCCACTGCGAGTCGACCGTCTTGGTCAGGGTGTTGGCCCCGGCCGGCGGGAAGTAAGGCACCGACTCGTACGGGTACTCGGTCTGAGCCGAGATCAACGACGACCCGATTGCCTGGCCATACAGTCCCTGCAGGTCGCAGGCGCTGTTGCCGTCGATCGGCACGTTGTTGTAGAACCCGGTTCCGGGGTTGTAGTCGACATAGGCCTCGCCACGCTCATCCGTGTAAACGAGGACCGAGGTCGGATAGTCCGGCGTCGCGTAGTGGTTCAGGCCAGTGGTGTCGATGATGCCACCCGGAGCCTGCTTCCTGAACTCCGAGTCCCGGAAGCCGGGGACCTCGGTGCTGTCGTACTGCAGGCAGCCGTTGCTGACATAGCTGTCAACGGAGCTGGGGCTCAGCGCCTTCCAGAACTCATACGGATCCGTATCCCCATTGCTGAAGCCGGGGAAGTCGTCACCGCTGGTCGCGGAGCCGCCGCCGCCATAGACGCCGGTGATCCCTGACGCCTCGGCGATGGGCCGCAGCGTGGAGGGGATGTACTCCTGGTAGTAGGGGTTGTAGAGGTTGGCCGTCAGCTTGTCCGACTCGAGAGCCGTCGTGCTGGTCGGGCATGTGCTCAGATCGGCTGGGCACTCCGGGCTAGCGGATGCGCCATTGAAGTCATGGCTGTAGATCATCCACTTCGACACGCCGTACAGGCCACCGATGCCACCGATCGGGCTTGTGTCGACCGGGTAACCGTGCGGCACCTTCGCGGCCAGTGACGGGTTGGCGGCAATCCGCACCGTGATCGGCAGAGCCGGCATCGGCGCGTCGTCCGTCGTCAGGCGGCCGTCGCTGAGCAGCGTCGTGTTCGGGTCCTCATCGTCGTACGGACCGATCGTGAGGCCGGGCCCGCTCGTCACGTCACCGAAGACGCGTGAGAACGAGTACGGGTCGCCGGTGCCGGTGCCGTTCGACACACAGTCGTCGACGACATCGGTTGTCATGTTGAACTCGCTCGGGACGCCGTCGAACTGGCAGACGCCAGCCGGGGAAGGCGGCGAGACGACCAGGGGGCCGTTGCCGGCGTGACCCTGAACGGCCAGCGTGTTGGTCGGCGAACCGTGGATATCCCACAGGGAGCCGTTGCCGCTGTTGTCAGAGGTGTTCTGCGTTGACGAGGTCGCCATCAGGTTCGCCAGCGCCGGCCATGCGTTCGGCAGCGTGATGCAGGGCGCCCCGAATTGCACGCAGTAACTCGATCCCGCGGCCGACGTGACCGAGCTGAAGTAGCTCTGCAGAGTCGTCAAACCGCTGTCCGTAACCGGGAACGAGCCCGTGACCTTGATGTCGATCAGGCCGTTGTTGCCCGAGTAGGCGCCGTGCGGGCACGGAGCGTCTTGGGCGACTAGCGGACACGTCGCTTCCGCCGGAACGTACACCGGCGGGTCGTTCGCGCCCCCGTTTGTCCCGAGGTTACCCGGGTCATTCCACCAGCTGTCGAGGCTGGGGAAAACGCCCGGCGTGGCCGTGTCGCCCATGAAGTTGGCGAGGTTGGTCAGGCCCAGCGTCGTCAGCTGCGACGTCGGTGACGGCGTGCCGTTATCACCGGCGGTCGTCGGGAACGAGATGCTGGTCGGGGTGGCCTCGGTCAGCTTCGGCGCGTTCGCCGTCATCCAGACGACGATGAACTGCTCCGAATAGACCGTGCCCGGGTCGAGCTGGTGACCCGTGATGTCGGTCACGTTCAGCGTGATCTCATCGAGGCCCGCGGTCAGCGAGCTGATGTCCGCCGAAACGCAGCCCTTGGGAAGGCGCGTCCGGAAGCCGGTCGGGTAGAAGAACGTCGACGAACCGATGTTGTTGATGTAGAGGTTCGTCGCGTTGGTGCTGTCGAACACCGGCTGGGCATCCGCACCGCCGGTCCAGATGTTGCCGGCGCCGCCCGAGGTCCAGCTGGCCTGCTCCTCGTCGGTACCGAACTGGTTCGTCGGGTCCGGCAGGATCGCGTCGTCGCATGCGACGAGGCGAACGTCCTCGCCGACCCATGCCAGAGTCGGCACGTTTGCGGTCTGCGGGCCGTCCTCAACCTGCTCGAAGGGCGGGTTGCTGATGTTCTGGGTCGGGTGGACGTTCGTAACGCCTGTCCCCCCGAGCGCGAACGTGGTAAGGCCGAAGCCCGGGTTCGGGGCTGCCGCCGCACCGGCGACGCCCAGAGCCAAGGTCGCGGCGACGGCAATTCCTCCTGCCGCCATCCTGAGTGCCAATTTCGGTGGTCTCACAAACTTCCTCCGTGCTTGATTGTGACTGGCGGCCGCACCGAAATGGGTGCTGCGATCGATCCCACCGCGTACTACGAAGCGGAGCGCGGCCCTGTATCAGGCAGAGTAGGCGTCGCGCCAGACGTCGGCAATCGCCACGGCGGATAGTCTTTGTACCCCCGAACGGGTAGGTAGCGTCCGCTGGATGGTCCACCCGGCAGCGACCGTAGCGCGGCTTCGGACAGCACGATCGGGCTTCGCACGCTCGGGCCGACGGGTACGGAGCCGCCGCCCGAACGGGTAGGTATCTCCCCGGTCGCTCGCAAATTGGGCGCGTTTTGGGCGCCCCGGGCGCCGGCGGGGGCGTCAGCCGCCGCGACGCATGCGGGCGAACGCCTGTGCCGCCTCTACGCGGTTGCGCACGCCGAGTTGGGCGTAAACGGCCCGCAGATGGAATTTCACGGTGTTTGGGGAGATCGTCAGCTCGCTGGCGATCTCGGTGTTGCGCAGCCCGGAGGCGACCAGCTCGAGGATCGCGAACTCGCGCGCGCTCAACCCCTCCGCCCCCTGCCCCTTGGGACGTACGGCGTCCTGCCATCCGGCGGGGAAGACGCGCCGCCCCTCGTGCACGTGCAGGAGCGTCGCGCGCGCCTGCTCGGCGGAGTCGGTCTTGTCGATCACGCCGTCGAGGCGGTCGGCGCGGATCGCCTCCGCCGCGCCGGTGCTGAGCGCCGCGGTGATCAGGACGAGCTTGAGGTCGGGCCGCTGAGCGCGGACCCGGCCGATCGCCGCCCAGTCGATCGGGCGGTCGTCGAGGTCGATCAGCAGCAGCTCGGCGGCCACGCCGGCCAGCTCCGCCATCAGATCCTCGACGGTGTCGAAGGCGGCGACGAGCTGGTAGCCGTCGCTGGTCAGCATCCACGCGACGGCCTCGGTCCACAGGCCGCGCGTGCCGCCGAGCAGGGCGACGTCGATGACCTCGGTGCGTGATGAGCGTTGGGGTCCGCGACCCGGTACGGAGCGTTCGGCCATGGCTGTGGTCCCCGTCACCAGCCGCTAACCGGCGAGCGCCCCGTCGCGGTCGGCGTGGGCGATCGCCTCAATGCGATTGCGCACGCCGAGCCGGCGGAAGATCTCGCTGATGTGAAATTTGACGGTGTTCGGCCGCAGTCCGAGCTGCGCCGCGATCTCCTCGTTGCTGAACCCCTGCGCGACCAGCTCGAGCACGTCGACGTGACGCGGCGTCAGCGCGACCGCGTCGGGCACCGCGCGCCAGCGGGCCGGCATCACCGAGTGGCCGGTGCGGATGTGCGCGATCGCGCCGTAGAGCTCGGCGACCGAGGATTCCTTCAGCACGACGCCGTCGACGCGGCGGCTGCTCGCACACAGCACGATCTCGTCGGTCGTCTCGCTCGCCAGCAGCACGAGCTTGGAGGCGAGGCCGATCGCCAGCAGACGGTCGATCGTCTCGCCACATTCGCCGCGGCAGTCGTCGACGTCGAGCAGCGTCACGTCGCAGCGCAGCCCGGCGGCGCGGCAGTGCTGCTCCAGCTCGTCGACTGACGCGAAGCTGCGCTCGACGCGCATCCCCGGCTGCGCGTCGATCAGGTCGCAGACCATCGCGCGAACGAGCTGCGGGCCGCCGACCATGACGAGCGCGACAACATCGGCCGCGAGGCGGACGGGCGCATGCGCGGCGGAGCCGGACTCGTGGTCCGCCGCGGCGTATCCGTTCTCTCTTGCCACCAGCAGCGCGCTCGGCACTGTCACGTCTCCCACAGGCCGCTCGGCCTTCCTTGCTTTGCGTTCCCTGGTCACCACCCTGCCCGATCCACGGGGCGCCGCCAGGGCCGTACTACCTCCGGTCGCGAGGTTTAGCACGCCTTCCCGGCGGTTAGCATCGGGCAAACGCCTTGAGATTAGCCCATTCGCCGCAATCGACCGCGGCCCGGTGCCGCTACGACTCATGCGAGAACTCCTTCGCGCGCAGGATCAGCTCGCGCCGGGAGTGCATGCCGAGCTTGGCGTAGACGCGCTGCAGATGGGAGGAGACCGTCTTCGGCGAGAGGTGCAGCGCCGCGGCGATCTGGACGTTCGCGAGACCCTGCGCGGCGAGCGCGGCGACGCGGCGCTCCTGCGCGGTCAGCGCCGAGCCATCCTCGCTACGACGGCGGCGGCGGCCGCCGCTGGCGGCCAGCTCGGCGCGGGCTATCCGGGCGAGGCGCTCGGAGCCGGCGCCCTCGCAGATCCCGAGCGCCCGGGCGAGCGGCTCGCGCGCGTCGCGCGGGCGCCCGCTGCGGCGCAGGTGGGTGCCGAAGCCGATCAGCGCGTGCGCCAGCTCGAGCGGCTGCGAGCATTCGGCGAAGCGCGCGACGGCCTGCGCGAAGCGCTCGTCGGCCAGCTCGGTGCGGCCCTCGATCGCCGCGATCCCGGCGTGCCCGAGGGCGATCACGGCGTGTGGCCAGCGGCTCGGCAGCGTCTGCGCGCGCGACTCCAGCTCGGCGAGCAGGTCGCGGGCGCGCTCGACGCGGCCCGCCGCGAGGTGCGCCTCGAGCGCGACCGCGGCCCACGGCACCAGACACGGCTCGATCCGCCCGCCGAGCGTCGCGATCTCGGCGGCGCGCGCCATCGTGTCCGACGCCTGCGCGTGCGCGCCGCCGGCGAGCTGCGCGCGCCCGTCGAGCAGGTGCAGCCAGAGCGAGACGACCGCGAACTGCTCGGGCGGGATCTCGGCGGCGAAGGCCCGCAGCGCCTCGAGGTGGGTCGCGGCGCGGGCGTCCTGCCCCAGCTCGCACAAAAGCACCGCCGCGGCCAGGTCCGACCACGGCTGGATCCGCCGGTCGCTCAGCGCGCTCGTGCGCTCGACCAGCTCGAGCGCCTCCTCGAGGCGTCCGAGGCGCAGCAGCACGTCGGCGTGCGCCACGGCGAGGCCGGACATGAGCACCGGCGCGCCCGCGGCGACCGCCTCCTCGTACTCGCGCTCGAACAGCGTGCGCGCACGGTCGTAGTCCTCGAGCACCTTGCAGATGTTCAGCGTGTGCACGGCGATCGTCAGGTTCCAGCCCTGCGCCGACCAGAGCGAGCGGGCGCCCGCGCGGAGCACCTCGTCGGCCAGCTCGAGCGCCTCGGTGGGGTCGCAGCGGCTGATCAGCGCGGCGTAGCCGCGGACGAAACGCAGCGCCCGCTGTTGGGGCGTGCGGTCGGCGACCAGCTCGAGCGCGCGTTCGGCGGTGTCGAGCACCCACGGCGCCGGGGCGGACGCGAGGCAGGTCAGCAGCGCGTCGCAGAGCACGCCGACCCGCCCGGCGGGGTCGGTCGCGACCGCCGCGGCCTGCATGAAGAGCTGCTGCGCCTGCGAGGGGCGGTTGGCGAGCGCCTCGACGCGCGCCATCAGGCACAGCGCGCGGGCGCGTGTCGGGGCGTCCAGGTCGCGTGAGAGGAGCTCGGCGCAGAGCGCGCGCAGCGGGCCGATGTCGGCCTGCGCAACGAGCACCTGGCCGTACAGCAGCAGGACCTCGGTCGGCGGCGCCTCGCCGGCGAGGCGCACGGCGTTCTCGAGGTGGGTGGAGGCGGCGCGCAGCGCGCCCTGCGCAAGCGCGGCGGCGCCGGCGCGGGCGGTGATCTCGACCGCCAGGGGGTCACCGTGGAGCTCGCCGAGCGCGGCATGCTCGGCGGCGAGCGCGTCGGGGCCGCCCTGGGCGACGACCAGCTCGAAGGCGGCGGCGTGGCGGCGCCTGCGGAGCGCCGAAGGCTGAGCGTCAAGTAGAGCTTGAGCGAAGAGCGGGTGGACGAACGCGACGGAGCCCCCGCCGAGGTCCTCTAGCACGCCCGCGCGGACCAGCTGCTCGAGCGCCTCGTCGGCGGCGGCGGCCGGCACACCGGAGAGCGCCGTGGCCTTCGCGTGGTCGAAGAAGACGCCGAAGATCGCGCCCGCCTTGACGTAGTCGAAGCCCTCGCTGCCCACGTCGACGAAACGCGCCAGAAGCAGCGCCGAGTCGCCGCTGTAGCCGTTGGTGGGCGCGAGCGGCGCGGTCCCCTCGGCGAGCGAGCGGGCGGCGGCCTGGAGCAGCAGCGGCGTGCCGGCGCAGGCGTGCCACAGCGCGCTCGCCTGCTCGGGGTCGAGCGTGCGGCCGAGCACGCGCGCCAAAAGCTCCGCGGCGCCGTCGAGGCTGAGCGGCTCGAGCGTGATCGCCTGTGCGCGACCCGACGACGAGAGTTCCTGCGCGAGCGTGAAGGCGGGCGGCGGTTCGGGGCGCAGCGTGCCGATCACGAGCACCGACATCGCGTGCAGGCGCCGGCAGAGGAAGCCGAACAGCTCGAGCGAGTCGGGGTCGGACCAGTGCAGGTCGTCGAGCGCCACGAGCACCGGGCGTTCCGCGGAAACCTCGCCGATCCAGCGCAGCGTGCGGTAGAAGCGCGCGGACTGGCCGCCGGCGCGGGCCAGCTCGGCGACGTCCTCGACCGGGTTGCCGCCGAGCGCGACGATCGCCTGGCCGAGCAGCCCGAACGGCAGGCCGCGCTCCATCGGGCTGGCGACCGCCTGCGCGACCGCGTAGCCGCCGTCCTGCGCCTGCTGCGCGGCCCAGTCGAGCAGCGCGGTCTTGCCGATCCCGGGCGTGCCGATCAGCAGCACCACGCCGCCCTCGCCGCGCGCGCCGGCGAGCAGTGCGTCGCCGATGGCGTGCTCTGCCTTGACTCGCTCGAGTAGATCCGGCGTCTTTGCCGCCATATGCCCCACGCACCGCCTTGATCCGGGCCCCGTACCACACGGTCGCCCCTGAAAACCCCTTGCGACCCGGCCCAGCCTAGCGGCCCAGGGTAGCGGCAATAGGTGGAAAACGTCCCCCCTAGGGAGCGTGCGCCACTCCCCCGTACGGGCGGTTGCCCCCCAACCGATGAGGTTGAGCGTGGGGGTTCGGCGCATGCGCCGAACCCGAAATCGGCGCATGCGCCGATTTCCCGGGGGGCGCATGCGCCCCCCGGTACAGCCAGTATCAGTGGCGGAAGTGGCGCACGCCGGTCGTGACCATCGCGACGCCGGCGGCGTCGGCGGCGGCGGTGACCTCGGCGTCGCGGACCGAGCCGCCCGGCTGGATGATCGCGCGGACGCCCGCCTCGATCGCGAGCGCGGGCCCGTCGGCGAAGGGGAAGAAGGCGTCGGAGGCGAGCACCGCGCCGGCGAGCGAGTCGACGCGCGCCTTCTCGAGCGCGATGCGGACCGAGTCGACGCGGCTCATCTGGCCGGCGCCGATGCCGACCGTCGCGCGTTCGCGGGCGAGCACGATCGCGTTCGAGCGGACGTGCTTGCAGACGCGCCAGGCGAACAGCAGGTCCTCCCACTCCGGCTCGGTCGGGGCGCGGGCGGTGGCGACCGTCATCTCCTCGCGTGCGGTGGTGACGGCGTCGCGGTCCTGGACCAGCAGGCCGCCCGCGACCTGGCGCACCTCGAGCTCGTGGGCGCCGGCGCGGCGGTCGCCCTTCTCGAGCAGGCGGACGTTCTTGCGCTGCTCCAGGATCTCGAGCGCGTCCTCGTCGTAGCCGGGGGCGAAGAGGACCTCGATGAACTGCTGCGCGAGCGCCGCCGCCAGCTCCGCGTCGACGCGCGCGTTCAGCACGACGACGCCGCCGTAGGCGCTGAGCGGGTCGCACTCGAGCGCGCGGGTGTAGGCCGCGAGCGGGGTTTCGGCGAGCGCCACGCCGCACGGGTTGTTGTGCTTGACGATCACCGCGGCGGTGCTGCCGTCGAACTCGTCGCACAGCCGCCTGGCGGCGTCGAGGTCGAGCAGGTTGTTGAACGACAGCGGCTTGCCGTGATGCTGGCGGACCTGGGAGAGCAGGTGGGTGCGGGCGCCGACGCGCGAGTAGTAGGCGGCGCGCTGGTGGGGGTTCTCGCCGTAGGACAGCTCGAGCACCTTCTCGTAGGCGCGCACGTGTAGCTGGGGGAAGTCGTCCTCGCGGCGCTCCGCGAACCAGCGGGCGATCGAGGTGTCGTAGCGGGCGGTCATCGCGAAGGCGTCGGCGGCGAGCGACTCGCGCGTCGGCAGCGACAGGCGCGCGTCGGAGGAGCGCAGCTCGTCGAGGATCGCGTCGTAGCTCTCGGGGGTCGTGACGACCGCGACGAACGGGTAGTTCTTGGCGGCGGCGCGGATCATCGTCGGACCGCCGATGTCGATGTTCTCGATCACCTCGTGATCGGTTGCGCTGGCGCGCCCGGCGGTGCGCTCGAACGGGTAGAGGTTGACGGCGACCAGGTCGATGAACTCGATCTCGTGCTCGGCCACCGCCTGCAGGTGCTCGGGGTTGTCGCGCAGCGCGAGCACGCCGGCGTAGAGCTTCGAGTTGAGCGTCTTGACGCGCCCGTCCAGCATCTCCGGCGAGCCGGTGAGGTCGTCGATCGCGCGCACGTGCAGCCCGGCCTCGGTCAGCTCGCGTGCGGTGCCGCCGGTCGAGACCAGCTCCACCCCGAGCGACGCCAGGCCGCGGGCGAAATCGACGATCCCGCGCTTGTCCGACACCGACAGGAGCGCCCGGCGGACCTGCACGGCGCCGGACTCGACGCTCGCCGGAAGGTCGCCGCTGCGGGGTGCGCTGTCGGTCGGGGCGGTGATCGGGCGAGGATATCGCGCTGCGGTGGCGCGGGGGCGGCGCGAGTGTGGCCCGGCGGTGCGGCGGGGGCGCCGCGCGGGGCATTGCGGCGGCATTGGTGGCGGATAGGCGGGCGGCGAAAACTACCATTTCTGTTATTTTACGGTCTGTTTGCTAGGGTGTCTGCGATGGGAATCGTCGATCGACGCAAGCAGCTGTTCGCGAACCTCGTCCGCCTGCGGCGCGCGGCGCGCGAGTCTCCGGGCAACCGTGACCTGGTCGCGGTCAGCTCGGCGCTGGCGGACGAGCTCGGCGAGACCGTGTCCGTGCGTCTCGCGGCCAGCCTGCTCGGCGTAAGCCACACCGCGCTGCGGCGCTGGATCGCGTCCGGAGACGTGCCGGTCGTGTACGCCGTCTCGGGCCGCACCGAGGTCCCCGTACCGGCGTTGCTCGAAATGCACGACGGCGTGGAGCGCGTGCATGCGTCTGGCGAACGAACCCTGCACGTGCTCGAGCCCGCAATCGCGCAGGCGCGTCGCCGCGCCGATCGGATCACCGCGAGCCGCCTGCTGGGCCAGCTCGCCGACGGTGGCGGGCGGTTCGACGGCCACCGGCGGGCGGAGCTGCGCAACCTCGCGTACCACCGCGTGCTGGCGGAAAGGCTGGACAAGCCGATGGTCGACGACGCGCGCCACCTGCTCTGGCGCTGGGAGGACCAGGGCGCGATCGACGACCGCTACGCCGCCCACTGGGAGGCGATCCTCGATCTGCCCGTGGCGGAGATCCGGCGGATCATCGGCGAGGACGGCGAGCGTGAACGCGACCTGCGCCAGAACTCGCCATTCGCCGGGATGCTCAGCGAACCCGAGCGCCGCAAGCTGCTCGCGGAGCTGTGCTGAGGCCGTGCGCCGCGACCAGTTTGAACACATCATCGGCGCGGCCGCCAACGTGACGGGACAAGACGAGTTCGTGGTGATCGGCAGCCAGGCGATCCTTGGCTCCCACCCGGACGCTCCGGCCTCGATGCTGCGATCGATGGAGGCCGACATCTACCCGGCCCGAAGCGTGGCGCAGGCCGACGAGATCGACGGCGCGCTGGGGGACGGCTCGATGTTCCACCGCACGTTCGGCTACTACGCACACGGCGTCGCGCCGGAGACGGCAAAGGCGCCGTCGGGCTGGCAACGCCGCCTGGTGCGCGTGGCGGTGCCGCCGCGGCGCGGGTCGGACCGCGCGCCGGTCGCGCTATGCCTCGAACCCCATGACCTCGTACTGGCGAAGTGTGCTGCCGGCCGCGAACGCGACTGGGAGTTCGCGCGCGCTGCGCTGCGCGCTGGTCTGGTGGCCCCTGACGAGCTGCTAGGCCGCGTCGAGTCGCTGCCGATTGGCACAGGCAAACGCGAACACGTCCGCACGATGCTCCGTGGGATCGTGGACAAGCTCGACGGCCCGTAGCGGGAGCCGAGCCTCAGGAGCCCGTCGGGCTCACAATGCCGAAGCCCGCGGCGAGCACGTCGTCAACCCGCTCGGCCAGCGTCGGGTCGCCGCTATCGAACAGCGGCAGTCGCGGTCTCGGGTGCGCTTGCGCGTGCTCGACCGTCGCGGCGATCAGGGCGCCACGGAGCACCGCGGCCTCGCTCGTTCCCCGCGCGGCCGCGGTGCGCTCCAGCGCGGCCTTCAACTCCTCGGGCACGTTGACCGTTACGCGTCGCATGCGGTACATCGTGGCATAGGTCGCGGGGTCTTTCCGACGGCTACAGACCCACTCTCCGCCGGCGCGCGGCAGAACTGGACAGCTCTCGAGCCGTGCGAGCGCAGGCCCGCTCCGTGCCCTTGCGCGCGATCCCGTCAGACGCCACAATCGGCTCGCAGCAGGTCGCGCACTCCAGATTCCCAGCGAAAGGGTGAGCCAGATGGCACGCAAGATCGCCGACTGCCGGCGTTTCGAGAGCGACAGCAACTGCACGCTGACGATCATCGGCGAGGAGGCGGAGGTCGTCGAAGCCGCGGCCCAGCACGCCCACGTCGTGCACCAGCATGCGGACACGCCCGAGCTTCGCGACCAGGTCCGGATGCTGCTCGAGCCCGAGGAGAGCTACATCACCGGCACGCGCGAGCACGAGCCGTTCCCGGCTTAGGGCGCGCGCGGACAGCGCCCGCGGCGTCGTAGACCTCCCTTCGATGGTTACCATAACCTTCCCGCGGGCCCCGGCCCACCCGTCCCTGCACCCATGAGCGGCTCAAAAGACAAAGGACCGGCGCCACCAACGGACGAACCGCTGCCTCGGGCCGGCGAGCGAGCGTCATTGCCGCGCGCGCAACAGCAGGCGCCGGCACGCATGCCGGGGCCGCCCGCGCAAAAGGCGACGCCGGCACGCCGGCCGGAGCCGCCCGCTCCGGCGTGGGCGCCGTCGCCGCGCGCGCCGGCGGAGATCACACGCCTGTGGTGGTGGACGAGAGGCCGCACGGTCGTGCTCGTCGCGATCGCCGCGGCCGTCGTCGTGTACGTCGCGAGCAGCCTGCTGCCGGCGACCTATCAGGCCTCCGCGACGGTGCTGGTCACGGTGAGCGCGACCAGCGGCATCTCCGATCCGACCGTGACCGCCGCCAACGACCTCGCCAGTCAAGACGCGCAGCTGGTCGCGACGGCGCCGGTGATCGACGCAGCGGACAAGACCCTCGACACCGCGCTGAGCCCCTCGAGCGTCAGCGCCGGCACCGTCAACGCCGAGAACCTGATCAAGATCAACGCAACCGGCCCGACCGCGGCGCAGGCGAACGCGAGCGTGAACGCCGTCGCGCGGGCGTTCGTCGCCTACGTCAGCCAGATCAGCACGTCGCAGGCCGCCGACTACGTGAAGCTTGTGACGGCGAACCTGGCGCCACTGGCGAACCTGATCACCACCGCCCGCCAGCAGCAGACATCCGGGACGCCCGTGCAGCAGGCGCAGGCCACCGCGCTGCTGACCACACTGGTGGGCGTGAGGCAGCAGGTGCTCGGCGCGGCGGTGCAGAGCTCGGCGGCGACGCTGCCCGACGTACTGCTGGTCTCGCCGGGTGATGGCGGCTCAAAGACCTCGCCGCGGCCGCAGCTGTATGCGCTGATCGCGTTCGGCGTCGTGCTGCTGCTGCTCGGTCGGCTGCTGTTCGTCGTCGGTGTACGCCGCACCCGCGAGTCGGCCTCGCGCTAATGGACGCCGCATTCGCCGGTCGCGGTCCTGCGCTCGACCGCCTCCGCGTGCTGCGCAGCGGCCGGGCGGCGGTGATCGCCGCCTGCGGGCTGCTCGAGATCGCCGCAGCGAGCGGGGTCGTCGCCCACGCAGTCTTCCACCAGCCGACCACGGCCAAGTACATCGTCACCGTGCTGGCACCGCTGCTGCTGATCGCGGCCTGCCTGGCCGCCGACCCGCTGCGGTTCGTGACCGGCGCCGCGATCATCGCCGCGCCGTGGAACTTCGTCGCCACCGTCGAGGGCGTGCAGCTGGCACCGCTGACCGTGCTGCTGGTGCTCGCGTTGGCCTTGGCGCTGTTTGACATGCGCAGCACGCTGCAGCCGCCGACGGTCACCGGCAGCGTCGTCGTCGTGGCGGTCGCGATGCTGGTGCCGGCGTTTGTGCTCGGCGTCGACCAGGGCCACTACGCGACCTGGATCGGCTCGACGCTGGTGGCGGGCTGGCTCGCGTTCCTGATCGCGCGCCGGCCCGGGGGCCTGCGCTTCGTGCTTTCGATGATCGCGGTCGCGGCCGCCCTGCAGGGCGTGATCGCGGTCTACGAATTCGCGCGCCACGTCAACCTCGACCTCTACTCCTCGAGCGTCGGGCAGGCGGTGACGCAGAGCTACTTCTTCAACTTCGGCACGCTGTTTCGACCGGACGGGACGATGTCGGACCCGATCGCGCTCGGCGACATGCTGGCCGTCGCCAGCCCGCTGGCGCTCGGGCTGGCGCTCAGCGCAAAGGTCTGGCGCGAGCGCCTGTGGTGGGCGGCCTGCGCGGTGATGATCGCGATCGGGCTCGTGCTGTCGCTCTCGCGCGCGAGCTGGATCGCCGTCATCGTCGGCATGGTCGTCGCCGTGGTCGCCCTGCCGCCGCGGTGGCGGTTGACCGCCGCGGCGGCGGTGGCTGGGCTCCTGATCGCCGCGGGCGCGATCGGCCTCGCGCTCGGTGGCCACAGCCTGGAGGCCCGCTTCAACTCGATCACCGATCCCACCGCCAAGGTGAACCGCACCTCCGCCACCGACCGGCTGCGCGAGCAGATCTGGCACTCCGCCTACCTGCTCGCCGAGTCGCAGCCTGTGGTGGGAATCGGCTTCGGCAACCTCGAGGGTGAGCTGAGCGAACACCTGTCCGCCGCGCCACCGGGCTACCACGCCCACTCCGTCTACCTGCAGTTCTTCGCCGAGGCGGGAATCGTCGGACTGCTCGCGCTGCTGCTGATCGTCGGCCACGCCGGCACGGCGGTGCTCAGCGCCTTCCGGAGCGAGCGGCTGATGATGGCCGCCATCACCGGCGCGATGGTGGCGATGCTGATCACCTGGGTCACCGACACCTCACCGCGCTACACCAGCGTCAGCGCGACGCTCGCCTTCCTGCTCGGGGCTGCGATGGCGCGTCGCCGCGGTCAGCGTCTGCGCGATCAGGTCACGTGAGCGGCGCGCGGCCAGGGGCGAGCAGCGCGAGCAGCGCGGCGAGCATCGCCTCGGCGCTGTATTCGCTGCGCGCCTGCTCGGCCGCGCGGGCCGCCATCGCCGCCACCTGCTCGCGATGCTCCAGCGCCCAGCCGAGCACGCGCACCAACGCGTCGGCGTCGTGAGTGGCGAACAGCAGCCCGTTCTCGCCGTCGCGCACGATCTCGCGGAGCGCGCCGGCGTCGGAGACGATCGCCGGCACGCCCGCGGCGAACGCTTCCAGCAGCGCGAACGCCGCGCCGCCCTCGTCGCGGCTCGGCAGCAGGAACAGGTCGGCGGCGGCGAGCAGGTCGCCGACGTCGTCGCGCCGGCCGAGCACTCGCACGTGGTCGCCCACCCCGGTCGCCTCGAGCATGCGCTCGAGCTCGGCGCGCGCCGGCCCGTCGCCCGCCCAGGCGAAGACGAGCCCGGGGTCGAGTGCAACCAGGCGCGGCAGCGCCGCCACGATCACCGCGTGGTCCTTCTGCACCGCCAGGCGCGCGGTCGTCAGCACGAGCGTCGCGCCCGGCTCGAGCCCCAGCGTCGCGCGCACACGCTCGCGGCGGCCGGGCTCGACGGCGGCCGGCGGCGGCGTGCCGTTGTAGATCACGGCGATCCGCTCCGCCGGAACGCCGAACGCGTGTGCGAGCGTGCCCGCGTTGTTGCGCGAGCCGCAGACCCAGTGCTGCGAGCTTCGCGCGAGCAGCCGGTAGAGGCCGCGGCGTCGCGGGTTGACGGCGAGGTCCGAGCGGACCAATTCGAAGAACACGAGCGTGGGCACGCGCGTGAGCGTGCAGGCGAGCATCGCGCCGGGCGAGGCCTCCGGCGCCGGCAGCACCAGCAGGATGGCGTCGGGGCGCACACGCGCGACCGTGCGTCCGGCATCGATCGCGTCAGCGGCGAGCGCCGCGATCGCACCGGCCGTCGAGGTCGCCTGGCGCCCCAGCGGGCGCGCCAGGACGCGGGCACCGCGTGCGCGCAGGTCCTCGCGCAGCCCGCGCGTGGCGTCGATCCCCGGCAGCGCGACGGTCAGCTCGAAGCCGCGCGCGGCGGCGGCGGCGAGCATCATGCGCAGATGCCACTCAGCGCCGCCGTCCTCCTGCGATGTGGTGAGGGCAAGCAGTCGTGGCATGGGTGGTCGGACCGGCGGGGCGCATTCTACGGATCCTCCGCGCCGCGGCAAGGCGCGCCGCCGCGGTGCTGATGCGCGTCGCGGTCGTGCACAACCTGAGCCGCGGCGGCGCGCACCGGCGCCTGCGTGAGCAGGTCGCGCGCTTCCCGGCGCCGGTGGTCGAGGTCTGCCTGGCGGGCGCCACGCCGCTCGGGCCTGACGCGCACGTGATCCCCTACGCGGCGCTCGCGCCGCGGCTGCCGGCGCTCGCCCGCCCGCCGCTGCGCTACGGCGACCTGTGGCGGCTGCTCGCAGCGTGGCGGCAGGCAGCGCGCACGCTCGACCTGCTCGGCGCCGACGTCGTCTACGCGAACCCGTGCCGCTTCCTGCAGGCGCCGCCGCTGCTTTCCTGGATCGCACAGCCGTCGCTGTATTTCTGCGACGAGCCGCGGCGCGTCGATCACGACCCCTCCGCACGCGACTCGCGCCGGCGCGCCACGCGTTGGCTGTATGCGCCGCTGCACCGCCGCGAGCGCCGCCTCGACCACGCCGCCACGCGCGCCGCGACGATGGTCGTGACCAACTCCCGCTACACCGCGGCGCGGATCCAGGCCGCCTACGGCGTCGTGGCGCAGCCGCTCGCGCTCGGCGTCGACGCCTGCTTCAGGCCAACCGGTGAGCCGCCCGACGGTCACCTGCTCAGCGTCGGCACGCTGATCGCCGGCAAGGGCCACGACCTGGTGATCGAGGCCGCCGCACTCGCAACACAGCGTCGGCCCGTGGTGATCGTCGCGCCGCGCCCGGGGGCCGGCGAGCAGGCGCGACTGGTCGCACTCGCGCGCGCGCACGACGTCTCACTCCACGTTCGCGTGGGGATCGACGACGAGGAGCTGACGCGCCTCTATGCGAGCGCGCACGCCACCCTGTACCTCGCTCGCAACGAGCCGCTCGGGCTCGCGTCGCTCGAGGCCCAGGCATGCGGCTGCCCCGTGATCGTGGCAGCCGAGGGTGGGCTGCCGGAGACGATCGTGGACCGTTGCAGCGGCTTCGCCGTGGCGCGCAGCGCGGCGGCGGCGGCGGCCGCGCTCGAGACGCTCGAGCAGCCGGCGCAGCGCGCGGCGATGGCGGCCGCGGCCCGAGCGCACGGCGCGTCGCTGTCGTGGGAACGCTGCAGCGCGGAGGTCTGGGAGCGGCTCGAGACGCTCGCCGCCGAGGGATCGCAGCGGCCGCGGCCTACGATTGCCGGCAGCTGAGCGGCCCTTCACCTGCGCCACCGATGATCGACGCCGAGCCCGCAACGATCCCCGACGCTCAGTCCGCGGCGGCGCAGGACGAGCCGGCGCTGATGCGCCGCATCGCCGGCTCCACGGTGAGCCTGTCGGGGCGGCGCTTCGCGATCACCGCACTGTCGGGTTTGAGCGTCGCGTTCGTCGCGCGTGCGCTGGGGCCGTCCAACTACGGCGTGCTGGCGAGCGCGATCGCGACCTTCAACCTGCTGCTGGGTCTCAGCGACTTCGGCTTCAGCCTGACGATCAGCCGCGAGCTCGCAACCCGTGAGCACGAGGGAAGGGCGCTGATGCAGGCCGCCTTCGAGCTGCAGTCGATGTGGGCGCTGGTCTTGGCGCTGGCGATGGCGGGGCTCGCCCTGGCGACCGGGATCGGCAACGTGCACGGCCAGGCGCTGCTCGTGCTCGCCCCGGCGGTCGCGGTGTCGGGGCTGGTCAGCGCACGCAGCATCTTCGCGGTGACGTACACGATGCAGCGCCTCGTCAGGATCGACGTCGCCTCGACCGCCGCCCAGGTCGCGCTGATGATCGCCGCCGCGCGGGCCGGACTCGGGCCGCCCGGGGTCGCCGGCGCGGTCGCGCTCGGCTACGCCGTCAACTGCGTGCTCGCCGCCCGCCTCGGCACGCGCCTGGTCACGCGCGACAGCCGACAGCGCACGAGCCGGCGGCTGCTGGCGCGCAAGGTGCTGCCGCTCGGCCTGATGAGCTTCATGTCGCAGGTCTATTTGACGATCGACGTGGTGATCCTCGGCTGGCTCGTGGCCGGGCGCTCACTCGGCTACTACGGCGCGGCGAGCAAGATGCTGACGATCCTGCAGGGCACCGCCGTAGTGGCGATCGGAGCCGCGCTGCCGGCGCTCGCGGTCGCCGCGCGCGACCCGCAGGCGCTGTCACGCATCAGCACGCGGATCTGGCACTGGCTCGCCGCCCTCGGTCTGCCGTGCTTCGTCGCCACGGCGCTGTTCGCGCCGCTGCTGACGAAGATCGCGCTCAGCGGCACGTTTGCGCACACGACGGTCTATTTGCGGATCCTCACCCTCGCCGGCTTCATCGGCGTCGCCAGCGCATTCCTCGTGATCGTGCTTGTCGCGAAGGGGGTCGTGCGGCCGCTGATGATCCAGAGTGCGATCGCACTGGTCTTCAACGTCGCCGGCAACCTGCTGCTGGTGCCTCACTACGGGGTCGTCGCCTCGGCCTGGCTGACCGTGTTGACCGAGGCGATCGTGTGCGGCTGCGCGCTGTTCACACTCAGCCGCCGGGTCGACTTCGGGCCCTGGCTCGCGGTCAGCTGGCGTCCGCTGTGCGCGCTCGCGGCCGCCTCCGGGGCCGGCCTCGCGCTGCACGCCTGGGTGGCGGCGGCGATCCCCGCCTTCGTCGTGACCTACGCGGCGTTGAACGTGCTGCTCGGCGGCTGGCCGGAGGAGCTGACGCCGGCAAGGCTGCGGCGTGCCGCGCCGGACGCGGGCGGGGGCTGAGCCGCCCCGGGGGCTTGGCGGGGGTCAGCGCCCGTGCGCGCCGGCGGCGAAGGCGGCGCCGAAGGTGCTCAGCGGCACGTCGCGCTCCACCATCGCGGCGTGCAGCCGCGGATCAAGCAGCGCGACGAGATCCTCGGCGCGCAGCGTCCCGAAACGCGGGGCCAGCCTCACGAGCTCCGCGTCGTGGGCCTCGCCGGGGTGGCAGATCGCCTCGATCACGCCGCCGTGCAGCCCCGGCAGCAGCCTCACCCAGTCGGACGGGCGCGCGTCGAGCAGACCATCGGGAGTCGTGTGCAAGGCGGTGATCGCGCGCTCGCCGCGGCGGCGGCGGCGCGCCCGCTCCATCGCCGCGAGACCGCTCGGCGAGAGCGCCGGCGCGATCCGCACCCGGCAGGGGTTTCGCGCCACGCGCAGGCCCAGGTCGAACATCGCCTGGGACACGACCTCGCCGAGCGCGACATGCTCCCCGAGATGCTGGTGCACGTTCCAGTGGTCGGGCTCGACGCCGAGCTCGCGCACCCGCGCCAGCTGCGCGCCGCATTCGGTGACGACGTCGGCACGTGCGACCTGGCCGCGGTGCAGCAGCTCGATCATCGCCTCGCGGGGGTGGAAGCGCCCGTCGGCGTCGACCAGCGAGCGGACCGCGCCCGGGTCGGAGATCGGCTGCCCTATCGTCAGCGCGAGGTGCAGCCCGATGCCGAGCCGCGGATTGCGAGCGGCAAGCGCTGTCACCGCGCCCGAGGCGGCCTGGTTGACGATCATGCTGGTGCTCGTCACGACCCCTGCCGCGTGGCTCGCCTCGATCGCGCGGTTGACCGCCTCGGTCAGACCGAAGTCGTCGGCGTTCACGATCAGGGCCTGCAGCGGAGGCGCCTTCATGGGCCGAAGATCGCCTCCTCCCAACTGTCCCAGCGGGCCTCCCAGGTGTTGCGTTCGGCCCAGGCCCGCCGCTCCAGTTCGTAGTCGAAGGGCTCCGCGACGGCCTCAAGGACGGCGGCGGCGAACTCCTCGGCGGTGTCGGCGAGATACAGATGGGGCGCGCCGAGATCCTCGACGCCGTCGGTCCAGCGTGTCGAGACGACCGGGCGTCCGCGCGCCGCGTAGTCGTAGAACTTCATCGAGGCGCCGGTGACGGCGCCCTCGCGCCGGTGGGGCACGACGAGCACGTCGGCGGCGTCCATCGCCGCCGCGAACTCGCGACCCTGCAGCACCCCATGCCAGTGCACGCGCTCGCCGAGCGAGTGAAGCAGCCCCTCCAGTTCGGCCCCGGGCCGCTCGCCCTGGCCGCGGTAGCGGCACTGGCCGTAGAGCTCGAGACGGAAGTCCGGCAGGCGTTCGAGCACGGCGGCCACGAGCGGCGCGTCGAAGCGCTCGGACAGCGTGCCGGCATGGACGAGCGTGGATTTGCCGGGCGGCGCGCTGAGCGGATCGATCAGCAGGTCGCTGCCGCTGCCGGCGCTCACCACCGACACGGCGCGCCGCGGGAAGGTCGCCCTGAGCGCGTCCGCGTCGACGATCACCGCGTCGGCCTGGTCGCTGATGCGCTCGTGCAGCGCGCGCAGGGCAGCCCCTCGCGACGGCATCAGCCGGCTCCAATCATCGGCGCAGTCGAACACCCGCCGCACGTTGCGCACGCGGGCGAGCGCCGGCCATTGCCACGGCGTCGTGGCGACCACGGTCGCGCCGCCGTCCGGCGCGCAGGCACGCAGCGCGCGGGCCAGCAGCGCCGCGTCGGCGGCCTGCGCGAAGCTGCCGTGGTGTCCGGGAACGATCGTTGCGCGCGGCAGCACCCCTAGTCCCGGGAGCACCTCGACGACCGGCGCGCGGCCCGTCAGGCGCGTCAGCCATGCGGCGCGCCCGCCGGCGCGCAGCGCTCTGACATCGGCGGGCGCCTCGATGAAGACGACGCGGTGCCCGCCGGCGGCGGCGAGGCGGGCGAGCGCGTGCTCGCGGCGAATCGGCGGCTGCCAGGCGCTCTTGGAGCAGATGATCAGCGGCCCCCCGCCGGCGTGCTCGCCGCTCATCGCGCCACCGGTCCACGCAGCAGCGCGGCGAGCGTGTCCGCCTGCCCGTCGAGGTCAGCGTAGCTGCGGACGAAGCGCCGGCCACGCTCACCCATCTGCGCCCGCAGGCCGGCGTCGGCGGCGAGCGTTCGGATCGCGGCCTCCCACTCGCCCGGCTCGCTCGCGAGGAAGCCGGCCTGCGAGGTCTCGACGAGCTCGCGGTTGACGCCGAACGGGCTCGCGACCACCGGCACACCGGCGGCGAAGTACTGCAGCAGCTTGAAGCCGGCCTTGGCCCGGGTGTACGGCGTGTCGGGCAGCGGCATCAACCCGACGCCGAAGCACGAGAACACCGACGCCTCCTCCGCGAGCGTCCAGCGCTGAAAGGTCGAGGGCCCGCTCCAGGGCACGGCGGAGACGACGAGCAGTTCAGCCACGTGCTCGGCGGCGAGCCTGGCCAGCGGCTCGCGCAGCGGATCGAGGTAGCGGATGTTGCCCGACGAGCCGGCCCAGCCGAGCACGACAGGAAGGCTGTCGCGATGCTCGGCGACGGTGTAGAGGTCGGGGTTGGGCACGGTCGGCAGCACCGCGTCGGCCGCCCGGAAGCGCGACACCTCGTCGGCGAGGACCTGCGTGCTGACGACGAGCGCGTCGGCGCGGCGCAGCAGCCGCAGCGCCTGCTGAGGGCCGTAGAGCCAGCGCACGTGCGGCCCGCGATCGGCGACCGTCGGCGAGGGAAAGAAGACCGCGTCGTCGAGGTCGAACACCAGCCGGCCGGGAAAGCGCTCGAGCCCGTGCACGGCGGGGCCCGGTCCCCTCGGGTAGACGCCGCGCTGCACCAGCACCGCGTCGTAGCCGCGCACCGCGCGCCCGAGGCGTGCCGCGACGCTGACGTAGTCGCGGGCGCTGCGGGAGTAGAACACGGCACGGTCGGTCAGCCGGCGCGATCGCGGGACGAGGTCGTCCGGCAGCATCACGTCGACCTGGCCGAGGCGCTCGGCGAGGCGCGGAACGTGCTGCAGCGCGCGGTAGCGCGTCGACGCGCTGACCGCGCCGTCCTGCGCGATGACGGCGACACGCATGTCGGCGCGCGGCGGCGCGTCGTGAACGGACCCGCTCACCTGCCGGCGGTCGCTAGCAGCGCCTCAGGCGCATCGCATTCTTTCCCCTCAACACCGCCGGACCCAGAGCGCCCCGCCACCTGGCGGGCGCGACACACGCGCGGCGCCGCGCGCCCGTGAGCGCCACGGCACCCCGCCACGAGCGGCTCGCGCCGACATACCGTGACATCTCACACCGCTGGACCGACGAGTCCCAGGTCACCGGCGGCGATCATAACCAGTCCCGGCGGCTACCGCCGCCCGCGGTGAAGCGCTGCGACGGTGCTGCACGCGCCTGGTGCCGGCGCATGCACAGCCCGTCCAGTGGTGCGCGAGCGAGCCGCTATCATCGCGCTCACTCGTGTTGCCGGCGCGTGCGGATGGCGTTGCAAGCCGGACCTGCCGAGAAGGCGGCGGGTGGTAGGTGCGTGTCAGGCGTCACGGCCGCTCACGGCTCAACGATGGACATTCCTCTTACAGGATTTCACACTCAGGGCCGACCCCGCCGACTATTCACATGTCGCCTTTCATATCGGCGACAGTCACCAGTGACCACCGACCGTGCGAGCGTGTTACACGATATGGCCAACGCGGCGGTGCGTAGCGGTGTCGAGTCGGTGTCGCGTGAGCATTTCAGTAAGGTCGCCTCGGCCGACCTGGATTGCATTCCCTCGTCAACGGGCCGCCTGCGCCATCTGCCGGGCCGGCGCCGCCGCCTGCGAAACCGCAGCGCCATCGTGCCGCGCGCCGTCACCCCCTTTCGCCGCCGGTGAGCCAACCGGCCGGCCTGCACGTCTGCCAGATCTTTCAACCGACACGCGGCGGCGTGCCGGCGTACGTCGCCGGCCTGACGGAGGGATTGATCGCGCACGGCTGGCGTGTCAGCGTGGTCGCGCCGGCGGGCAACTCGGCGATGGAGCGCCTGCGGGCCAGCGGTGCCCAGGTGCTGGCGGTGAAGGTGGCGATGTGGCCTTCGCCGGCTGACGGCGCGATCGTCCGCGAGACGGCGGCGCTGTGTCGCGGAACGGTGGATGTGATCCACGGGCATAGCACGAAGGCGAGTCTGCTCGCCGCACGCGTGAGCAGGCGGACGGGCATCCCATCGGTCTACACGCCGCACTGCTGGGGTTTCGAGCGGGCCGGCAATCCGCTCAGCCGAGCCGGGCTGATCGCCTTCGAGCGGCGGATGAGCCGGATCCACCGCGAGCTGATCGCGGTGTCCGACAACGAGCGTCGCCAGGCCAAGAGGGCCGGCATCCATTCGTCGATGGCGCTCGTTCACACCGGCCTTGCCGATACGCGGCCGGCCGCCGGGCGGGCGCAGGCGCGCTCGCAGCTGGCGCTCGACGAGGGTGCCGTGATCGCCGCCTGGGTGGGTCGGCGCTCGCCGCAGAAGCGCCCGCAGGATCTGGGCCCGCTCGCAGCGTTGCTCGGCGCGGAAGCGGTCCAGCTCGTCGCGGTCGGCTACGGGCTGGGCGGCAGCGTCGAGGGAGACGCGCTGGTGGCAGCCGGCGGACGGCTGCTCGAGGACGCCGACCCGCGACTGCTGCTGGCCGCCGCCGACATCTTCGTGCAGACCTCGGCGTGGGAGGCCACCTCGCTGGCCGTGCTCGAGGCGATGGCCGCCGGTCTGCCGGTCGTGGCCTACGGCGTCGGCGGCCTGCCCGACCAGGTCCGCGACGGCGTCAGCGGTCACCTCGTGGCGGAGGGAGCGGTGGGGGAGCTGGCGTCGCGAACGATCGATCTGGCCCGTTCGCCGCCGGTACGGGCGGCCTTCGGCGAGGCCGGCCGGCGCCGCTTCGAGGAGCGCTTCTCCTACGCGCAGATGATCAGCTCGATGGAGGCGATCTACAGAGCGGTCAGCCGAGCGGGTGATGCCGGCGCCGGCACCTGACGCACGACGGCCCCGTGGTGGCGACGGCCACGGGACGACCACATCACCTCCATGCAGGTGATGTCGTGCTGCCCGAAAGATGGTGACGTTCCACTACCAATAGGTGGCAGTAACGGCATTGTCAACAAACCGTTGCCACGCGCCCAAGTTGTCTGCTAGCGTGCGGCCCCAGAGCCACACGGAGACCTTGGGAGCCCACGCTCGCGGCACCGGCGGGGGGCCGTGCTGGCTAAAAAATAGCGGTCGGGAGCTCAAGCAACGTCCGCGCACCAGCGACTCGGCGGATCACCGGGGTGATGATCGTCGTCGCGTCCGTGCGCGCGCACACCTGTCGTCGCCGACGGCCGCTGGACGCAGTGCCAGGGACGGACAAAGGCGTATGGCGGCACCCCAACAGATCGAGGTCGACGAGCGGGCGGCGGGACATCCGACGCCCGGCCGACGACACGAGACCCTGCGCCGCCGTCGCTCCCGCGGTCACGCTCCGCGACCGTCGCTCGAGGTCGCGCCGCGCGAGTTCGTCGACGGTCACCACAGCCTGGAATGGCGACCGCTGTGGGATCTGGCCGCGGCGTGCGCCGGCACGACGATCGCCTTCGGCGGCCTGCGCGCCGTCACCGCGGTGTCGAGCTTCGACGCGCCGATCCTTGTGCTGCCGGCGGTCGCGGTGATCCTGATCGGTCTGCGCGGGCTGTACCGAACGTCGATCTACCCGCCGGTGCTCGACGACGTGATGAAGGTGATCGGCGCCGTCTCGGCCGCGGCGATGGCCGTGGCGGTGGGCGGCTTCCTGCTCAACGGACGCGGCTACGGCTCGACCTGGATCCGGGCCTGGCTGTTCACCGCCGTCGCGGTGAGCGTCGCTCGCTCCGCCGTCACGCTCGCGCAGCGCGTCGCTCGCTCGCGCGGCCTGCATGGCACGCCGACGCTGATCGTCGGCGCCGGCGTGGTTGGCGCGCAGGTCGCCCGGTTGTTGGACGCGCATCCGGAGTACGGGCTGCGGCCGCTCGGGTTCATCGACGATCAGCCGCTGTCGAGCTCCTGGGCCTGCGCGAGCACGCTGCCGCTGCTCGGCGGCGTCGATGACATCGCGGCAATCGTCCGCCGCAGCGGGGCGCGCAGCATCGTCGTGACCTTTGCCGGCGCGTCCGACGCCCGCCTGCGGCCGCTGATCCGTGAGTGCCGAGAGCTCGGTGCGCAGGTGTCGGTCGTGCCGCGGCTGTTTGACGAGATCAGCAACCGCGTCACCTACGAAACGCTGGGTGGCCTTCCGCTCTTGAGTTTCCACGGCGTCTCGCCGAAGGGCATGCGCTTCATGCTCAAGTACACCAGCGACCGGCTGTTCGCCGCGATCGTGCTGCTCTTGCTTTCGCCGCTCCTGGCCGTGCTCGCGCTGGCGGTTCGCCTGAGCTCCCCCGGGCCCGTGTTCTTCCGCCAGCGTCGCGTCGGGCTCGACGGCACGATCTTCGACCTCTACAAGTTCCGCTCGATGGCGCTCGCCGATGACAGCGTCTCGCCGGAGCCCTCGGCGGTCGAGCCCGACGCTCGCGCGACGGCGCCCGGCGGCGTAGAGGGAGCCGATCGCCGTACGCCCGTCGGACGTTTGATGCGGCGGTTCTCACTCGATGAGCTGCCGCAGTTCATCAACGTCGTCAAGGGCGACATGAGCATCATCGGCCCGCGCCCCGAGCGACCGGAATACGTCGAGCTGTTCGCGCCGACGATCAGCCGCTACGGCGACCGCCACCGAGTCAAGTCCGGCATCAGCGGGCTGGCTCAGGTGCGCGGGCTGCGCGGCCGCACGTCGCTGGTCGAGCGGATCGAGCTTGACAACTTCTACATCGCGCACTGGTCGCTCGGCCTCGACCTGAAGATCCTGCTGCTGACCATCGGCTGCCTCTGGCGCCACGGCGAGTGAGCGCCGCGCCGGCCCGGTAGGCGAGTAGGTTGGTGCGTCCGGGGCTCCCTGGAGGCTCCGAGCGCCGCCAGACGCAAGCTGCGGCGTGTCGCCGCCACCGAGATGACCAGCCAGCGCCTGAGAATCCTGATGCTCACCAACGTCGTGGCTCCCGACCGGATCGGCGGCCTCGAACGCTACGTGCGCGAACTTTCGGCGGCGCTCGTGTCCGCCGGCGCAAGCGTGACGGTGCACGCCAAGCAGATCGACGGCTCGCACCCGCTCGTCGAGCGAGGCGACGACGGCGTGCTGATCCGCCGCCACGCCCTGCCGCCACGCTCGAACCGCCTGTTCGCGGTCACCTATCCGCTGCGATCCGGCGTCAGCGCGCTCGCGGCAGCCCGCGAAGATCGTGGTGCGCTGCTGCACGCCCACTACCCGGTCCCGGCGCTGCCGCTCGCCCTGACGCGTCGGCGCTTCGTCTACACCTTTCACGCGCCGGTGCACCGCGAGCTGCTGAGCGAGCGCCAGGACAGCTACACGCTGCCGGCGCCGGTCCAGGGCCTCGCCGTTGGCTGCGTCAGGGCATCGGAGCGTCTGATCGTCCGCCGCGCGGCGGCGAGCGTGGTGCTCAGCGAGTTCAGTCGCGCCGAGCTTGGGGCGCTCGACTCAGCCGCCGGCGCGCGCGCGCAGCTCGTGGCCGGCGGCGTCGATTTGCAGCGCTTCGCGCCAGGCCCCGCGCTCGATGACCGCTGGGCCGCCGGGGCGGCGCCGCTGCTCTTCTGCGCGCGACGGCTCACGCCGCGAACCGGCGTGCCTGAACTGCTCACGGCGATGGTGCGGATCCGCTCCGCATTCCCCGGCGTGCGTCTGGCGATCGCCGGAGCCGGGCGCATGCAGGAGCTCCTCGACGCTCAGTGCACGGCGCTCGGACTGGCGGACTGCGTGCGCTTCCTGGGCCGCATCAGCGACGACGCGCTGCCGCGCTGGTAT
>Ga0182024_10006208_pt1 | contig 26347 bp, 15 predicted proteins | sample P32metaG_FD_120480 | JGI IMG/M metagenome (GOLD analysis project Ga0182024, IMG submission 120480) | Permafrost microbial communities from Stordalen Mire, Sweden - P3-2 metaG (Illumina Assembly) | ecosystem: Environmental > Terrestrial > Soil > Wetlands > Permafrost | place: Sweden: Stordalen... | reverse complement strand
TCCAGCAGCGGGCGGTCGCCCTGCCGGATCTCCTGAAACTCCACGCCCATAGCGCTGTTTGCCGTGTAACGGACATGGCCTCGCAGCGCGACGCTCACGTCGCACATATTCAAAACCAGCCTTAGCGAGGTGCCTGGCGTCGGAACATCCCCGGCGCTGATCAGGCATCCACTCTCTGAAATCTGCTCAAGACGGCCTTCCACGCGCGACCGGCCATCAATCTCCGCCACCTTCGCGTCGCCCTCGACCCTGAATCTTGGCGCTCGCCGCCGGTTCTGGGTTCCCGTATGCAGTGCGTTCATCGCCGATCTCTTTTTCTGCTTCTCCGGCCCAACCGGCAAGTATTGCTCCGTCATCTGCTGCAGTTCGTCTTCCCAGGGAGTCCGACCTTCGACGCACTCCACCGTAAACTGCCCGCGCAGCGCCGACTCTGAGTCGGCTGCCCAAATCACCTGACACACCGACTTGTTGCGCCCGCGCTCCACCGTCACCAAGTCTCCCACCTTCACTTCGCGGGCGCTGAGCAATCGCGCTCCGCGCGGGTGAATGTCATAAGTGCAAGCAAACTCCGATCCACTACGCTCACCGTTCTGCATGTGGATGAGGCGAACCGGCAGGGCAAGGTGGATCAATCTTTCGGTTTGCATTAACTCTGTTAGCGGCTGGGCTGATTCAACACTCACAACTACTCCTTCGCGAGCTACGATTCTGTTCGAACATAGCAGTACATGTACGACCGGACAATGTACATTCGTAATCAGAGTAATGGTTACTAGCTGGGATGACGGACGGCTAACAGATGGCGTGACCGCGCTATCGCCGGCCGCGAAAGCTGCAGAAGCGCCATTTGCCGTGAGGCGCTGCTTCCCACAGACCGTTGCAAATCTTTTTGTTTTCGCTCTTGCAGAAATCCGCCACAGCAAGCGAAGATGGTGGACAAATCTCTTTCAATGCCACGCATCGGCCAGGCTTCCTCCGAATTGCCCATTTCCCCATCTGCCGCAAAACTGCGTCTACTCAAAAAATTGCGCTGCACTCTCAGGTACGAAAAAAAAGCATGGGACTGCGGAGCGGTGATGGTGGCGGGAGTCGACGAAGTCGGCCGAGGATCGTTATTCGGACCGGTGGTCGCCGCCGCGGTCATACTCGATCGCAACTATCGGCTTAGGGGTCTGCGCGATTCGAAACTTCTTTTGCCCGAGCGCCGCGAACTCCTCGCGCCCCGCATTCGCGACCATGCCATCGCATGGGCCGTTGCTGCGGTTGATGCGGCGCGCATCGACCAGATCAATATTTATCACGCGTCGCGCCTGGCCATGCTGCATGCGGTAACCCGCCTTCAACCCGCCGCCGATCATCTTCTAATCGACGCTGTGCGCCTGGATTGCGAACTTCCGCAACGCCCCATTATTCACGGAGACGCGCTTTCCGCCTCCATCGCCGCAGCGTCCATTCTGGCCAAGGTCGAGCGTGACCGCATGATGTGCGAATGGGACGCGGTCTTCCCCGAATACGGCCTCGCCTCGCACAAAGGCTATAGCACGCCGCAGCATCTCGCTGCATTGCAGAAATACGGCCCCACGCCGCTTCACCGCCAGTCATTCGCTCCAGTGTGGAGCAACCCAGTCGAGCAGGAAGGGTTCGAGTTCGACTGATGGTTCGCCTCAAATCGGACAAAGCAAGCACTGCTGCCATTGCAAATTCCTGCATCTTGACACTCACCTTCGGCTGCGACACACTCGTGGGAACTTCGGCGGCAACCTCGCTGCCATAGATTGATCCCCCCAGAGGTTTTTTCATGCGATTCTTCCGTCTGATATTGTCCGCCGCCGCTCTGCTCGCGGCGCTCGGACCAAACCGCGCTTCCGCGCAGAGCTCTGCCGCTTGGCCGCAGTGGGGACAAAACCCGCAACACACCGGCTTTCTCCCGGTCACCGGCCAACTACTCCAGGGCAAGCTCTCCGATCAAATCTTTGATCCTTTCACCGCGCTGGAAATGGCCGAATCGAACGGCGCCCTCCTGATGCACTACCAAGTCCCGCTGGTCGGCGCCAACAATACCGTCTTCATGATGTTCAAGGCCGGCACTTATAACTCCTGCGACCCTCCCGGCTCCGGCCAGCCTTTCCCCTGCGGACCTAACGACTGGAGTACAGAAGTCTGGAACGAGACCGCCCTGCGCTGGCAGAACGGCCAACTCCTCCCGGCCTGGAATTTCGCCACCGACTGGACTCCGATCCCCAACGACTACACACTCGGCGGCTGGGAGCCGCTCTTTCAGCCCGTCCTCGCGCAGACTTATCTTTACGTACCCGGCGCTGGGGGAACGATTTACCAGCTCGATGAATCCAGCGGTGTGGTGCTACAGCAGATCAATCCCTTCGGCACCAGCGAAGACCCCACTAAGTTTGTCTCTGGCGGCCTCACTGCCGACAATCAAGGCAATATTTATTACAACGTGATGCAAGTCGTCGTCGCGTGGCCGTGGGATAGCAACGTCGTTAATTCGTGGATCGTGAAATTCTCACCGGCGGGTTCGGTTGCCACCGCGACTTACACTTCACTGCTGCCCGGCGCACCCAGCAAATGTCTCGGAGTTTTTTCTCCCAAGCAATTGCCATGGCCGCCGAGCGCGAACGCCGTCCCTGGAAATATTACCTGCGGATCGCAGCGTCCCGGCCTCAATATCGCGCCCGCAATTTCCGCCGATGGCTCTACTCTCTACACGGTGAGCCGCGCCCACTTCTGGGGACGCGAATCCTATCTGCTCGCGCTCAACACCGCCGATCTCAGCCTGCAATGGTCCACTTCGTTGCTTGGATTATTCGACGATGGCTGCAACGTTCTGCTGCCCCCCGATGGTCAACCCGGCGGCTGCAGCATCTACGGCGCCACCGGTCTTGATCCCACGCAAAATACGCTCGGCGCCGGAATCATCTCCGATCAAGCCTCCACCTCGCCACTGGTCGCTCCCGACGGCAGCATCCTGCTCGGCGTCAACGATGCCTTCGACTACGGCCGTGGTCATCTCGTCAAGTACGACTCCACCGGAAACTACCAGGCGAACTACAACTTCGGCTGGGACACGACTCCCGCCATCTTCCCCAACAACGGCACTTATTCCATCATCCTCAAAGACAATCATTATGACAGCGGATCGTATTGCTCGAATCCGACCTACTGCCCGCCCGCGCCTCCGGGACCGTACTACATCACGCAGCTCGACTCCAATCTCGTTCCCCAGTGGAAGTTTCAAGACACCACCACCAACAAGCAGCATCCCAACGGATACGAGTGGTGCGTGAACGCCGCCGCAGTCGATGCCAACGGCATTGTCTATGCCGATAACGAAGACGGCTATCTGTACGCCATCAATCAGCGCGGAGACCTGCAACAGAAAATCTTTCTCGAGCGCGCCATCAGCGCCGGCTACACTCCTACTTCGATCGGGGGCGACGGTACCATTTACGCCGAAAACGCCGGGCATCTCATCGCCATCGGAAATCTCTTCTCCAGCACCACGGCGATCACTTCCTCATCGCAGAACCCCTCGACCTACGGAAACCAGGTGACCTTCACGGCTGCGGTCTCATCCAAAGGTGCTACTCCGACAGGAAAACTAACCTTCAAAGCCGGCAAAGCCACGCTCGGCACAGCCACGCTCAACAATGGCACCGCCAGCTACACAACCCAACCCACACAACTGGCCGCCGGCTCAGATTCCATCACCGCCGCCTACAGCGGAGACTCAACCCACGCCGCCAGCACCTCTGCGGTCTTCCTGCAAACCGTGAACAAAGCTGCCACCTCTATCAGCCTCAACTCTTCTCCAAATCCCTCGGGCGTAAACCAGACCGTAACGCTCACGGCTATCGTCGCGCCTCCCGCGGGGCTGCCCACTGCTACGGGCAAAGTACAATTCACGAACGGCAAAACCGTGCTCGGCACCGTCGCGCTTACAAACGGCACAGCCACACTGAATACCACCTTCACTCAAACCGGCTCGTTCACGCTCAAAGCCAGCTATCAAGGCAGCACCAACTATCTCGCAAGTTCGGGGACCGTAGTGCAAGTCGTGCAGTAGCAGAGTGCTTCGCGCCTCGCTCGCCAAATTGTTTTTCGGGAGTGGTGCAGTTTGTTTTCTTTGCGCCCTTGGCGATAGCTTTGCGCGCTTAGCGGTTAAGAGCTTTTAAAGCTTTTGACCGCAAAGGCCGCAAAGAAGTTCCGCAAAGTTCGCAAGGAACAACGATCCCTCTGAAACTGCACCACTACCGTTTTTTCTCCCACTATCAAGGCCTACTTCACTGTCACCGTCACATACGCCGTATGAATCGCCTTGTAGCCGTTGTTCGGATTCACATCCAAAATCGCCAACTTGTACGTTCCCGGTCCCGGCAAAGTCACGTTCTGGTTGATGAACGCGCTGTTCACTCCTACGCCGGTCACAGACTCGCCGAGCTTTACCGCATGCGTGTTGTCCCACACTTCAATGTGATCGATCAGCGGCGTGTTCGACCCGCTCTGTTCGTAAGCATAGGCATTGACCGGCACGGTGGTTGTGGACCAAGTTGAATTATTCGCCGGTGAATTCACGTACACCCCCAGCGCGCTCGAAACGGTCACGTTCACGTTGCTCTCATGAATGCGTTGGCCGGCGGTGCTCACATCCTGCACCGTCAGCGAGTACTTTCCCGCTGGCAGTGAGTACCACTGGCTGATCGCCGGCGCTTTCGGAGAGTCGCCCAGCTTCGTATTCCCGTTCCACACTTCGATGTGATCAATGCCCGCACTCGATTCCGGAGCCCCGTTCTCAACCGCAAACGCACTCAGCGGAAATAGCGTGGCCTGCGTCGAACCGCTCGCCGGAGTATTAACGATCACTCCATAGCTCGAAGAAAGGGTGTAAGTTGTGGTTTTGTAGTGCAGAGTCAAATAGCTGGGTGCTCCGCCAATGTCCTTCACCGTCATCGTGTGCGTTCCAACTCCGCTCACAGGAAAAGCCTGATTCACCGTGTCGCTGAAGACATTTCCCAGCTTGGTGAGCTTGCCATTGAACGTGTCCCACACCTCGATGTGATCGATCGTCGCTCCCCACTCCGCAGCCGCGGCATTCACCAGCACAGACGGCCCCTGGGCCGAACCGTTCGCCGGCGAATTCACGACAACGCCGCCCGCCTTCGAAGAAAAAAAGTCCGACATATCGGCCACGCTTGCCGACCATCCGGGATGCGTCTCGATTCCCAGCGCGTCCAGCATGGTTCGCAACGTGTTCTCATGCTTGTATGCCACGTTCGAAACGTAACCCGGTTTCACATTCGGGCCGATAATGCCGGTAAAAACCTGCCCCGCACCGTCTCCATTTCCGTTGTCGAAGGTCACAATCAACAGCCCGCTTCCGCCCGACTGGAAGTCGCTCGTAGCCAGCATCGGAGTCAGATTGCTGTTTAGAAAATCGTCGGCCTCGGCCAGCGAGTTGCTGAAGCAGCCATCGTGGTTATTCCAGCAGCCATCCGGCACAATGATGGCGAAGCGCGGCAACGCCCCGTTTGCCACATCGATTCCGAATTGCTCAAAGTCGACAATATTACCCTGCGACCCCAGCGTGTTGCTCAGCACCTCCTCATACCAGACTGCCGCATTGTGGCGTGCATAGTAATGCGTCAAAGAAGGCTGATTCGCGGAAGTAAAATCCGGAACATTCACCGTACCGCCTGCATTCAGGTAATTCTGTACGTAGACCTTCCATGAGAGCGGCTGGTTATCGAGCAACTGGAAAATATTCTCGTCGGTAATCGGATCCTTCGTGGACGTTCCTGTACAACTCGCGCACATGAAACAATCGTTGCCATTGCAATAAAAATTGTGTGACCCCGAAGGCAGACTGCACGAAGGCGCGCTTCCGCACTTATAATCGGACTCGCAACTTCCCGACGCCAGATACAAATAATCCAGCAGCGATCCACTCAGATCCGAGTGATAGTTGTTGGCATATCCATACTTCTTCCCCTCGCTCGAAAGCCAGGGCATGCCGTTGGGGAATGCGGTGCCAAACGAAGTGTTCTCCTCGATTACTAGGACAACGTGCTGCGCCAGCGGCACAGCTTGCGCAGATGCAGTGGGCGACGCGCCCAGTACGAAGGCGCAGGCCAGACCCAACGAAGAAAGAGCGGTAGCGACGAAATGGCTTTTATCCATGCGGATTTCCTCTCCAAATTGTTTTTCTTTGACCAGACATTGCCGGGTTGGCGGGCGGCCGATCAAGAGCACACTGCCGCCTGGCCGTGCTCTGGGAAGCACAACCTAAAATCACCTACAAAAATTGTTGGTGAGAACTCCACTAATATCGTGGATTGCAATTTACCGCAAGATACCGGAGGCTTTAATTCCTACACAAAAAAGCCTGAAATGGGAAAAACAATGACGGAGTCTGCTTGAATTAATCCGACTGTAACGCGATGTTCATTGGAATTTAACATGCGTAACTTGCACACGCACCTTTTATTCTCAAAGGACGAATCGCTCATTTTTCGACCCTATCGCAGGTTCAAACACCAGGCCGGTTCGATAATATGCTTACTTCAAGACCTTTTAATTGGGAGGCAACATGCAGAAAATTACTCCATTCCTGTGGTTCGATAATCAAGCCGAAGAAGCCATGAATTTCTACGTCTCAATCTTCAAGAACTCCAAAGCCGGAACCGTCAGCCGCTACGGAGACGCAGGACCCGGCCCCAAAGGCACAGTCATGTCCGTGACCTTCGAACTTGAAGGCCAGCAATTTATGGCCCTCAACGGCGGCCCGCTCTTTCACTTCACTGAAGCCATTTCTTTATTCGTGAACTGCGAGTCCCAGCAGGAAGTGGATGAACTCTGGGAGAAACTCTCCGCCGGCGGTCAGAAGGGAAGATGCGGCTGGCTCAAAGACAGGTTCGGACTTTCCTGGCAAATCATTCCTTCGGGATTGATGAGCGCGCTCAGCAACAAAGATCCAGAGAAAGCAAAACGCGCCATGCAAGCCATGTTGCAAATGGACAAAATCGATATCGATCGCATCAAGCAGGCGTAGTCGATCGTCCGTGAACTTGAACCGATCTTGCCCGGAAGTTCTGAAACGGCGTCATCCCCGAAGCCCCGCGTTCTTACCAGCGGGGCGAGGGATATCGCGGAATTGCTCAACCGCTGCGGGAAAGTCCCTCCTCACAATCCCGGCAACATCCATCTCTCCTTCGGACATCGAATACCCAGCAACCAGCTATAAGGACACCCCAATGAAAGCACCTTTCCTCATCGGTCGTATCTTGTTCGGCGGTTTTTTCCTCTACAACGGTATCAACCACCTGCGCGAAGCCAAGTCGATGGCGCCTTACGCCGAATCCAAAGGCGTGCCTTCACCCGAACTCGCGATAAAACTGTCCGCGATTCCTCTCATCGCCGGAGGGGCCAGCATTCTCTTGGGAGCGAAGCCCAAACTCGGGGCGATGGCGATTCTCGGCTTTCTCGCCGGAGTTTCGCCGGTCATGCACGACTTCTGGCGCAACGACGATCCCAACCAAAAGATGAACGACATGATTAATTTCATGAAGAATATGGCGCTGGCCGGAGGCGCACTTGCCTTGATGGGTGTCGACGAACCTTGGGAAGCCAGCGTTCCCACCGAGCGGCGCACGCTGACGGGGAAAGTTCGCAAGCTTGGACGCAAGTTCGCAGCGTAATTTCGAAGAGAAGATGAATGGGAAGTTCACTAGAAGTTGACGCGGGCGTGAGCCCGCGTCATGTTCATTGAAGTTCGCCCGAACGGCCGAAGGCCTCCGCGCTCTACTTCACAAACGTCAACCCATGCGGCACAGCGTACTTAAACACATACGCGTACAGCATCACGATGATTCCCACAATCGACCCCAGAGCGATCGAGTGCCAGGCCACATAGCGGAAAATAATTCCTTCGTTGCCCACCTGCTCTGTGGCCGCTGTAGCAATCGTGATCGACTGCGCATCCACCATCTTGCCCATCACTCCGCCGCAACTGTTGGCCGCGCACATCAGTATGGGATCGATTCCCAACTGCTGCGAGGTAATTCTCTGCAGGCTGCCAAACAACGCATTCGACGACGTGTCGCTGCCCGTCAGCGCCACTCCAAGCCATCCCAGGAAGGTGCCGAAGAACGGATACAGCCATCCTGTTCGCGTGAATGCCAAGCCCAGCACCGCGTCGAGCCCCGAGTAGCGCGTCACATATCCGAGTCCAAGCATGAACGAGATGGCAATCATTGCCAGCCGCATGCGCACCAGCGTCTTCCAGAAAATCTTCATCAATTGCACCGGACCCAATCCCAACAGCAATCCTGAAACGATCGCTGCAAAAAAGCATCCAGTGCCGGTCGCCGAGAGCCAGTTGAAGTCGTAGCGTGCCGCCTCGGGCGTCGGCTTCGGAACCACCGGTGTGTTGCGGTACACGGAATTATGCAGGTACGGAACATCCCATCCTGCCGGGCCCGGCCGCGCCTTGCCATTCGGCAGGATCACTTTAAAAGCCGGTGTCGTGGCCTGATTCATCGCCAGCTTAATCTTCGGCAATCCCCAGAGCAGCACAAACAGCGAGAGAATCGCGAACGGCATCCACGCTTTCAGCACTTGTCCAGCTGTATATTGTTTTGCGGCCACAATACCGTCAAACTTTTCTGCCGCCCACTCTCCACCCAGATCATCGCTGACCTGCGCCACCGGCTTATGTCCTGCCAGAGGCTTGTCGTCGTAATCGAATCGCCAGATTTTCTTCGGCTTCCAAAATCGCAGAAACCCCAGCACTGCAATCAGCGAGACCACGCCACCCATAATATCGACCAGGTTGCTGTCGACGTAGTTCGCCCAGAAGAACTGGGTCAGCGCGAACGAAATCCCCACGACGGCAATTGCGGGAAAAACCTCAAAGGTCTCCCGCCAACTCACCATAGTTTTCACCAGCCAGAAAGGAACGATCACCGCAGTAAAAGGAAGAATGCGGCCGATCATCGCATTCAGGTCGGATTCCGGCAGCGCAGTCACTGCCGCCAGCGTATGCACCGGCGTGCCGATCGCGCCCCACGCCACCGGCGCGGTATTTGCGATCAAGTTCAGCGCCGCAGCATGGAAGGGCTTGAATCCCAGCCCGATCATGAATGCCCCGGCAATCGCCACCGGCGCGCCGAATCCCGCCGCGCCCTCAATGAATGCTCCAAAACAAAACGCCACCAGCAAAACTTGCAGCCGCCGGTCCGCCGTAATCCCGGCAATCGATTCCTTCATGATTTCAAACTGCCCGGTCTCCACCGAAATATCGTAGAGGTAAACGGCCGCGAGCACGATCCATGCGATCTTCAAGATTCCGAAGGCCACGCCATACCCAAAGCTAAGCGCAGCCAGCGTAGCCGGCATCTTGAAACAAATAATCGCCACAAGAACCGCAGTCGCAGCCCCCGCTATGGCGCACCAGTGAGGTTTTACTTTCAATCCAGCCAGCAGAGTGAAAAGGACAATGATAGGAAGAGCCGCCACCAGTGTGGAAAGCCACCAATGACCAAGCGGATCATAAATCTGCGTCCACTGCATCCGAACCTCCTTGGGATTCGTATCAGGGTATGCCTTCAGGCATACCGTGGAGCCTCACGCTACTTCCCAATCCTTCGGTACATTCACATAAGACCGATCCAAATCCGCCACCGAGGTACATCCCAGCAGCCGCAACGTCCGCTCCACGTCAACTCGCAAAATCTCAATCGCTCGATCGACTCCCGCTTCTCCCGCGGCAGCCAACCCATAGGCGTAAGCTCGCCCGCACAGCACAACTTGCGCTCCCATGGCGAGCGCCTTAACAATATCCGTCCCTCGCCGAATTCCCCCATCCATCCATATTTCTATCTGACCCTTCACCGCGCTCACCACTTCCGGCAGCGCCCGCAACGAAGCCGGAACCCCATCCAACTGCCGCCCTCCATGATTCGAAACCGAAATCGCTGCCGCTCCTTCGTCGACAGAGCGCCGCGCATCGTCCGCCGTCAACACTCCCTTCACCACAATCGGTCCCTTCCATGCCTCGCGAATCCAGCGCAAATCCGCCCACGTCACCGCCGATTCCGCCAGCGCCGCGTTGATATCCACCAGCGGCATCTGCCCCTTGCCCGGGACAATCACATTCGGCAAACCCGGCAAGCCTCCATCCATAAAATAGTCGATGAGCCAGCCTGGCCGCGCAAGCATTTGCGGTACGTACGGAATCTTCTCGAACGGGCTTCCGCTGATCAGTTCCTTCAATCCGTTGCGATAATCTCTTTCTCGGATCCCCGATACCGGCGTGTCAATCGTTACCACGAGCGCGTTAAATCCCGCGGTCCGCGCGCGCTCGATCACCGCTTCCGCCGCGCCCCGCCCGCCCATCAGATAAAGCTGGTAGAAAACCGGCCCCTTCGAAGCCGCTCTTACATTTTCCAGCTTGTGTCCGGAGATCGTCGAAAGAATATATCCAGTTCCCGCTTTTCCCGCCGCGCGCGCCGCCGCCACCTCGCCACCCGGATGCATCATCCGGCTATAGCCGACCGGCGCGAGCATAAAAGGCAAGGAAACGTTTAAGCCGAGGGCGGTCGTGCACAAACTGCACTCGGAGAGCGCTACCGCGTGCCGTGGCCGAAACGTTACATCGTTGAAAATCCGGCAGTTCTCCCGCAGCGTGACCTCGCCTTCGGCTCCGCCATCCAGGTAATCGAAAACCGGCTTTGGTATCCGGTTCCGGGCGATCGGACGGAAGTCCTCAATGCTAACCACCCGGGGTGACGCTACAGATCGTGCAGCTCGTGTCATGTCAAGCCCAGCGTAAAATCTTGAAGCAGCCCGCTATCCTATCACTGCCAGAAAGAGCGCGGCGATCAAAATTTGTATTCCCCCGTCGCACGTCGCCGGAACGACGGTAACTCGATGGCTTCTCTAGCGACTTACGGACGCTGTGAATAAACCCTAGGGCCCTTTCCGGCATCTTCTGTACGGGCCGTTCTTAGGGCAACCGCGTTACACTATTGGGTTCAGGGTATTGGCTGGGACTCGTCTGTCTGGCGATGGCAGTCCTAGAAGACGGCAGAAACCATCATGGCGGAACGGCAAGGCTACTGGTCCGGCTGGCAAGAGCGCATCTCTGCTCTGCGCAACGTTCCGGCTGTCCTGAAAATTGTCTGGGATTCCGGCCCCGGCGTCGTCATGTTCGGTCTGATTTCCCGCGTTTTTTCCTCTCTTCTTCCAGTTGTCCTGCTCTGGATCACTAAGCTCATCGTTGACCGTATCGTGCACGCCGTCTCCGCCCACCAGGCGGTTCAGCCGGGAATATGGTGGCTGGTTGGGGCCGAGTTCGGGCTGGCCGTTCTAAACAGCATTCTCCTGCGCAGTATCGACTACTCCGATTCGCTGCTGGCCGACAAATACACGCGCTACGTCAGCATCCGGGTCATGGATCACGCCGCCAGCCTGGATCTGATCGCCTATGAAGACCCCGTCTTTTACGACCGCCTGGAGCGCGCACGCGTGCAGGCCACCGATCGCCTGGTGATGATCCAGGCCATCGGACGGCTGGTGCAGCAGGCCATCACGACGATCACGCTTTCAGTTTCGATCATGTTTTTCTCGCCGTGGCTCATGCTCCTGCTCATTGCCGGCGTCCTTCCGGCTTTTCTTGGAGAAAGCCACTTTGCCTTTCTCGGGTACGCCAAGAATTTCCGGCAGACGCCAATGCGGCGGCAATTGGATTACCTCCGCGTTCTTGGGGGAAGCAAGGAAGCCGCAAAAGAGTTAAAACTGTTCGGCCTGAGGAAGTTCCTTTCTGATCGGTTCACTAAGCTATCCGATGAAATCTACGATCAGAACGTCACTCTGTACCGCCGCAAACTGATCGGCGGCGCCGCGCTGTCGATGATCGGCACCGCGGGCTATTACTCGGCCTACGTCTTTGTGATTTGGCGCACCGCCAACGGAACCTTGAGCATCGGCTCCATGACGTTCCTTACCTTGGCCATTCAACAGGCGAGCAGTAACATCGAACAGATTTTCTCGACGATTGCCGCCATCGGTGACCAGGCCCTGTTCCTCACCGACCTGCTGGCATTTTTCGAAATGAAGCCGACCATTCGATCCAAGCCGAATGCGCTGCCCGCGCCTCGGCCGATCGTGCGCGGAGTCGAATTCCGCGACGTATCCTTCAGTTATCCCGGAAACTCGCGCCGCGTTCTCGATCGCATCAATTTCAAGCTACACACCGGCGAGCGCCTAGCCCTGATCGGCGAAAACGGCCAGGGAAAAACCACCATCGTAAAGCTCATCACCCGCCTTTACGACCCCACCGAAGGCCAAATTCTGCTCGATGGCGTCGATCTTCGCGAGTATGACCTGGAAGACCTGCATCGTGAAATCGGAGTCATTTTCCAGGACTTCATGCGTTACGAGATGACCGCTCTCGAAAATATCGCCGTAGGCCGGGTTGAAGCCATGGGCGATCTGGAACTGCTCAAGAGTGCAGCCAGAAAAAGCCTTGCGGACCAAACAATCGAAAGGTTACCTCTAGGTTACGACCAGATGCTCGGCCGCCGTTTCGATCAGGGAGTCGATCTCTCTGGCGGCGAGTGGCAAAAAGTTGCCCTCGCTAGGGCTTATCTTCGCGATGCCCAGCTTTTAATCCTCGACGAACCCACTGCCGCCCTCGACGCCCGCAGCGAGTTTGAAGTCTTTCACCGCTTTGCCGAACTCACCGCCGGCAAGATGGCGCTATTTATTTCGCACCGCTTCTCAACCGTACGCTCGGCGGACCGCATCCTAGTTCTCGAAAATGGCAGAATCACTGAGGAAGGCACCCACGATCAGTTATCGCGGATGGGCGGGCGTTACGCCGAAATGTTTGAAATGCAGGCATCCAGCTATCGCTGACGAACTGTAATTAGTAAGAAAAAAAGAAACAGACGAAACCAAACAGAAACAAACGGGCCAGGAAACATAACCAATGATAGAGAGTGGTCATCTGGAGCTGATCGGTGCGGCATCGGAAAGTCCCCACCCCGCCGAGGCCGAAACGGCGTCGGAGGTGTCGAATCTGATTTCCAGCGCAACCAACCTCGCCCACGCCTTGGCGTGGCTGCCGGGGCAGACCGACACGCGGGCTTTTCTTATTCGCTGCGAAGCCTTGTTCCGCGCCTTCAAACCCTTGCTGGCTGCGCTTCGCACGCCACCCGCGGAAAATGTCTCTGAAGATTTAGTTTCGCTGCACGAGAACCTTCTTTTGCTTCAGGCCGAACTGCAAGACGCCCGCGGCACCTTCCGTGGCCACCACAAACTTCCCCAGGCCCGCACTCCGGAAGGCGAACTTGTTCCCCGCGTTGCGGCCATTGCGGCCGACTACCTCGCGGCCGCTTCCTACCGCTTCACGCCCGAGAGCTTCACCGAATACATGCAGGCTTTTCAGGACGTTGCCATCCTCGACAAAGCCGAACTCTGGATGTTGATCCCCGCCCTGAAATTGGTTTTGCTCGATCAGATCGCTCAGCGTGGCCGCCGCCTGGTGCAGGACCCTGCCCGCTCCTACGGCGCGTCTTACATGGTGTGCAGCCTGCGCCGAATTCGCCAGACCACCTGGAAACTTGTAATCGAGCCGCTGATCCGCTTCGATCGCGTTTTGCGTGAGGACCCCGCTGGCGCCTATGCGCGCCTGGATTATGAAAGCCGCGAACTCTACCGCAACCGTATCGTGGAACTCGCCAGCCGCTCCGATTGCAGCGAAATCGAAGTCGCTCAGCACGTGCTCGCCCTCGCCCGAAACGCGCAGAAACATCCGGATAGCGATCCGCGCCTAACGCTGCGCCGCTCGCACGTCGGCATCTATCTGCTCGCGGAAGGAACTCCCTTGCTCGAGCGCCGAATCGATTACCGCCCTCGCTTCGCCCAGCGCATTCCAAAATTCCTGCGCGCGCATCCCGACGAGTTCTATCTGCCAGCCATCGCGGTGCTCACCCTGAGCATTGTTCTCGGCGTCGTCCTGCTCTTGACCGACGCCTCCACTTCGCTCGGCCTCATTCTTCTCTCCGCGCTGGCGGTCTTACTGCCCGGGTCGCAGAGCGCCGTTCAAGTTGTCAACTACTTCGTCACTGTACTTCTCTCGGCGCAGATTTTGCCCAAGCTTGATTTTTCCGAGGGCATTCCCAGCGATTGCGTAACCATGGTCGCGATTCCCACGCTGTTGCTCGATGAAAAGCAGGTCCGCAAACTGGTCGACGACCTTGAAGTTCGCTTTCTCGGCAACCACGATCCCAATCTGCATTTCGTTTTGCTCACCGATCTTCCGGATTCGCCCTCGAAACCCCCGGCTAGCAATGCGCTCGTCGATCTCTGCGCCGAACTCATCCGCGCATTAAACGAAAAATATCCCGGCAAAGATAACGGTTCATTTTTCCTGCTCCATCGCCACGCAGTTTACAACCCGCGCGAGCGCCTCTGGATGGGCTGGGAGCGCAAGCGCGGCAAGCTGATGGACCTGAACAATCTGTTGCGCGGACAGTTCGACAGCTTTCCGGTGAAGGTCGGCGATTTGTCGATCCTCTCGACTGTTCGTTTCGTGATCACGCTCGACTCCGATACCGAACTCCCGCGGGGCTCCGCGCGCCGCTTGGTTGGCGCTCTCGCGCATCCCATGAATCAGGCGATCATTGATCCCGAGCGCGGCATCGTCACCATAGGCTACGGCATCCTGCAGCCCCGCGTCGGCGTCAGCGTGCAAAGTTCCGCGCGCTCCCGCCTCGCCAGCATTTATTCCGGACAGACCGGCCTCGATATCTACACGCGCGCCGCCTCGGACGTTTATCAGGATCTTTACGGCGAAGGAATCTTCGTTGGCAAAGGCATTTACGAGGTCGATCCGCTGCATCGCGTGCTCGACCGCCGCTTCCCACGCAATGCGCTGCTCAGTCACGATCTGGTCGAAGGCGCTTACGCCCGCGCTGGCTTGGTAAGCGACATTGAAATCATCGAGGATTATCCCTCGCACTACAGCGCGCACAATCGCCGCAAACATCGCTGGCTGCGTGGAGACTGGCAAATCGCCGAGTGGCTGCGCCCGCAGGTTCCTGACGAGTCCGGCCAAAAAGTTCCCAATCCGCTCTCCATGGCTTCGCGCTGGAAGATTTTCGATAACCTGCGCCGCAGCCTGGTGGAACCCGCGCTATTTACTCTCTTCTTATTGGGCTGGCTCTGTCTGCCCGGCCGTCCCGCGGCCTGGACCCTTGCCACGGTCGTCATCGTCTTCTTGCCTGCGCTGGTTCAACTCGCATTCGAATTAAGCCGCGCGGTCGTGATGCGCAGGCGAGCGATGATTCTCGATGGCCTGAATTCTTTCGCCAACGCCACCATCGCGAATTGGCTCACCATCACGTTCCTCGCCCACCAGGCCCTATTGTCGATTGACGCAATGGTTCGAACCATGGTTCGTCGCATGATTACGCGGCAACGCCTGCTGCAATGGGAAACCGCAGCCCAAGCCGAACATGCGGGATACAAGCGCACCATTCTCGATATCTACCTCAACTCCACGCCACTACTCGCACTGGGAGTATTTATTCTGATCTGGATGGTGCGCCGCGGCGCCGTAACTGCCGCATTGCCCATCCTTGCGCTGTGGGCGCTTAGCAAGCCGATCTCGATTTGGCTGAACCGTCCTCCGCGATCGCCGCGCAAGCAGGTCGCGCAAAAATATCAGTGGCTGCTCCGCCAGTCGGCGATCCGCACCTGGAGGTACTTCGCCGAGTTTTCTAACGAGCAACACAATTGGCTCATTCCCGACAACGTTGTCGAAGAAAACATCAAGATTGCTCCGCGCATCTCGCCGACGAATCTTGGATTTCTTTTGAACGCCCGCCAGGTCGCCTGCGATTTCGGCTATCTCACCGTGCCCGAATTTGCGCAACAAACTCTACGCACGCTCGCGACCGTCTCCAAACTCGAGCGTCACCGCGGCCACCTGCTCAACTGGTACGACACCGAAACGCTGGCTCCCCTCACGCCGTCTTTCGTGTCCAGCGTTGATAGCGGCAACCTCGTCGCTTCTCTCTGGACGCTTGAACGAGGCTCCCACGAGCTCCTCGACCAGCCGCTGCTTCAGCCTGAACTGCCCGAGGGCTTCCTCGACCATCTTTACCTTCTGACAACTCTGCGCACGTTGCCGCGCCGGAAATTCTCCGCCATCAAGAACTCGCTCAAAGGCTCCGGCTGGCTTCAGTATCTGCTTGACGTTCCCGACGCCGCGCTCAAAGACATTCATAAGGCACCTGCTGCGTCGAAGCACGCCGACGAAGCCCGCTGGTATCAGAGAGAGTCTGAAGAACGCATTAGCCAGATCGGCCGTTCTGTGCAGCTTTACGCTCCCTGGCTGCTTCCCGAATTTTCCCCCCTGAAGAACGATCCCGTCATTCACCGCCAGGGACGCCCCAACGAACTGCCCGCGCTCAAGCGCATGCCCGCTTTCATCGATAGCCTTGCGGCACGCCTCCGTGCCGCCGACGCTGCTGCTTCAGGAGAAACTCACGCGCTCTATGCGCAGCTACTCGCGCTCTTGCCCGATGCCCGCGCGCACGTTGTGCGCCTTATCGACGATCTTAAAAACATTGCCCACCAGTGCAGTTCGCTCGCTGACGGAATGGATTTCGAATTCCTCATGAACCGCAATCGCGGGCTGCTCTCGATTGGCTTTAATCTTGATAAGCAAATTCTCGAGCCCGCCTGTTACGACCTGTTGGCCAGCGAAGCACGCATCGCCTATTTCGCAGCAATTGCCGAAGATGACATTCAGCAGGAAGCATGGTTCCAGCTGGGAAGAGTTCAAACACTCGATCGTGGAATGGCCGGCCTGCTTTCGTGGACGGGAACGATGTTCGAATACCTGATGCCGACGCTCTGGATGCGCATCTACCCGAATACTCTTCTGGAGCGCGCGGCCGTAGCTGCTGTCCGCTCGCAGCGAGCCTACGCGGAGGATAAAGGTATTCCGTGGGGAATCTCGGAGTCGTCTTGTTACAAACTCGACGCCGCAGGCAATTATGAGTATCACGCCTTCGGAGTGCCGCAACTGGCTATCCATAAAGTCGACGTTGATGGCCCGGTCGTCTCTCCGTATTCGACGTTCCTCGCGTTGCCGGTCGACTCAGCGGCTTCGCTCCGGAATTTGCGCAAGCTCCAGCACAAGCACGCTCTGCAAACCTACGGGTTCTACGAAGCCCTCGATTTCAATCCCAAGCGTACCCGCTCGCGTTTCCGCCGCTTCGAAGCCGTCCGCTGCTGGATGGCTCACCACCAGGGAATGAGCCTGCTCGCCATCGCCAACTTCCTACACGAGGATGTCGTGCAGCGCTGGTTCCACAGCCATCCTCGAGTACAAGCCACAGAATTATTGTTGCAGGAAAAACCAGCTGGCCGCGCGCGCCTGCCGCTGTCGCGCCCCAGCGCAGCCTGAAAGGCTACGGAATACTGCATCTGGCGCGGGTTTTGAAGGTGTGGCTCAGCCGCGCCATTGTCTTTGGTACGAACTCTTTTCTATTGAACCGGCTTTAGCCGCCGATGCATTACCCCTGCTCTTTCTTAAATCCCGCCCGCTCCATCCCGCGCTGCGCCTCAGGATTTTTCATAAACGTCTCCCAAACAAACCCGGTGCGCGCATTCTCCGCCATCAGCATGGTAATGCCGGTATCAATGCCAACCACGTCGGTGTCATACCAATTCTTCAACGGATTAAACGCATTCACAAATCCGTACTTGCTCATCGCTTTTCCGTAATGATCGCGAATATTTTTCATTACGCGCATCACCGGCTGCGGCAAAAACGCCAGCGATCCCGCTGCCGCGCTCGGAACCACCGTCCCGTCAATCGGCCCCATCATCGGCGGCCCGCCCCAAATTACATAGCCCTTCTGCGAGTCCGAGGCCGATATGCCCCACAAATCATCACTGTAATCTGGAAACTGCTTCGCCAGTTCCAGGCAAAACAGCCGGTGCGCGTCCGTGGCCATCGCCGAGTTCACAAAGTAGTCGGCGTATGCATCGCGCTTGCCGCGAAAATCAAACCACGCCTGCGAGTACTGATGCACGAACAGGGGGGCGAATGACCCGATATATCGGATCCCGTCAAATTCAAACTTGGTTCGCTTCCATGCAGTCCATGCCTCCACCGGCAGCGGATGCGTAAACGACCCCAGTCCCAGCAAGTAAATCATCATCATCTCGCTGTAGTAATCCCAGCGATAAGGCAAAAAGCCGCCTTCCGGCGTCCAGCCATGCGGCAGTACAGAAGTATCTTCCGAGAGCCAGCTCCAATCGACGCGATTGAAAATCTCATACGCCAGCAGGCTGATCTCCGAGTGCTCTTCGAAATGCTGCCGGCACGTGAGAATTCCACACAACAGAATCGCCGTATCCACCGACGACACTTCCGAATCCCACACCCGCTCGCCCGTATTGATATCGGCGAAGTGAAAAAAGAATCCGCGATGGGTCGGCATCTTCTTCCACAAAAAACGCAGCGTCACCAGCGCCCGCTCCCGCGCATCTTCGCGCGAAATAAACCCGCGCCGCTCAGCAATGCACAGAGCTGTCAGGCCAAATCCCGTCGCCGCTATGCTCGCCACCACGGAGGTTTCATTCGCCACTACGCTTGCCCGGTCGCGGACCAATCCATTCACCGAACTGGCCTGCTCCCAAAAGAATTGAAAGTTCCGTTTTTCCAGATCGTCCAGCAGTTGATCGTCTTCCAGCAATAGCAGCGGATTCCCCGGCAACGATTCCAACTGGCTTTGCGCCAGCACTCCCGGCTGCGATTTGCCCGGCAGCGCCCCAGCCTGTTGCGATCCGCTTAGCTGCGGTGCCGCCTGCGCACCGCCGCTCTTTCCCTGGGCGGAAGCCAGCATCGAAAGCATCTTCGACCGCCCTAGTGCGCCGCACACTCCCAAGCCGCCCATCCGCAACAGGATCTCCCGTCGCGACAACCGGCCTGCCGGCGAATTATTTTTCTCTTTCTCGTTCATTAGCTAGCTTGAATCTTAAACAAACCGCGACCCCATCCGTTAATCCAGAGACTACAATTCAAAGGCTTAGATGCCAAAATCCCTTCGTGTTACTTAGTGCCCTTTGTGGGTAAAAAGGTCAATTGTCCATGAAGGAAATGTCCTCAAAAGCCCCCGATGTCGAATTTTCCCACAACTTCCCCCTTCCGCCCCTACATCCTAGTATCTTAATCAAAGAGTTCGATGACGAAACATCGTAAGATACTCATCTGGACACTCGCCGCAGGCTCGCTCTTAACCGTGCTGGCGATTGTACTTCTGCACCGCCGTCCGCCGGTCACCCTCAAAGGCGCCGTCTTGCGCGAGGACCGCGACCCCAACAAGCAATTGCCTCTCAACGACGTACAAATCACCGCCATCAATGCATTGGGCAGCGGCCACGCCCAGTCCGATGCTAACGGCTTCTTCAGCCTGACCTTGCCCAAAGGCCTGCGCCGCCGTCAACAGGTTCTGCTGCAATTCCGCCGCAAGGATTACAAGCCTCTCGACTGGAACGATTTTATTGCCGACAAAATTTATGTCGCCCGCATGACCCCGCTTCATCAGGAAACCGTCGCCGAATCCCACACCGATACCGCTGTTTCGAATCCCCGCATCCGCTATTCCGTCAAAGCCACTACCGAGGCTAACATCGGCAGCACCGTTAAGACCTTTCAAGTGGCCAATGTCGGCAACGTCCCATGCAACAATCACCCACCCTGCGCGCCCGCAGGCGGCAAATGGAAGGCTTCCCTCGGTTCTATATCTCTGGACGCCGGCGAGGGCCACGAATTTCGCAACGCCCGCGTCTCCTGCATTGCAGGACCGTGTCCTTTCACTAAAATTGAAGTCGAAGTTTTTTCGCCCGACCGCCGCCGCTTCAACATCTCGGTGCGCAACTGGTCCGATACCGCAACATTTCTCGTCGAAGCCGAAGTCGTCCATCCCATGACCAGCGATCTCGTCCGCGAAACCTATCCCGTCATCTTCGGACGCGCCATGAACTTCAGCTTGCCTCCTTCCGCCGAAGGCCCCAGCATCGAAGCCGAAGTCAGCGGAGATGCCATCGTCTTTCCCCTCGGCCCCAATCTTTACCTCAGTTGGGCCGAGTGCCAGGCCTCCATCGACCGCGACCAGTCCCGCAACTATCGCTGCGAACTGAAACCTGGATACCAATTCAAATGAGGGCCTTCTTGGCTTGCACGCGCAGCGTCTGCTGCGAAATCGAGCCGCGAAGCGGCGCAAGAATGCAGCCCACAGCGCAAGCTGTGGGAATAATAGCGAAGGAGAGCCAAGCCCCGGCGGGGCGAAAGATGACCGATGTCATGCAACCCGCTGCAACCGCCAACCGATTTGATAAACTAGACAAGCAATCCAGAAGGCCGACGTAGCTCAGTTGGTAGAGCAGCCGATTCGTAATCGGCAGGTCAGCGGTTCAAGTCCGCTCGTCGGCTCCATCCTCTAAAGCGCTTGCGACCAGTTCACCGCGACCGTTTTGATTGATTCCTACGTCGATCCGGGGCAATGGCGATACAAAGAAACCGCCATCTCGAAATGGGGTGCAGCCTTCATCGGCACTTTTTCCGCTTGCCTTCAAATGCTAGATCGGTCCTGCCGGAATAATTGTAATCTCGTACGGAAAATTGACAGTGCAAACTTCGGAGGTCCCTGCTAGCAACGACGCAAATACAGGTGGACAAACTCACTTTCGGGGAGCATATATCGGCGGATTGTGCTAAAGCCGGTTGCATCCACAGTATTGTGTTCTAAGATTACGTAGAGGTGCCACAATCAGATGATTCGCAAAACGGCTCTGCAAATAGGGTTCCCGGCGCTTCTTGTTTTCATTGCATGGAATGCATTTCTCACCGTCAACCACTTCAAACAGCTGCGGAGAGCCTCGACCGCGATGCTGGAAAGTTCCGCGATTCAAGCGGACCTCTCCGGTGTTTTGAAGGACCTGACCGACATGGAAACGGCGCAGCGCGGATACCTGCTGACCGATGATTCGGCATATTTGCAGCCCTTCACTGACGCTAAAGAAAGGGTGGGAACCGATTTTGCCCGCCTCCGTGGGGAACTCGCGAATCGGTCACAGGACGAACGATCTCTGGAAACGCATCTGGAATCTTTGGCTAAATCGAAACAGGCTGAGGTGGAGCGCGCAATTGATTTGCGCCAACGCGGGTTTCGCCTTCGCTCATTCAAGCTTGTCGGAACAAACGAAGGAAAAGGGTACATGGATGAAATTCGCCGGATTGCTTCTTCGCTGTCCGCCATCGAGAACAGTGATTTTGCCAACTTGGAAAGAGAAGAGAGTGTCGCGTTTAACCGAGCGCTGCGGGTAATAATCGGTTCTAATTTTGCGTTACTTGTTCTGGCGGCATGTCTGTTCGGGCTGATGCGCCATCACGCACGACTGCTCGGAAAAGAATCCGCTCAGAGCGCGCAGGAGCTAGCAGTGCGGGATGCGCAACTGGCAAGACTAACGTCTGCCCTATCCGGGGAAGCTCGTTCCAACATCGCTTCCATCAACACGCTTTCCGAACTGCTAGTGGAGAAATACGGAGACTTTCTTCCACGGCAGGGACAGGAATATGCGGAACAGATGAAAGAAGCGGCGGTTCAAATGGAGCGACTTCGGCAAGAATTGGTTGGCAGTTCAGAGTCCGTGAGCGATAAAAAGGCGGCTTAGACAGCGATGCAGCAGCCAGTAAAGAGGTCGTAAAGTTACGAGAGCAATAGCGCAAATCAGATTAAGCCAATCCCGCCGAGTGACTGCAGCCTGTTCAAGATCTCTTTGAACAAGAAATAACTAAGAAGCCTTCTTGCCCGTGTGCAAACGGGAGCGGTGCTCTTCTTTCCTCTGTTCCATCGAGAGAACCCGTTGGCCAAGGTTAGCGAGTTGGGCGAGTTCCTGCCGGATTGCTTCTAGTCGTTCGTGTCTCTGGCCGTGAGCGACCTGAGCCTCTGTGTCAGGGCGGGCTTGGCGCCGATACTGGTTATTCGACTGTTGAAGGGCAGCGATCTCGGCACGAAGACCCCCGATTTTTTCACGAAGCACTGCGAGATGATCCATGACATTAGAATAACTCATCTCGGGGCTCAGAGTCGGTCGCCAGGCCTGCCCGTAAAGTTAGGAAATATCGAAGCCAGATCGTCACCTCGGCGTGGGACGAATTTCACAAACATTCGCAATTCAGGCCCTGCCCGCAAACTCTCGCGTCTCCGTCGACACCTTAACCTTCTCTCCCTCTTTAATGAAAAGCGGCACTCGAATCTCGATGCCCGTCTCCAACCTAGCAGGCTTGGTCACATTTCCTCCCGATGAATCGCCGCGCGCTCCCGGTTCCGTGCTAGCCACAACCAGTTCCACGTGTGTCGGCATCTGTAGTCCGATCGGGTTGCCGTTGTACTTATGGATCTGGATGATGACTCCCTCCGCGATTAACTCCGCCGCGTCGCCAATCATTTCTCCCGAGAGCGTGAGAGTCTCAAAGCTTTCCTGATCCATGAAATAAAAACCATCTGCATCGCTGTACAAGAAGGATGCCGGAACCATTTCCAAATCCGGCTCGCTGAACTTGTCGCTGGCCTTGAATGTCTTGTCGAACACCGCCCGCGTCAGCAGATTGCGCATCTTCAGCCGAACCAGAGTCTGCGCTCCCCGTGCCGTCGGCGTGGACACTTCCGCTTCCAGGCAGTGAAACGGAGTGTTTTCGAACTCAAAAAACATTTTGCGCTTTACGTTGATTGCATCGATGAGTGCGGCCATGAATTCCCTCAAGAAATCAGATGGGAGAAGAAGGCGATCAATCAGAATGCTTCGCCATCCAGTAGGATAGATATTGATAGGATAGCAGCCAAAATGACGGTCTCTTACTTCTCTACAATCCCTTTCCCCTCCACCACCGTAAAAATCCGATCGACCTCCGGAATCTCAACCTGCTCCTTGGCTCCATCCGGCCAGAAGATTTCAACCTTGTCCACCTTCGTCGCCGCGCCCAGCCCGAAGTGCAGCCGCTGGTCGGAACTCGAAGCGTAGCTGCCACCGCTGAAAACATCTCCGCGCTGCCGGATCGTTCCAGTCGTCACAAACACCTTCGCCCCAATCGCATCCCGCGGACTTTTCCCGCTTCCCACCAGCTTCAGCGTCAGCCAGTGATTCGAACCCTTCACCACATTGCGCAGCAGCACCGGCATCGAATCCATCACATTCATCACCACGTCGATGTGGCCGTCGTTGAACAGATCGCCAAACGCTGCGCCCCGTGCCGAAACCACCACCGCCAGCCCGCTGCCGGTCGCCGCTGGCACCTCGCTGAATTTCTTCCCATCCACATTGCGAAACAGCAGCGGACGCTGCGCCCATGTCGTGCCCCAATCCTGTTTGTCCACGCCCGGATACACATGCCCATTAGCAAAAAAAAGATCGAGCAGCCCATCGTTATCAAAATCCAGAAACCCGGTGCCCCAGCCGAGGAAGGGAATCGTCGGATTGGCGATTTCCGAAGCGTGGCTCACATCCGTAAAACTCGCGTCGCCATCGTTGCGGTACAGCGTGTTGTAATCGTCGGAAAAATTTGTGATGCAGAAATCAACTCGTCCATCGCGGTTGTAATCGCCCACCGCAATTCCCATCGAGGCCTGCTCGCGCCCCTCGTCGTTCAACGCGAATCCCGACATGTAGCTGATGTCTTCAAACGTTCCGTCATGCTTGTTGCGGTAAAGATATTTCGGCACCGAATCGTTCGCCACCAGCAGATCAATCCAGCCATCGTCATCCACATCCACAAAAACCGAGGCCAGCCCGTAATACCCATTCGCATCGGCAACTCCCGCCTTCACGCTGACGTCGGTAAACGTTCCATCGCCATTGTTGTGAAACAGATGATCGCTCTCGCCCGGCAAGCCCCGCGGGCCGCATATTACAGCGACTCCACGAAACTGGCAATAGCCCGCAGGCAAATTCCCTTTGCCCGCAATCGGCGGGTTTTCCGGATCGAACTTCACATACCCGGGAACGAACAAGTCCAGAAATCCATCATGATCGTAATCGCCCCAGGTCGCGCCCGTGGACCATCCGCCCAGCGTCACCCCCGCCTTTTCCGCAACATCGGTAAAGGTTCCGTCATGATTATTGTGGTAGAGCCGATTCTTGCCGAAATTCGACACGTAAATATCGGGCCATCCGTCGTTATCGTAATCGCCGACCACCACGCCGAAACCCCAGCGATCATTGGCCACTCCGGCCTTGTCGGTCACGTCGGTAAACGTTCCATCGTGATTGTTATGGAACAGCATCGCCCGCGGCGCCGCTTCTTTTCCCTTCAGGGCAGAAAACGTCGATCCATTCAGCAGATAAATGTCGAGCCATCCGTCATTGTCGTAATCGAGCAGCGCCACGCCCGAACCCGGCGTTTCTAGAATCGTGCTCTTCTCCGGCGAGCCGGATTTATGCCGAAACTTGTCGAGCCCCGCCGCGTGCGTGATGTCAGCAAACACCACCGGCGCACCATCAACGAAACCACCAGCAGTAATCGGACGATGCAACGCATCCTTCACAGGAGCGTGCGCCCCGCCTGTACTCATTCCGCCTTGTTGCCCGTGAGTGGCCGCAGGCGCGGTTGCCTGTGAGAATGCGGCGCAATGAAAAAGCGCTAGGAGGAATAGGTGAACCGCAATCGAGTGCGCGCCCCGCGCGCAAAAACCTCTATTGGAAAATAAGAAGCGCATCCGTAGCGAATCCTCTCACAAATGATGAGAAGCGTCATCTCGAAGCCCCGCGTTTTCTCCGGCGGGGCGAGGGGCGTCCGCCCACCGCTTTCCACTCCGTCGTTCCTTCTGGTACTGTTTTATCTTCACGTTGCTTCGGTACAAACGATTGTGACGGGCGTCACCGTGCATCCTTTAACCAATCTGTACTATTCGCAAGTATTCGCGGTCACCGCGGTGGGATCGAGCAGGCGCATTTATTTTTCTAGGGAAAGGATTACTGCGTGATTGTTGGAGTTCCGAAGGAAAGTTATCCCGGAGAGCGCCGGGTTGCGCTCGTCCCTGCGGTTATCCCCATGCTCGCCAAGGCCGGCCTCGAGGTTGTGATTGAAGCAGGCGCGGGCGCGCAAGCCGGATATCCCGATGCGCTTTATCTTGAGAAAGGCGGAAAGATCGTTCCCGATCGCGCCGCCGTTTTCAGCACGGCGGAAATCATCGTGCAAGTTCTTTGCTACGGATCCAACGACGTGACCGGCAAAGCCGATCTTCCTCTCCTTCGCCGCGATCAGGTCCTCATCGGTTTTCTGCGTCCGTTCGGCTCCGCCGAGGTCATTCAGCAAATCGCCGCCGCTGGCGTCACTTCATTTGCTGTCGGACTCGTCCCCCGCACCACGCGCGCGCAAAGCATGGACGCGCTTTCTTCCATGGGAACGATCTGCGGTTACAAAGCCGTTCTGATCGCCGCCGAAATTTCCATCCGAATTTTTCCCATGATGACTACCGCCGCGGGAACCGTCACCCCGGCGCGCGTCTTCGTCATCGGCGCCGGAGTGGCCGGCCTGCAAGCCATCTCCACCGCGCGGCGTCTCGGCGCAGTAGCGTCGGCTTACGACATGCGCACCGCCTCCAAAGAGCAGGTTCAAAGCCTGGGCGGCCGCTTCGTCGAGCTTCCCATTGCAGCCCAGAACGCGCAGGACGCTCGCGGCTACGGCACCGTGCAGGACGAAACTTTCTACGCCCGCCAGCGGGAACTGCTTGGCCGCGTCGTGGCCGAGAGTGACGTGGTAATTTCCGCCGCCGTAATTCCTGGCAAGAAATCGCCCGTGCTTATCACCGCCGATATGGTCAAGAACATGGCTCCCGGCTCGGTCATCGTCGATCTTGCCTCCGAACGGGGCGGCAACTGCGAACTCACTCGCGTGGGCGAAACCGTTGAAGTCAACGGCGTCTCCATCATCGGCACCATTAACCTTGCGAGTACCGTCCCGTACCACGCGAGCCAGATGTACGCGCGCAACCTTACAACGTTTCTCACCTACATGATGAAAGAAGGCAAGCTGCAACTGAATACGCAGGATGAAATCATCCGCGAGACCATGGTCACGCGCGGCGGAGAAATCGTGAACCAAAGAATCCGCGAGTTTTTCAAACTACCGGCACTGGCGGTGCAATAAAGTTTTGGGTTAGGGATTTATGCTCAAAATTTGTATTCGCTTCAGACGAGACTTGTATTCAATTCGGAACGCCGGCAGAACCGTGGAAGAGCGGCGCTT
>Ga0182024_10006207_pt1 | contig 26349 bp, 27 predicted proteins | sample P32metaG_FD_120480 | JGI IMG/M metagenome (GOLD analysis project Ga0182024, IMG submission 120480) | Permafrost microbial communities from Stordalen Mire, Sweden - P3-2 metaG (Illumina Assembly) | ecosystem: Environmental > Terrestrial > Soil > Wetlands > Permafrost | place: Sweden: Stordalen... | reverse complement strand
GAGCATCGCAGTCAGCCCCATCGCCGCGTGCTCCTGAACCCCCTCAGCCGACTGCGCCTTGATGCCGTGAGCGTTCGCATACGCAACAACTGCCATCGAGAGCGGATGCGTCGAGCGCGATGCCAGTGCAGCAGCGGCCTGAAGAGCGGCGGGCTGGTCGCCGGCAATAATCTTCAACGTGTCGAGTTGGGGACGCCCTTCGGTCAGCGTACCGGTTTTGTCGAAGAACATCGCGCGAACGCGGGTGACGATTTCGAGCGCCGACGCGCGCTTGAACAATATCCCGCACTTCAGCCCCACGGCGCTCCCCACCATCAGCGCGGTCGGCGTGGCGAGGCCCATCGCGCATGGACATGCGATGACCAGCACTGCGACCGCCGAAGTCAGCGCCATCACGAGGCCGGGGCCGAGCCACATCCACACCGCGAAGGTGAGCGCCGCGATCAAAATGACCGCCGGAACGAAGCGCGCCGCGACGTAGTCGGCCACGCGCTGGATGGGCGCGCGATCGGCCTGCGCCTCTTCGACCATCCTGACGATCTGCGCGAGCGCGGTGTCGGCGCCGACGCGGGTGGCGCGAATCGTCAGCGCGCCCGAAGTATTCAGCGTACCGCCCGCCACGGTGGCGCCCTGCCCCTTCTCCACCGGCATCGATTCTCCCGTCAGCATCGATTCGTCGACCGCGCTCGCACCGCTGACGACGACGCCATCCACCGGAATTCGCGCGCCGGGGCGCACGATGAGGACGTCGTCGACGCGGACCTCAGTCGCGGGAATGCTGATCTCGTTGCCGTCCCTGACTGCGACTGCGGTCTCGGGAACCAGGTTGAGAAGAGAGCGCAAGGCCGCCATCGCGCGGCCTCGCGCGCGTGCCTCGAGATATTTCCCAAAACGGATGAAGAGAATCAGCTCAGCGGCGGTATCGAAAAATCGCGGCCCCGCAAAAAAGCGGTCGGGAAATGTCGTCAGGACCGAATATCCATAGGCCGCGCTGATGCCGAGCGCGACCAGCGTATCCATGTTGGCGGTGCGATTGCGCAATGCGATCCACGCGCCGCGATAAAACGTCAACCCCGCGGTGAACATCAGCGCCGTCGTGAGGGCGAATGCGACCAGGTCGGCGTCGCGGCCCTCGCGCATGTCGAGATACATCACCAGCGCGGCGACGATCGCGCTGGCGATGACCCACATCAGGTTCTGGCGCGCCTCGATCTTGTCGAGTGCGGACTCGCCCGCGCGAATCCCGGTATCGTCGTCGACCAGCTGATAGCCGGCCTTGGCGACGCGATCCTCGATGACGTTGGGCGCAACCGAGTCGTCGGCGCGGACGGTCAACGTTTCGGCTGCGAAGTTGACGTTGGCCTCGCGCACCCCTTCGATGCCGCGGACCGCGCCCTCGATGGTCAGGGCGCAGTTCGCGCAGTGCATCCCGCGAACCTTGAATCGTTCGGTCTTAAGTTGGGTTTCTGTAAGCTGGGCTTCCACTTGCCGGTCGCTATTGCGATGAAGCGCCGCAGGAAGCAAGGAGGACTGCCCTTCATCGCCAGCCTCGATCTTGTCAGATCTTGCCATCCTCGACTAGCACGCCCGACCATTCCTTTGCTTGGAGGCCGCGCCTTCCGAAAGTCGATTCGCCCGCCGTGCTTCAGATGAGGCTCGAGGATGTGTGCGCGCGCAGCGCCGACTTCATCATCAACTCATATCTGAACATCATCGAGGACGAGTTTGCGGAACTGGATTCCGACGAGCGCATCGACCCAAGGTTCATCAAAGCCGTGATGCTCAAGCGCGGCTAGCGCGGAGGCAGTCTGTCGTCGATTGAAAAGTAATTAAATCTTCTCCGCATAGGCATATTTGACGATTCAAGCGGCGATCATAATCAGGTAGTGAACATCTGCTGCTCGCGAAGGCCGCGTATGCTATATAAAGCGAATCTATGATCCTAAGTTGCCGCACAACCACGATCGCGCGTCGCGGTCACGATGCCATGAGCATCGTCGCAGGAGCGGGACGGTGATGAATTCGGCTAATCGTCGAGTAATCACCAAAGCGCTGGCAATTGCGATTGGGGCACTGGGGATATTGGCGGTCTCGGTCTGGACCGCTGCGGCGCAAACGGCCGCGCCGGGGACAAAATCCCCCGCGCAAGGTCTCTGGATTAGGAATCTTTATTTCGTCTCGGAGTTTCAGGGCGCAGCCCTGAAACGTACCAGCCAGAGTGCGCCGCGCGTCACTCTCGGGTCAGCGAATCCAAACCGACACGGGCCGCCGCCGGTTGGCACCCTTGTCAGTCCTCGGTCGCTAGCCTTCGATCATAGCGGCAACCTGTGGGTGAGCTATTTGGAATCACCCGACAACATCAACGTTGGCAGCGTAATAGAGCTGACCCCGTATGATCTTAAACGCGTTGCCTCACACCACCGCGTTGCGCCACAGGTCATTCTCGCGAACCAAGGTCAACCGTACTTTCCGTTCTTCCGACCGGAGTCGATCGTTTTCGACACGCAAGGCGACCTCTGGGTATCCGATTTGGAGGGGCGGCGGATTATGAAGTTCACTCCGGACCAGATTGCCCAAAGCGGGGCACCGACTCCGGCGGTTACCATCGCGTCCAGTACGTTTTGGGTACCGGCAATCCACTTCGATAAGTCCGGTGACTTGTGGGCGCTCGAAAGCGCTGACATTCCGGAACTGTACGAATTCACACCGGACCAACTCCAGAACACCGGATCACGGTCGGCGGCGCAAACTTTGGAATTGACCGACCTCCGATACGTTGGCGACTTTGGCTTTGACCCGTCAGGCAATCTCTGGGTTCCGGGCCTTGGCAGCAACGGCCACGGAATGATCGAAATGTTCCGCGCGAGCGACCTTAACGCGGCCGGAAGCTTTGTGCCTGCGCCTGCCATCAAACTCACTTCTTCGGAGTTCGGCACCAATTGGCTGTATGTGCCTTGCATGGACGGATTGGATTTCGATGCGGCAGGCGATCTCTGGGTCGCGAGCGGTTCATCGGGGTACGAGTGCCCTTTCTCTACCTTCGGCGTTCTTGAGTTCACCCCATCGCAATTGGCCAGCGGTGGCAATCTCAGGCCGTCGAAAGTAATCGAGCAGAAAGTAAATCTATCCAATGTCCAGTTTCCGGGCGTCATCAGTTTCGGGCCAACAGTGCACTAGAACCCCAAAGAACAGAATTCCTGAATCGCGCGCGAGGACGCGCGCTGTATAAGGTCCCTCGCCAGCGCCATCAGACGGCGCAACCTCTCCCATCTGGGAGAGGGAAGGTAGGATTGGTTCTCGAACCAGTTAGGGCTTCAGCGTAGTCGACTGCGAGGCCGTGCCGCGTCGAATCTGCAGCACCACCGGAGTGCCTTCCTTCAGCGTCGCCACTTCGCGATCGAAATCCGGCACGCCCGCGATCGTCTTGCCATCGATGCTGGTTAGCAAATCGCCGCGCTGGATTCGGCGCGCGTCCCATCAGGACCAACCTCATCGACCAGCACCGCACTCTTAGGCGGCACCTCGAAGTAACTCGCGAAAGTCGGCGTCAGCTAGGAATTTCAGATTAGGCCGTGCGGGCCATCCGCGACCAGCACGACGAACGTTCGCCTCGACGCACGAGGCGAACGAATTAGAAAGATGCGGGAAACGGAACTTTAGTAGGACGCTGCCTCGTCGGCCGGGATCCGAATCGCGTAGCTCCTTCGGTCAGGAGGCACTCGATCGGCGCGCAATGCCGGATTGAGCTCATGCAGCTTCGTCACCGTGGTCTCGAACTTCTGCGCGATGGTGCTCAACAACGTACCGCCTTTGCACTTCTGAGTGGTCCAGGTGGGCGTGTCGGAATAGCTGACATCGCCAATGCCATAAGCCGGCGCGTTGTGCGCGATGAACGTCACTGCCATGAAGCGATCGAGCAACTGCCGTGTACGGCGAGGCAAACGATCGGCGAACTTGTTGTAGTTGGCGGCGCCCTCGAGCAGCCAGTAGCGGTTGAGGTTACCCGCGCCGGTATTCCATGCGATCAGTGCAACACGCCAGTCGTTATCAGCCTGATCATGAAGCTCGGCAAGGTATTCGGCGGCGGCCTTGGTCGAAAGGATGGGGTCGCGGCGCTCATCGATCCACTTATTGACGCGCAGTCCGAAGCGCGCGGCAGTTTCGGCAGTGAACTGCCATGGGCCTTTGCCGCCCTTGGAAAAATCGCTCTCGGCGAAGGTCAGGTAAACCAGGTCATCCGGGATGCCCTGCTCCTTCATCATCTTGATCATCTGGGGCATGAACGGCCGGCTGCGTTCGAACGCGAGCTTGAGGCCATCGGGCTGGTCGAGGAAATCCTGGACGTAATCCTGGACCGCCTGGTTCAGGAGCAATGGAAATGGCGCGGCCCCTCGCGGTTCCGAATGTACGAAAGGAGACCTCTGGATCGAGTTCCTCCCTGAATCTTCTCCAGCCATCGGAGAAAGATAGCTCGAGACGGTTGGTTGCGCAGGAACCAAGAAGGCAACGGGCGCCGCTTTGGCATCAATTGGGGCTGCTGGAGCCGATGGAGCCGAAGCTACCGCAACCGGAAGCGTCGGCGCGGGGGCCGAGCTGACCGCGACGGATGCCGGCTGAGCTGGCAGGGTTGGCAGAGTTGGAACAATAGCCGCGGCCGGAGCCGGGCTGGAACTAACCGGCTCAGGGTCGGAATTCGAGTCGTCCCACTCAGTCGAGGATGCGAACGCGCGAGGAGCGCTTACAAGAGCAAGCAGGGCTGCGATGGAGGCAAGGGTTGTCGCAGCTTTGAGGTTCGGTTTCATCTTCTCCCGTCATTTCCCACCCCGCTGTTGGACTTGCGGACCGACGCCCAAGGTATTCAGTCAGGCATAGAAGATCAACGACTACGCAGGGGACAATTCATTAAAAAGCCTAATGCTCATCGCCATCTAGCTTAATGCTCAGTTTAACCCCGATGCGTAAGCGAGTCGAATCCTTTCAGAGCGCCTCATGGAGTGATACCTTCCGCGCTGTGTGCCCGGCCAGCCCCTCAAGCAGTAAACGAACCTCCCGCAACTTGTGGAGGGATATCTTCGATGGCCTGGCCGACGCCGTGATCGTGGTCGACGGCGACCTGAAGCCTCTATCGGTCAATCCCGCCGCCGAAACGATGCTGGGCGTCTCGCAACTTGGGCGCTCGCTGTTCGGCAACATCGTGCGACAGAATGACTGGCTGGCCAGGATGCTCCACCTATGCCTCGACACCGGACAAAACCTCGGTGATCCCGACGCCACCTTCAACATCGGGCCGCGCGCCGTCTCGGTACGAGCCGAGATATCACCGCTGGCCGGCTCCGACGGTCAAATTGGCGGCGCCATCGTCCTGCTGCACGACCTCTCTCATCAGAAGAGCGCTGAACACGCGGTCGAGGGCCCGCCCCAGTTGAGGCTTTCGCCGGCCGGTCTTGCGCATGAGGTCAAAAATCCGCTGACCGGTATCAAGGGCGCCGCCGAATTGCTGGCGGCCGGGCATCCGGACGATCAGCGGGTGCGGCAGTACTGCGAGGTTATTATGGACGGGGTGAATCGAATCGCCACACTGGTCGAGCAGGTGCTGGCGGTCAGCGCGCCCCGCCGCCTGAAGCAGGACGAGGTCAATATCCACCGGGTGATACATCAGGCCCTCAAGCTGGCGGGGATGTTTCCCAAGCCGCCGCCCGAAATCAGCATCGAGCAGGAGTTCGATCCCAGCCTGCCCGACGTCATCGGCGATGAACCCGCGCTCGAGCGGGCCATCCTGAACCTGGTTCGCAACGCTATCGAGGCGATGGACAATCGTGGGCGGCTGCGCATTCGCACCCGGATGGAGACCGAATTTCGCCTCGCCGCGGAGGGCAAACGGAGGCAGTTCCTGCGCATCGAGGTCATCGATAGCGGCCGCGGCCTGACCCAAGTGGAGCTCGACCAGCTCTTCACTCCGTTTTTCACAACCAAGCCATCCGGGACCGGGCTCGGCCTGGTGCTTAGCCAGCGCGTGGTTTCACTTCATGGCGGTAAACTATGGGCCGAGCGCGGCGGCATCGAGGGTCCCGAGACCTCGACGAATCCCGAGGCGCGCTCCCGAGGCATGAGCTTCAAGGTAACGCTGCCGGTGAAGGGTCAGGCATGAGCGAAGCTGAGATGCGCGTCGCCATCATCGGCGCGGGTGAGATGGGATCGGCGGTCGGCCGCCGGCTTCGCGAATGCGGCGCGAGGGTGATGACCTCGCTCAAAGACCGCAGCGCCGCGAGCATCGAGAGGGTCAAGGGCGCCGGCCTCGAGGTCATCGACGACGACCACCTCCTCGTGCGCGACGCGGATTTCGTGCTCTCGATAGTGCCTCCCGGTGCCGCAATCGATGTCTCACTGTGGTTGTCTCAGCCCTTCCTACTCACTGGCGCGAAGCCCATCTTCGTCGAATGCAACGCAATCGCGCCCGCAACCACGCGCCGTATCGAGGAGATCCTTCGCGGGGTCCGCTTCATCGATGCGGGCATCATCGGAGGCCCTCCCGCAGCCGGCTCGCAGGATCCGGCAAAGGGCCCGCGCTTCTATGCTTCTGGTGGGCCTGCGAATGAATTGTTGCGCCTAGGCAAGTTTGGTCTCGACATAACCATCCTAGACGCTCCCGTTGGCGCGGCCTCGGCGCTCAAGCTCGCGTACGCCGGGATGACCAAGGGCTTCACAGCGCTCGCGACCGCGATGCTCAATGCGGCCTCGCGCGAGGGTCTCGCCGATGCGCTACAAGCGGAGCTGTCGCGCACGCAACCGGGCTTCCTCGCGCGCCTGGAGCGCTCGATTCCCGACATGTTCCCGAAAGCCTATCGATGGGTCGCGGAGATGGAGCAAATCGCGGAGTTCATCGGCGATGCTCGCGAAGGCGCGACCATTTATGCAGGCGCCTCCCTCCTCTACGAATGGATCGCGTCCGAGTTGAACAGCGGCCACAGCGACAGCATCGAGGCGCTCGCGGAGTTCTGCAAAAAGGACAAGAATTGAAAGCCGCAGGACTTATGAATCGCGTGCAGAAAAGTCGCAAGACCATGCAGGCCTTGAATCGCGCTGCCGAGTCGAATGGCAAGGGCTTGGACAAGGCCACGCTGGATAGCGCCCTCGATCGTTTAATCGAGACCATGGACGGCGTGAACCGCGAACTAGACGAGCTGCTGGCCAAGGCTAAAGGCAAATAACGGATTCTCTTTTGTTATGGAAAAAGGCCGGGTCGAGAGATTCGGCTTTTTGCTTTTCCCGAGAGTCTCCGCTCCGTGGCATTTGATGCGACGCCCGATTACTTTTATAGGCACGATTATCGACTGAGGCGCGAAGCGGGCGAAGCCGCCGCGCAGCGGCACCTGAGGCGGAGCGAAGCGTAGTCGAAGGAAAACTTAAAATGACTTCCACCACCGCGCGACGAATCTGCCTTCCCTTCATGCTAATCGCGCTGGCGGCATGCGCGTGCGCGCGCAACCGCGTGACCTCATCGATGAGCGATGCCGGCGCCGGCGAGGTCAAGGTGGAAATCACCAGCATGGGCGTCGACCATGGCACCGGCGCTCACTACATCTTGCTCCACGACCGTGTCGGCGATCGCGCCGTGCCGATCCTGATCGGCGACAACGAGGCCGAGGCCATCACCCTTGAGATGCATGGGCTGCGGCCGCCGCGTCCTCTGACCCAGGACCTCCTGCGCAACGTCATCGAGCAGACCGGCAATCATGTCGACCGCGTCGTCATCACCGAAATGCGCGACGAGGTCTATCTCGCGCGGATCGTGCTCGACGGCGGGCGGCACAAGGTGGATAGCCGTCCCAGCGACGCCATCGCGCTCGCGATGGGCACCCATGCGCCGATCTACGTCAACGAAAAACTCCTGACTCCGAGTTCCGAGTTGGGCGACTTAGGTATGAGCGTGGCGATGAAGCATGTTCCTAAGACTGAGCGCGGACTTGGCATCGCGGTGCAGGAGTTGACGCCGACTCTCGCGAGTTACTTCAAGGTGCCGCCTAAGAGTGCGGTGCTGGTCGATGAGGTCGGTCCTAATGCGACTCGCGCGGGAATCAAGCGCGGCGATTTGCTAACCAGCATCGATGGCAAGACTATCGCGGACGTGACGGATTTCGATCGCGAAGCGACGACGCTCAAGGAAGGCCGTCCGGTGGTCCTCCAGATCCGCCGCGGCACATCCTCGCAATCGATTACGCTGAAGCCGTAATCTTCCCATCGCGATGCCCCGGGCGAATCGCCTGCAACCGCGCCGCATCATCAGCGCGATGCCTCGATGAATCGCCCTGGAACTGCGCTCCAACATCACGGGATGCCCCGAATCGTAGGGGTCGTTCGCGCAACGACCCGTTGAATCCTGATCGCGCGCAGCGCATCCGATGCCTACTCCGCGATCGTTGCGGCGTTTATTTTGGATGGATGATGATTATAAAGATAAAGATCCGATGCGACGGGATCTGAATAGATGCCGCACTTCCGATGTTTGTTTAGGCTACGGCCTTGTGCAGTACGACGGGCGCCTTTAGTAGTGCTCGCTGGCTGGTTTCTCGTCGTCCACTTTGGGGCTACTTATCCACGAGATGGTAGCGGGTACGATCCCGGGCGCACTACCGGATGGGGCGGGCCCCCCTTCGAAACGAAGGCCGCATGCGAGGCAGAGGGCCAGAAGTTCGTCCGGGAATTTTATGCCGACGCTAGAAAGCGGCGCGAGAAGGTTGATTTTCCTACTACTTTTGACTGTAAGCAAAAGGAGACAATGCCGTGAACCGTAGGGGTCGTTCGCGCAACGACCCGTTGAATCCTGATCGCGCGCAGCGCATCCGCTACCTCTTCCGTCTCTCAGATGGGACGCGAAGCCGCTGAGGCGGAGCGAAGCGGAGCCCGAAGCGAAACTAGAGGTTGCGCCATTTGATGGCGCTGGCGAGGGACATTAGTCAGCGCGCGTCATTGCGCGCGATTCAGGAATTTTGCTGCTGCACGAGGCCTCCACTTTGGGTCGACACTTCCTTGAAGTGCCATTACCTATAGGTTATACTCCCAGGGAGATCAGGCGAATGCCGGACTGGAAGATCGAGGACTACAAGGATCGGAACGGACATTCACCCATACGCGAGTTTATCGACGCGCTCAAAGACGCGCGCGCAAGAAAAGAGGCCGCCGTGCTGATCAAGGCTTTGCAAGTGCGCGGCAATCAAATGCGCAGCCCAGCTTCTCACCCGCTGGGCGGCGGCTTGTTCGAGTTGCGCGGTGAACAGGTGCGAATCTTTTACTGCTTCCGGCCCGGCGGACGTATTTTCCTCATTGACGGAATGATCAAGAAGCGGGACAGGATTCCAGTCGAGGTCCTGGCGAGGGTACGAAAGATCGAAGCGGAGATTCCCCGATGAAACGTGAGAAGCCCTTCATGAACTGGCTCGACGACAAGGTCGGGGAGTGGAATCTCGGGCCGGAAGTCGAAGAAGAGTTCAATCGGCTGATGCTTCACCAGCGCATCGCCGACCTTCGTGAGAGAGCCGGCCTCACTCAGGCCGAACTCGCGAAAAGAACTGGCGTGAGCCAGCCGATGATCGCGAAGCTCGAATCGGGGCGCGCCCATAACCTCACCTTGCGTACCTTTATCCGCTATGCGCTTGCGCTCGGTTATGCGCCCCGGGTCGATTTCGTGCCGGTAAAGTCGGCGATGTCACGGCGACGACCTCGACGTCGAAGTCGCTCGACACATCCCGCGCCAGCGTAGTCGCTGGTTCGCGATTCCAAATCCCTCTACCAGATGGGCGTGACGGATTTCGATCGCGAGGTAGCGACGTTGAAGGTAGGCAATCCGGTGGTACTGCAGATCCATCGCGGCATGGCCTAGCAATCGATCACGCTGAAGCCTTAACCTTCGCATCGCGATGCCCAAGACCAATCGCGTGCAACCGCGCCGCGACATCAACGCGATGCCTCGAACCGTAGGGGTCGTTCGCGCAACTCCCCCTCCCCTTGGAACTGCCTCGCGCGACACACCAGGTTGGGGTTTTATTCGAGCGCGGAAAGCGCTTCTTCCAGATTAGTTCGGATCGCTTCCAGCGCTCGTGCATACTCTTGTTCGGCGGTCGCCACATAACGGGCGGGCGGGTTGAGTAACAGTTTGAGAACTTCACCGTGAGCAGATTTCAAAGCTTCTTTTGCCTTCGTCATTTGCTGGCTCCTTAAAACACTCGACTATCATCGAACGACTCGAAGCGGGTGCTCCACGCGCCACGTCGTCTGAAAATCTAGGGTGCGGCACGTTGTCGAATCGCTCGACAAGTTCTTTGCGCAATCGTCGAAACGCGCTTGAGCAAGAAACTGACAAAAGAACGGCGTTGTGTTACCAGTGCTCGCATGAATGTCGATGGGCGAGCGTGCGAGAGATGCGGTGTGCCCATATCGGCCGAACGTTTGCAACTGCACCCGAATGCCGAGTTTTGCGTAGCCTGTGAAGTCCGAAGCTGGTATCCCGATCCAGATCTTGGAAATGATAGACGAAAAGGCGCTGATCGCAAGGATTCCCGAAATATATCCAGACAATCTGTGAAAGCCGTACGAGGTGGGTGTGACTCTAACACTTCTTCGGTCAGCGCCGGAGAACGCCGGAGCGCCACGAGAGTTCACGAAGGTTTGCAGAACATTCTTCCTAAAGGCTTGGTTGAATCTGAGGGATGGCGGCGGCTTAGTGCGACAATGGGACTGATTCCTGCTGCCGCCGTTTTTATTGTTTCCATCTTTGTCATTTTCCGCGATCCGTGGTGGTGGGCGTCCTATTCTGCGAAAGTAAGCGCCTCGGATGCCGCAATCAAAGTTGGGGTCGGGGCCATGGCAACAGTCGTTTCATTCACTGTACCTTGGGCGACCGTCCAATTGGTCGGTTGGATCGTCGAGGGATTCAAACCACCACCACCGGACGACAGAGGGAAAGTCACGATCTCGCTGATAAAAGTCCTTGGCTTCGTCTTCGTCGCTCTCGGAAGTGTTCTCGCCGTCAGTGCAATCTATGAGATTTGGCAACCTGTTCATGCAGCCTGGGCAACGCGGCGAGTAGAGACTATCGGCCTGATGGCGTTAGGCTTTCTAACCCTCGGAATCTACTCTCTTTCCCTCGATCGACCTCGCCGATGATAACGAGAGTGCGCTCCGCGTTTTAATCGAAAGCCCCCCCGGCATCGTCCGAGAGCCCCGAGGATTCTGCGCAACATGCGGTCGGGATTTCTATGCTCACCGAATCCCCGCCGGGTGCTACAAGCTGCGGCGACGTTGGTCTTCGTTTCTCGTGCTATGCTGTTACGAAAGATGACTGCGCGTATTCCGGACTTTGAGTGGTACACACGGTTGAGTCAAACGAGGGGCGTTTCTCCACGTTGCCCATTTGCAAACGTCCATCGCTGCCCTCGCTACTTTGCTAGCCTTTGGTTGATGGGTGAACATGGTGGTGCCACGCGAATGGATGCAGATCTTGAAAAAGAACTGTCTGAAAGATGGAACAAATCAGAGCTTTCACCTGTCGTTCAAGAACAAGAACCCTCCGCCTTCGGGAGCGGTACCAAGTGGAGTTTTAGCAAGTTGTGTCCGGAGGTTGCATATGATCGGTTCGGATGGTTTGCGTCCGGACTCTATGTGTACGCCGACGAAATAGACTTCGACGTCGCGCATGCTAGGCTGGGCCGGCACCGTGATCATGGCGAAGAGTGGCGATGGCTGTGGTCCAGTGTGACCCCAATGCACTACACTGAGTGTCCGACATACTCCCTCTTGGTTGGTCAGAGCGACCAGCAAACAAATGTGATTAATTCGCCAGAGGGAAAGGAAATGGTGCAATTGCGACCGACCTGGTTTGGACTTGGAATAGACCTCAAGGAATTGTTTTCTCGCATCAGGAATTGGTGGAATCGTTAACGAGACCTGACTCCGCCGCCCGCCAATCCTCGTGGTTCGACGGGCGGCGTGTCTACTTTGACTTTACAGTCGAAATCGCTTTGCCGTCTGCAATAGCAGATTTCGCGTTTTCGCCGACGCCCGCGAGTGCCCGTTCCGAATTGCGCGTTCGCTGATTCGCGCAGCCTTGGCCAGTTGCTTCGACGAATCTTTCGTAGCACCTTGTTGAGCAAATCCAATCGTTCGTCTTTGTACTGCTGCTGCACCTCGTCCCAATCGTGAACGATCTCGTTCTCAACATCTTCAAGAAGATTGGATTCCTTGCCGACGTATGTGATGCCGGCATGTCAGATCGGATCGGAAACTAGCCGCGTTTGAGCATCACACTCTTGATGAACCGAGGATCGATGCGCTCGTCGGAATCCAGCTCCGCAAATTCTTCCTCGATGATGTTCAGACATGAGTTGATGAAGTCGGCGCTGCGCAGGCGCACGTCATCCTCCAACCTCATCTCCAACACCGCGGCGACGTCGGCATGGAAGCCGTCGCTGAGCTTTGCGGGGCGGCCGCCGGTGGTCATGATCTTGCGATGCAACTCTGACAGCCGGCTCGCCTCGATCGGATCGGGCTCGAAGCGCTGATCGAGCGCCTCGCGCGCGAGCGCGGTCAGCACTATCTGGCTCAGGCGAATCTCATGGCCTGCCACGCTGGAGCGGAACGAGGCTGCCGCGATATCGGCATTGAACAGCGCGCGGAAGAGTTCGCGCATCGCCTCGATCTGATCGACCAGCGCATAGCCGATGTGAAGGTCGCGCATCGCGCGAAAATCGCGCATCGCGATCGAGCCGCCCCCGTCGAGCGCGGCATAGAAACGCGGCTGACGCAGCATGAAGCCGGCAATCGCCTCACGATAAGGCGTATCGAGGTAGCCGATCTCGCGAGTCTTTTTGGGATCGAGCCCGAGCCGCGTCACCGCAGCCTGCGCTCGGGTTCGCAGATCGATCGTAAGGCTGACGCCGAGGCGAAACAGCAATTGCAAATGAGTATCGCGTAGATTTTCCACCGCGACATTTAGATCGCCGCTCGCGAGATTTTCGAGCGCGAGATTCAAATAGTTGTGGGTCATCTCAACCGCGACATGCACCGCTTCGAGGTCGCCGTAATCGACCGAGCGCGCGACCAGCACCTGGTTGGTCACCATCGCCATTTCGGAGCGAAGCTGCCGCTGCCCATCGGCCGCGAAGCCGGCGGCCAACGCCGCATTGAAGAGCGAATTTTCGCGCTCCGACGCGAGCGCCATGTCGGGCGGAATAATTTCCTGGTCGTTGAGCAGGCCCTCGCGGCTCGGCTTGATGTGGCCGGTGCGAAGCTCATCGAACTTGCGCGGATCGAGGTAGGCGAAAATATTTTGCGCCTCGTAGTATTCCGGGAAGCCGCGATCCTCGAGGCGCGCGCGGCGAAACTGATACGCCTCCTCCTCGAGCTCGGCCTCGACGCCCCAGTACGACTCCTCCATCAAGCCGGCGTAGTAGCGGTAGTCGCGCTCGAAAACTTCCTCGAGGAACTCGGTGAGCGGCTGCGTGATCTGATCGTAGCGGATGAATTCGATCAGGTAATGCTCATCGAGCTGCATCAGGCGATTGGCGGGTGCGTCGCCGGCGATATTCGGATCATCGACGCGATGCACCTTGATGTAGCTGCGCAGCAGCAGCGAGACGAGTTCGAGGTCGAGCTCCATCAGCGCGTCGGCGAGGCGGCGGCGACCAGCCTCGGTGAGAGCCTCGATCCATTCGCGCATCCGCTCGAGGTTGGGGCGATCCTTATCCCAGCAATCGAGGTCGAACAGCGACTTGACCTGCTCGGGCAGCGCGAGGCTCAGCAGATCGCCGGCATCGGCAGATCCAATTTCCTTCAAAGTGTAGAAGAGCGTTTCGGGCGAGAACGATTGCACCAGCCGCTCGGCCTCGGGCGCCGAGAGAATCAGGTCGCGCTTCTGCCGCGCCGGGAGCCCATAAAGGAACTCCAGCTTTTCCTTGAACGGAAGATTGAGAAACTCGCTCTGTCGATTCGACTCCATCGGTGGCGCAAGGATACGCCTGCGGTCTCCTCGCGAGCAATTGGGGTCGCAGGTGGCGTTTCAAAAATCACATTGATACAATATTAAAAGTCAGCGGTTGCTCTCGTCCTTCCTCATCAAAGTTCACTCGCCATAAATTGCCGGTTCGCGACTTCGCACGCTCTTCATTAGAGTCGAGGCGCCGATGCGTCAGGCAGCAAATCGTCCGACCGCGTTGACCATTGCGGGAAGTGACCCGAGTGGCGGCGCGGGGATTCAGGCGGATCTGAAAACATTCGCCGCGCTCGATGTCTATGGTTTTTCGGCGATCACCGCAGTCGTCGCGCAAAATAGTTCGCAGGTGATGCGCGTCGCGGCGCTGAGTCCATCGATGGTCGCGGCGCAGATTGAGGCGGTCGCGCGCGAGCGCAGACCCAACGCGGTGAAAATCGGCGCGCTCGGAAACGCATCGATCGTCAAGGCAGTCGCAACCTCGATGGTCGAATACAAACTCGCCGCGCCCGTCGTCGATCCGGTGCTCATTTCATCTTCGGGAACGCGGCTGCTGAGCAAAGCGGGAGAAGCGGCGCTCGTCGCACACATTCTTCCACGCGCGCGCGTCATCACGCCGAATATTCCCGAGGCGGAAATGCTGGTTGGAATCCAAATCAGGAAGCCCTCCGACCTGCATGAGGCGGCGCGGCGATTCGTGAAGCTGGGGGCGCGCGCGGTGGTGATCAAAGGTGGCCATCTCAGCGCCGAGGCCGACGCGACCGATCTTCTATATGACGGCCGCAGCTTCGTTTCGCTCAAGGCCGAACGCATCGCTGGCGATGCGCATGGAACCGGATGCGCATTTTCGGCGGCGATCGCGGCCTACCTCGCGCGCGGCCGCGACCTCGAAGGTGCGGTGCGCGGCGCCAAGGAATTCGTCACCGCGGCGCTCTTCGCGCGGTTCAGGTTTGGCAAGGGCCGCCACCTCCTCGATCATTTCGCGGCACGAGGGCGCGGTATCAAGGCCACTCGCGATTGAAGAAGGCCACCATCTCATCTTCGACGCGCGGCGGGAACGAAAGTCCGTAACGCTCGAAGGCCGCGCGGCTGAGCCGGCACATCATCCGAAAAATTTCGATGTGAACCGCGCGCATCCCCGCGCGGTCGCCCGCGCCCACCGTTGTCACGACGCGATCCATCAGGCGCCTGTATTCGGCCTGCTGCTCGGGCGCGAGCATCTTGGCGCGGGTGAACATGTTGCGATGAAACGCGCGCCGGTCTTTTTCCAGCAGCATCAGCGGAACAATGCCGATTTCGATCAGCAGGATTTCGTTGTAGAGAAAGGTGTTGCGCTGCCCGCGCGCCAGCATCCGGACCGGCCAGGTCGCGCCTTGCAGAAATCCCATCACGTTGTACTCGAGAGTGCGCGCGATCGCGCTGTCGCCGAGGTCGTCGCCCATGCGCAGGCGCGCGAAAATCTCGTCGCCACCCCATAGCCGCTTGACCGCCACGCGCTGTTTCGATGCGAGCATGTTCTCGCGCTCGAAAAAGACATCGAGCTTCACCGGACCTTCGAGCAGGCATCCGATTCCAAACACGCCCATCACGTCGGCGGCGGCAAGGATAGGCGCGACGCGTGCTATGAGATCGCGTCGGCTCGGCCACACTTCGTCCCACGCGCCGTCTGCCACGCAAAGGTACAAATCGATGTCGGAGAATGAGTCGGCGGAGCCGTCGGCGAGACTGCCCTCGAGCCATCCCGCGAGGAAGCGCGGATCTTTGGAGAAAATTGCCGAGGCTTTTTCGATGGTGGCGAGGCGGCGCGCTGCGAATGGAACGTCGTCTGTCATGCGCGGAGTCTGGCGCGTCGCGCGCGCGTTTTCCATCGAAGGTGAAGATAAGTCGATGGCTTACCTCGCGAAAATCGATTAGCAGTAAAATGCTGTCATGCCCGCATCCAAGACCACATCGGAAGCCGACAAGATCGCACATCGCAAGGCGGCGAAGTGGCGAGGAGATAATTTCGCGCCCATCGACGAGGCGCTTGCGATCGAGGAGCCGCTGGAGATTCGCCTCGCCGGACGCCGCTTCACCCTCACCATGCGCACGCCCGGCAACGACGAGGAACTTGCCACCGGCTTCCTGCTCGCCGAGGGCTTCATCACCAATGCCGCGGAGCTCGGGGAAATCCGCCGCGTGCGCGATGCGAAAGGCGCGCACGAACCCAATGCTATCGACGTCATCCTCAACGTTCGCGCCGAGGGACTGCGCGAGCGGCTCAAGCGCAATTTCACGATTTCGTCGAGCTGTGGCGTATGCGGCAAGACCAGCATCGAGTCGATTACACGACGAATCGCGCCGATTGCGTCGCGCGCGAAGATCGCGGCATCGACGATTTTGCAGCTCGGCCCCAGGTTGCGCGAATCGCAAAAGGTGTTCGCCGCAACCGGCGGCCTTCACGCATGCGGATTGTTCGATCTGGAGGGCAAGCTTATCGCGACGCGCGAAGATGTCGGGCGCCATAACGCGGTCGACAAGATCGTCGGATGGGCGCTCGCGAACGAAATGCTGCCGCTGTCGAAATCGTTGATGATGGTGAGCGGGCGGCTAAGTTTCGAAATCGTGCAGAAGGCCGCCGCGGCTGGCCTTCCGATTCTCGCGGCTGTATCGGCTCCATCGTCACTGGCGGTCGAGCTGGCCGATGAAGCCGGCATCACCCTGGTCGGATTCCTGCGCGATGGATCATTTAACGTGTACACCCATCGCGCGCGCATTGTTGGGTAGCGCGTCTTTTTATTTTAATAGTCCCTCGACTACGCTGCGCTCCGCCTCGGGTACGCCTATGGCGTGGCGCTTCGCGCCCCCTTCGGGCCTCAGTTAAACCTTCTCGAGCAACGAACTGACGCTTCACATCATGCCGAGGTCTTGCTTGGCGCGGTTGAAATGTTGCGCGGCCTCGGCCTTATATCCTGCCTGCAGCGCGGCCTCACCCTGTTTCTCCTCGGTCTCGGCCTTACTTACGTCCTTGCCCTGCTTGCGCGCCTGCTCGATTTTCGTCGCGATGCTGCTTGCTTCGCTCTCGGCGTTTGCCGCGCTTGGCGAACCGGGCGCGGCGGGAGCTTCTTTCGCTGGGGCGGGAGCAACCGTCCCACCAGTGGCGGCGTCCGGCTTGCTCGGCGAGGTTTGCGCGAAGGTCGCGGGCGCAACGAACGCCAGCGAAAGCATCATAATGCCGAATATGAATAAGGTGCGTGGTTTCATGCGATGTCCTCCTGGTGAGAGGTATCCTATTGGACGTGATCGCGCAGTCCGTGCTTCATCAAATTGTAATACGCCGTGTAGTACGTTATTCTCGATTGATTATGGCGACGTTAAGCATTCGCCTCGACGCGCGGACCGCCTCGGCGATCGATCGCATCACCGCGCTCACGGGCAAGAAGAAGTCGGAAATCGTGCGTGAGGCAATCGCCGGTTACGTTGACGAAGTTGATAAGAAGTCGAAAGGTGAAAGACCCTACGACATGATGGCTCCGGATATCGGTTCCTTTGACAGCGGCGGCATGCAGCTCTCTACCCGTACCGGCGAGAAGTTTACCGAGATGCTGCTGAAGGAGAGAGATGAGCGACGACGTGCTGATCGACGCCGGTCCTCTCGTCGCGTTGCTCGATAGGACTGACGATTGGCATCGGGTGTGTTTGGAAAGCTTGCAAACTCTCACCCATCCGCTAGTGACGGTGTGGCCGGTACTCGCTGAAGCAAGCTATCTTCTGCGAGCATTAGATCAAGCACCATTGAGACTTCTTCACTGGGTCCAGCAAGGATCCATTCGACTCGCGCCTCTCGATCGCGACGACGTGCCGCGGATGCGCGAGCTGATGGCGAAGTATCACGACCTGCCAATGGATCTGGCCGATGCGGCCATCGTACGCGTCGCGGAGCGCGAGCGAATCAATCGCGTGTTCACCGTCGATCAGAAAGATTTCAGGATTTATCGTCCCACCGGCATCGGACACTTCTTACTCCTGCCGACTGCGATTGCACCGGCTTGAGCGAGCTTCCACCGACGCGATACCCTGTGTGGATGCAGGATTCTGTGCATGTACGTTCGTAAGCGCGCGCTCGAACGCCTCGCCCGCGAAAAGGTGCTCTATGAGCGCCATCCGGGCGGAGACATTTCGGTCTGCTTCGTTTATCCCAACATCTATCGACTCGGGATGGCGAACCTCGGGTTCCAGTCCGTGTTCCACATCTTCGAAACCGATTCGCTGGTCGCCGCAGAGCGCGCCTTTCTCCCCGATGCCGATGAACGCGTCGCTATGCGCAAGCGCGGCGAACGCCTCGTCTCGCTCGAACAGGGGCGCGCGCTAAGCGAGTTCGATATCCTCGCGTTTTCGATTTCGTTTGAGACCGACTACCTCAATGTCATCGCGATTTTGCGGATGGCGGGCATTCCGGTGCGCCGTGCCGATCGCGCCGATGGCAACTGGCCGCTCATCATCGCGGGCGGCTCCGCGGTTTTCCTCAATCCCGAACCGATCGCGGATTTTATCGATCTGTTTCTGATCGGCGAGGGCGAACAAATGATTCCCGAGTTCCTCGCGCGATATCATCAGACCCGCACCAAGCACGCCGCGAATATAAATGAGCGTCCGGCGCGGCTGCGCGAGTTGGCCGGCGTCGAGGGCGCATACCTTCCCGATTACTTCACTCCGATTTATGACGACCGAGGACATCTCTCGTCAGTCGAGTATTCGGGTCCCGGAAAGCCGACCGTCAGCCGCCGCCTGATTCGCGACCTCAACCAGTTCTCCACCTCCTCTCTCATCCTCACCGAGGAATCGGTGTTCGGCGACATGTACCTGGTCGAGGCGAGCCGCGGATGCCAATGGGGATGCCGCTTCTGCGCGGCGGGATTCATGTATCGCCCGATTCGGTATCGCAGCCCGGAGCATCTCATCGAGGAGGCGCGCCGAGGGCTTACAGAACGTAGCGTTATCGGTCTTGTGGGCGCGGAGATGGCGAGCGTGCCGGGCGTCGCCGAGGTCGCCGAGAGTATCGCCGATGCGGGCGGGCGCCTGTCGCCCTCTTCGCTCAAGGCCGATTGCATTTCGCCGCAACTCGCCGCCGCCCTCGCGCGCAACGGCAATCATAGTGTGACCGTCGCGCCGGAGGCGGGCAGCGAGCGGATGCGCAAGGTCATCAACAAGAATCTCACCGAGGCCGAGATCCTCGACGCCGCCGAACTGATGGTTGGCGGTGGCGTCGAGAACTTAAAGCTTTACTTTATGGTGGGCCTACCCGAGGAACGCGACCACGACGTCCGTGAAATCGCGCATCTGACCGGCAAGATTCTCGCGCGCGCCCGCGCCCAGAAAAAATCTGTCGGCCACGTCACCGTCTCGCTCAATCCATTCGTGCCGAAGCCGTGGACGCCGTTCCAATGGGATCCGATGGAGGACCCGCGCGCGACCAAATCCAAAATCGCGATGCTGCGCGGCGAGCTGTCGAAGCTGGGTTCGGTGGAGCTCGATGCCGAATCTCCGCGCGAGGCTTATTTTCAAACCCTGGTGTCGCGCGGCGATCGCCGGGTCGGCGCGATCCTCGAACGTCTCGATGCGGCGCAGTGTGAGGGCGCGGGTGAGATCTGGCACGAGCTGAAGCGCATCGCGCGCGAAAATGGCGCCAGCGGACTTCTCGATCTCGCCGATCCCGATTCCTTTGTGACGCGGCATTACGCCGACGACGAAATTCTTCCGTGGGACTTCATTGACCATCACATTTACAAATGGTTCCTTCTTTCTGAACGAAAGAAAGCTCACTACGAACATCAGACGCCGCCGTGCGACGTCACGCGATGTGTCGTGTGCGGCGCGTGCTGATTCCAAGTACGATTTAGCGGCGCAAACATTTCGACTTTAGCAGTCCTGCAAAAGGGCGAAGGGATAAGCAAGATGTGGAGCAAGTTGTGGAGCTGGATGTGCGGCGGGATTTGCGAAACGACGAAAAGGACTCTTGCAGGGGTCGCGCGCGATGCGATAGCAGCCGCCTTCGGGATTTTCTCCGCGGCGACGCTGCTGGTGGTGACGCCGGCTTCGATCGCATTCGCGCTCAGCGAATCGCCTGCGGCTGGATCGTCGCCGGCCGCAAGTACTGCGCCTGCCCCCGCGAACGCCGCACCACCTTTGCCGCCTGCGACGAGAGTGGTGCCTTCCGACGAAACCGAGCCTCCCGCCGCTCCGCCGAGCGAAGAAGGCGCGGGCGCGACGGGAACACCTCCCACGAAGCATCGCACTCGTCACCATAAGGCTGCGGCGCCGCCCGAGGTCGAGCCGGCCTCCGGTCGTATCAGGGTGACCCGCGATGGATGGATCTATGCGGCGCCGTCGAAGACCAGTAAGAAAATCGAGAAGACCACCATCGGAAAATTCGTCAACGTAACCGGCAGTACGAAATATTACCTCCACGTACAGTTGAAGAACGGAGAGACCGGATACATCGCGCCGTCCGAGGTCGAATTGGTGAAGCCGGTCGACAAAATTTTCATCCTCACCCATGATGCCACTGTGTTTGAGGCGCCAAATCGATGGTCCAAGAAGCTTGCCGAGGTGCATCGCACCCATAGCGTCCACGTCATCGGTCTGGCGCTGGATTACATGCAGATTCGCATGAAGAGCGGCCTGGTAGGATTTATTACCGCGACCGCACTGCAGTAGATGAGGAATTTTTTGCGAGGAGCAACTTCGATGAAACATCACGGCGCACGTTCCTGGGGTCGCTCGCTGATCGTCTCCGCATCATTCGCAATCGCGATTTTCGCAAGCTCCGCGGCGCATGCGCAGCACGCGGCTATCGTGATCGAGCCGAATGCGGCGGGCGCCAAGGCGCTGTCCGTCATCAGCAAACCGGGCAGCTACGTGCTGGGCCGCGATTTTGTATTTAGCCGATCGGGCGCCGACGGGATTGCCATCACATCCCCCAATGTGACCCTCGATCTGCAAGGCTTCTCCATCATCTCGACCTCGACCAGGACCGGCGCGGGGGTCGATGCGACCGGGCAGTCTAACGTGATCATCCGCGACGGCATCATTTCGGGATGCGGCGGCGCGGCGATCATCGGCGGAACGGGCGCCAACATTTCCGGAATCACCGCGTCGGGCAATGGAAGCGGGATCACATGCGGCGTCGGTTGTGTCGCCGCCGACAATGTCATCCAGGGCAATACCGGGGTCGGGATGACCTTCTCCGATGCGACCAGCGGATACCTGGCCAACGTGCTGCAAGGCAACAACGGAAACACCGTCGGCACTTCGGGGCAAGTCTCGGGCGGAACCTCACTCGGCCAGAATCTCTGCAACGGCACCACTTGTTAGGCGCCGCGATTCTTCGTTCAATTTTTTCGGCAAATTTTCAGATAGACGATAGGTAAGCCGCTGGCTATAAGAGAACGCATCGTAAAATGCGCTTCTCCGAGGGTCTATCGTGGCGATGACGAAACGTGAAAAGCAGGGATGGCGGACGGTCGCGAGCCTGTTCGTAATTTTATTTCTGATCTTCGGATCGGGCTACAACACCGCCGGCGTTTTCGTCACTCCGCTCATCAAAGAATTCGGATGGAAGCGCGCGAAGATTTCGTTCCTGCAAAGCGTGCTCGCAGCCTCCGCAGGCTTCAGCGGCCCGCTCATCGGATGGCTGCTCGATCGAATGGAAGCGCGGCGCGTGATGGTCGTTGGAGCAACAGTCGCCGGCTCGGCGTGGATACTCGCCAGCCGCGCGCATTCGTACCCGATGCTGGTGACGGCCTACCTCCTCATGGGCATCGGGCTGACCGGCGCGACGCTGTTGCCCGCCGCGCTCATCATCGCAAACTGGTTCGCCACCAAGCGCGGGACGGCGATGGGAATCACTTTCGCGGGCACCTCCTCGGGCGGCGCGGTGATGACATTCGTAGCCGGCGCGGTGATCCTCCACAGCGGATGGCGCATGGGTTATGTGACGCTCGGCATTCCCATGTTCGTGGTCGTGATCCCGCTGGTGCTGTTAATGATTCGTACGCGCCCCGATGACGCGCCACGCCCCGAGGGCGAAAAAGTATCGGTCTCCTCGATGTCGGACTCGTTGCCCGGCTTCGAACTCTCGGAGGCGCTTCGCACTCGCTCATTCTGGATGTTATGCATGGCGCAATTTCTGTTCGCCACCGTCGCGGCCGGCGCGGGCCTGCATCTCATCCCGTATCTGATCGGGCAGGGCTACAAGGAGGCATTCGCCGTCGGCATGATGAGCGTGGTCTTTTTGTTCACCACCGCGGGCAAGCTGATGATGGGGTTTGCGTCGGACCGCATCAGCGCGCGCATCGCGCTTATCGTGAATTTTGTCGGCTCTGCGATCGGGATGATTATGATCTTCGGCGCACGCAATCCCTTGTTGTTGTACCCGTTCATCGCGATGTTCGGTTTCACGCTGGGCGCGCCGCTGGTGCTGATCCCACTGCTAACCGCCGATTGCCTGGGGCTGAAACGATTTGGCGCCATCAACGGAGTAGCGGGAGTCTTCAATACCCTTGGCGCATTCGTCGGACCGGTGATGCTGGGACAGATCTACGATGTCACGGGCAGCTATTCGAGCGCCTTCCAAATCTGCTTCGTGCTAAGCGTGCTGGGCGCGGCCGCGACCTACGCCTGCCTGCCGTATGACACAGAGCAAGAGCGCTCGCGCGCCCGCATCGCGGCCACCGCCGCCGCCTGAGCAGTCTCTGATGTGGCACTGGCTTTAGCTGTGTCTTAACAATGTTGAAGATGGGACACAGGCTGAAGCCTGTGCCACAAATCCAGAGGGATCGCGCGCATCGCGTGCGATGAACGAAGATCTTTTGCCTTCGCGAACCGCCCCTACCCGGATCCGTTTCCATGGTGGCGGCCAACCGCCTCGTCCGCGATCTGCGCCTGCTCTTCGTAGGGGTCGTTCGCGAAGGGAAGTATGCCGGAGTCGACTACCGTCACTCATGGTGTATTGTCGAATGGACAGGCCGGATTTTTAACCCTGCTACTCTGCTTGTGGCTGGTCGGCTTCTGCCTTCTCAGCCTTGCGGCGGCGCGCGAATCGCTGCTTCTGCGCTCGGTAGTGCGGGCTAGTTTTCAGTTCGTAGGCCTTACACTTGAAGCAGTAGAAATGAAGGATTTTCTGCGCGTATTGGGTCACGGGTCTTATTGCCTCCATGGAGCGTGGTGTTCAAGAAACCATTGTCGCTGGTTCGGCTGCAATTGCTCCAAAAAATCTCTATCGCTCAGTTCGGATTCAAAGTCTTTTGAGCCGACAAGAATTGCTAGGGTATCGGAGGGCGGCGCGAATCCGCTAGACCACCACACTGGACGATATTTCTCGCTAGACGCAAATCTAACAACGTCAGAACGAATTCCAGCCGTCGATGCGCTGTTGAAGTCAGACAGATATCCCGATTCTAAATACGTCCATAACGTCGCCGCTGCTTCGTCTAGAGGTGCGCCCTGTCTAGTGTCCGCGAGTACAAGATGTACGCCAACCAAACGATATGCCTCGTTCAGTGGAAGTATCTTTATTGATGGCGGAACGATGACCCATTTTGCGTCTATCAGCACGCCCATGATATCTACTGCTAACTGGCACGATTCGGCATCTGGTGCGGCTAAGATGATCGCTTTTGTTCCTGCGAATTGTGCCACCTTCGCGAATTCTTTCCCGCTTGGAGCGACACCGTTGCCCGTTGGACTCGGACCTAAAGATACGGCGACTCGTCTTGGCAGAAATATATTTCCGAGTAGCCATTCGCTACCCATCACCTTTTGTTCTCTTGAGGCTGCATCGCTGCGAAGTTGGCCAGCTTCCTTATCAAGAGTCGCGACTTGGAGATTTAACCCTTGGCGAATTTGGCGTTCTACATCATCGGCATATCCACCATATGCTACCTCAACACACACTCCTACGAGAACCGCGAGACCCGCGATCACTTCAATAGCCGGTTTGTATTTCCGCCTCTCAGACATCAAGCTGATGAATACTTCCACAATCAATCCGCCGATTAGCAGATTGTTTCCGAAGTTACGCCAATATTTGTATCCAGCGAGTAACGATTCTAACGCCACCTTCGAATCGACTGCTGCCACTTATAAACTCCTGTCTGATTGGTTCGTTCGAATCACGGCCGTGGTGGCATTGATCGTCTTCCTGTTGCGCGCGAAGAACATGCCATAGATATTGGCATTTACTGAAGGCTAAGAAATGACACATTCTTAGAGAATTCTAGCGTCGTGGGTGACTTTCCCAAGAGTGTTTCTTGTAGCTTTCTTTGGTTTGCAGACGAAGGTGAAACTAGCGGCGTCAAATAGCAGTCTTCAAAGACGACGTTCTTTAAGACAGTTGGGCCACCTGCGTATATGATCATAACATGTCTCATATGAACATTCTCGTACATGAAGTGATCCAAACTCTGAGTGCCCCCTGACATGAAGTCACTATTAGATATTTTCCCTAGTACACCAGAGGGCTGAGAATAACTTGGCGAAACACTTCCTATGAGTAGAAGCACGAGAACCATCGACCGTCGAAGGTACCTCATTTCAACGAACCTCTACGATGCTCGGTCAGGAAGTCGAACTTCAATTGAACAGGTCCGCTCGCGACGTTCTCAGATAGCTGAGAGATTCGCGAGTAATTGCCCCTCAGCATCCTGTTATCGCTTTGCCGAATATGTCGGCCTCTTTCCGGTTGTTGAACCGCAGCGACAATCCGATTGCAATGACCTTACATGGAGGAGAGCGATCATTTTGGAAGGTCGAGGTCGTCCAGGAGCCGTTTCACCATCTCCGGCGTGACTAAGCGCGCTCCCTTCCGCGCCTGCAGGAGCCGTACGCCATTGCGTGTGCGCGCGGAGCGCTCGCGAGGCATCAGTGCACTTCGGGCGAGTTCCGAGAGAACGCGCCCAGCGGTGGTTCCGCGTCGAGCAGCGAGTTCCTTGGCACTCTCCAGGACGTCTTCGTCGATATCGAGAGTAGTGCGCATGAGAAGATCATCATGCTTCAAGCATCAGGTGTCAATTAAGCGGCTGCTCAGAACATTCCACGCTATCGCGGAAAACGGGGTCCGATCGCGAGGATCGATTTGATCTTCGCCGCGATGTCGGGCGCCATCACCACATCCGTGATGATCGCGGCAGCGTCGGCGCCCGCCGCGAGGACCTCGGGAACCGTCGCCTCGGTGATGCCGCCTATCGCAACAATCGGAAGCTTCACCGCTGCGCGCACCTGCGCCAATGCTTCGAGGCCGCGTCCCTGCTGAGTGTTCTTCAAACCACCCGGATACATCGGACCGAAGCCAATGTAATCCGCGCCGCCCGCCTCCGCTGCACGCGCCATTTCGACCCCGGACGTCGAGATGCCGATGATCTTATCGGGGCCGAGCATTTCGCGGCCGGCTACTAGCGGAAAGTCGTTCTGCCCGAGATGCACCCCGTCGGCGTCCGAGAGCAGCGCAATATCGATGCGATCATTGACGATGAACAACGCGTCGCGCCGATGGCATAGCTGCGAGATCGCGCGCGCCGCTGCGAGGAAGTCACGCGTCGTCACGTTCTTGAGGCGCAGTTGCATGATGCGCGCCCCGGCATCGAGCATGATGCGCGCGAGATCGACCGGATCGTGACCGGCAATCGGATCGACAATCACATAGAAGTGCGATGGCAACTTCATGGCTGCCTCAAGGCTGGCCGGGATACTTGGTCAGCGCGATTTTGTGGTCGGTGATTTTCTTGCGCAGCGTGTTGCGATTCAGCCCCAGCATCCTCGCCGCCTTCACCTGGTTGCCGCCCGCGCGCTTGAGCGCCAGCTCGATGAGCGGCCGCTCCAGCTCGGACACCATCCGCTGATAGAGGTCGCGCGGCTCCTCGCCATTCGGATCGTCGAACCACTCGGCGACGCGCTCCGCAATGAGATCATTAAGCGCCGCACCATCATGCGTCGGCACGCGGCGCTGTCCGCTGGCCGAATGCTCCAGCTCGATGTCCTCCGGGCGAATCGCGGTGCCGGGCCCGAGCAGCGCCGCGCGCATCACCGTGTTTTCCAGTTCGCGCACGTTGCCGGGCCAATCGTAGGACCTGAGCTTCGCGATCGCGGTTGGCGAGAACGAGGTGGTCTTCGCGCCCATCTCGCGCGCGGCTTTGGCGACGAAATATTCCGCGAGCTCGGCGACGTCTTCGCGCCGGTCCCGCAGCGGCGGCATCTGAATCGGAATCACGCGCAGGCGGAAGTAGAGGTCCTCGCGAAAGCGCTTCGCGCGCACCGCTGCTTCGAGGTCCTGGTTGGTCGCCGCGATGACGCGGGCGCGCAGCTTGAGCGTCTCGGTCCCGCCGACGCGGTTG
>Ga0182024_10006206_pt1 | contig 26350 bp, 16 predicted proteins | sample P32metaG_FD_120480 | JGI IMG/M metagenome (GOLD analysis project Ga0182024, IMG submission 120480) | Permafrost microbial communities from Stordalen Mire, Sweden - P3-2 metaG (Illumina Assembly) | ecosystem: Environmental > Terrestrial > Soil > Wetlands > Permafrost | place: Sweden: Stordalen... | reverse complement strand
TTTGCGGCATGCTCCACCGCCCCGGCGCCGGTAACCGCAGCTTTGAATCGGGTGGTCTGGGTGATGAGCCAATTCGTCATATAGCCACCGTAACTGTAGCCACCGATGGAAAGGCGGTCAGGATCGGCGATGCCATCTTTTACCAGGGCGTCGACGCCTTCCAGTATGTCCTTCCCTGGACGGGAGACCAGGTGAGGAGCAATTTGCAGCATGAAATCGTCGCCATAGCCGCTCGAGCCGCGATAGTTCGGGCGAAAGACCAACCACCCATTGGCAGCAGCCAGGTTTGCCCAGTCGTACCAATCGGCTTCGAATGAATCGCCGTTCGCGTCAGCCGGGCCGCCGTGAATGAAGGTCAGCATGCGCAGGTGTTTCTCACCCATTCGGTGAGGCGGATAAATGAGCACTCCTTCGATCGTAGTCCCGTCGTCCGCCTTCCACTGGTAGGGTTTCCATTCAGGCTGAGCCCGCTCGATAAAAATCGGGTTGAAGCTGCTGATTGCCTTCGCCTGTTCGGGGTGCGCCGCATCTGCAACGAGAAAGACCTGGGTGGGGGTGGTCAGCGTCGAGTGCTTTACCAGCAGTCCGGAGGTATGCAGCCCTGCATTCACCCCGGCGTAGGAGCCCGGCATCCCCGGCAAGGGAACAGCCTTCGATCCATCGATTGCATAGAGTTGTTGCTGTGTCCCTTTGAGCCCGGTAGCAATCAACCGGCCGTCGGCCATCACGGTGAAGTCTTCGAACGATCCAGCGAACGCATCACCCAGTCTCTTCACCGTGGCGCTTGCGGGCTCGATCGCATACAACCTGCCCTGTACGTCGCGGTATGGTCCGTCCAGCGCACCTGCGGCTGCGCCCACATGAAAGAAAAGCTTGCTACCGTCGGGGCTCCAGTGAAGGTCGTCCTCGATGGCCTGGTTGTTCGTCAGCCGCCGCGCCTCTCCGCCCATGCTGCTTAGCAGGTAAATGTCGTTGTGTTTGGGATCTTCCAGACGATGAGAAACGGAATTGGTGGCCCATGCAATCTGCGCCCCGTTTGGGCTGGGAGCAATTTCCTTTATTTCATCGTCACTGTCACCGATCTTCTTGGCCAGCAACGGTAGTGGTACAGAGTTGTCGGCAATTTCTGCAGCATGAACCGGCAGGTTCTTCTCTGCGGCGGCAATCACGTTCGCCGTCGGCAATGCGAGCAGCACGTCGCCCCGCTCGTGCTCGCGCCAGCGAATCACATCTTTCCATTGAGCTTTCTCGGCTTCTTCTGCGTTTTTCGAAAGAGGCGAGGTACAGGAGAAAAGGATCTGTGTTCCATCCGCAGACCAGGCGAGGGCATGGGCGTCCAGCTTCTCCTTGTAAAGCGCAAACGACTCTCCTGAATCCGCGGAAATCAGCCAGAGCCTTTCCGGGATGTCATCGGCGTCCTTATCCGTACCGTCTGGCAGGGGAGTGTCCGAAAGGAATGCGATGTACCTGCCATCGGGAGACCACTGCGGGGAACGAGCATGTCCCGAGCGGGTCAGCGGGAGCGTCTCGCCTGTCTTCTGCTTCCACATCCATAGATCGCTGCGAAAACGATTATGCTGCCAATCCGGAGACTCGGTGGCGATCACGGCAGCCGAGCCGTCAGGAGATAGCTTTGCCCCTTCGACCCCTGTGGCGTTCATGAACTCGTCCAGGGTAATCAGGTCTTTGGCGGGCTGTGCCACTGTAGAGATAGGGACGAGCAGCGCCCCGGCAAGAAGTAATACGACACCAGAGTTTCCCCGCAATTGTTTGGTCCCTTTCGCTGTGGCTGGAAATCTAAAGACGCCGGCCCCGGGCATCGAAGTTCTATACTACCTTGCGCGTTTATCATTGCTCATCATGAGGAATTCGATGCGCCTGGTTGTCGCCGGAGCTGGAAGGCTCCGCTTTTTGACCTGCTGTTTGCTGCTCTCGCTCGCAACCCTACCCGCGCTGGCCCAGCTTGACCCACAGACCCAACAGCTCTCCCGGGATATCTTTCAGCAGCTCGTTGAGATCAACACCACAGATTCAGTAGGCAGCACAACGATCGCGGCCAATGCAATGGCGAAGCGCTTGCTCGACGCTGGTTTCCCCAAACAGGATGTTGTCGTCCTCGGCCCCAACGATCGCAAAGGCAATCTCGTCGCCCGCATTCATGGCACGGGCGCCGCGAAGCCCATCCTCTTTATTGGCCACCTCGATGTGGTGGAAGCCCTTCGCTCCGACTGGACCACCGACCCGTTCAAGTTTGTCGAGAAGGACGGCTACTTCTACGGCCGCGGCACCCAGGATATGAAGGTGAACGACGCCATCCTGGTGACCACCTTCATCCGGCTCAAGAAATCAGGATTCAAGCCGGATCGCGACCTGATCCTGGCGCTTACCGCTGATGAGGAGGGGGGCAAGTCCAACGGAGTGGACTGGCTATTGAAGAACCACCGCGATCTGATCAACGCGGCGTTCGTTCTCAATGCCGACTCTGGAGGAGTGGACCTGGAACACCGCAAGCCGGTCACCTTCAATGTGGAGGCGACGGAGAAGCTTTACGGCGATTATCAGCTTACTGCCACGAATCCTGGTGGCCACAGCTCTCTGCCCGGACCTGACAATGCGATTTATCACATAGCCGATGCGCTTACCCGTTTGCAGGCCTACACCTTCCCGTTTGCACTCAACCCGGTAACGCGGGCCTACTTTTCGCGCATGAGCGAGCTCGAGTCTGGTCAGACCGCCGCCGATATGAAGGGTATTCTGAAGACCCCGCCGTCGCTGCTGGCCATGAAGCATCTGTCTCTGATCCCGAAATACAACGCCACCATGCGGACCACCTGTGTGGCCACGCGTCTCTCCGGAGGCCACGCCAACAACGCCTTACCGCAGACAGCGGCCGCCAATGTCAATTGCAGGATCCTTCCCAGCTATTCGCGGGAAGAGATTCGCCAGCAGCTGATCCAGATCGTCCATGACCCCAAGGTCAGCATCCGCTACGCCAACGACAACGGTGAAGTCAGGGATACAGCTCCAACTGCCAAGGGCGTGCCCCCCACTGCACTGCAACCAGAAGTCATGCAGCCGCTAACCAAGGTGGTGGCGGAGATGTGGCCCGGGATCCCGGTGGTTCCGGTGATGGAAACGGGGGCATCGGACGGCAAATACACCTCCGAGGCGGGTTTCCCGACCTATGGAATCAACGGGATTGCGATCGACATTGATGATGTGCGGGCGCACGGCAAAGATGAGCGCGTAGGGGTAGACTCCTATTATCGCGGAGTGGAGTTTTACGACCGCTACATCAAGATCTTAGCCGGCGGCAAACAATAATCTGGAAATGGGTGGCTGCAAGTTGAACGAACCTTCGAGAATTACCTTCCGCAGCATCTCTTTTGTTGCGATTCTGGGCCTTTTTGTTGCAGTGGGCGTCACCTCCGCGGCTAAGCCTGAACGGCCCCCTCAAAGACCCCCTGAACGGCCTTGGATGAATAAGCAGCTCTCCGCCGATCAGCGCGCTGATCTGGTGCTGAAAGAGATGACCCTGGATGAGAAAATCCAGCTTATGCATGGCCAAGGTATGCCTGGATGGAAGCGGCCCATGCCCAGGACCTACCTTGGCAACCAGGGCGCCGGCTTCATTCTCGGGATTCCCCGCCTGGGCATTCCGCAGGTGGAGATGAGCGACGCAGCCTACGGGGTCAGAATGAGCGCCCAGAACGGGCGCTACTCCACGGCCTTGCCCTCCAACATTGCCGCTGCTGCCACCTGGGATCCCGAGGGAGCATGCGAATACGGCGCGTTGATCGGAAGGGAACTGCGCGCCCAGGGCTACAACATGACGCTGGGCGGCGGGGTCAATCTGACCCGCGAGCCGCGCAATGGAAGGACTTTTGAGTACCAGGGCGAAGATCCGCTGCTGGCCGGCACGCTGGTAGGCAACCGCATCAAGTGCGAACAGGCCCAACATGTAATCGGCGATATCAAGCACTACGTCATGAACAATCAGGAAAATGGCCGCGATGAGGTCGACGTGATCATCGGCAAGCGGGCCATGCAGGAGACAGATCTGCTCGCCTTCCATATCGGCATCAGCATTGGCGATCCGGCGGCGGTCATGTGCTCCTACAACGCCATCAACGGCGATTACGCCTGCCAGAACAAATACACCCTGACCGATGTGCTCAAGCAGGATTGGCAGTTCAAAGGCTTTGTACTTTCCGATTGGGGCGGAACCCACAGCACGATCAAGGCATCGGCTGCGGGGCTGGACCATGAGGAGCCTATGGACGACTTCTATGGTCCGAAGCTCAAGGAGGCCGTTGAAGCGGGCAAGGTTCCCATGTCGCAAATAGACGATCACGCGCGCCGTATTCTGCGTTCGATGTTTCAGGCGGGACTATTCGATTACCCCACCCAGAAGAGCGTCGTTGATGTAGAGGGTGGCTTGGCGACCGCGCGCCATCTCGCCGAACAAAGTATGGTTCTGCTCAAGAACACGAGTGGTCTGTTGCCCCTTGATCCCAACACCGTACACTCCATCGCCGTGATTGGACCGCACGCGGATACGGGCATGATCTCTGGCGGCGGATCGGCGCAGGTGGACCCTGCTGGTGAGCCGGCGCATCCCTGGCAGGCGCATGTATGGTTCCCCACTTCGCCGCTAAAGGCGGTGCGTGCCGCAGCTCCTGGCGCCAAGGTTGAATTCGATTCAGGAGCGGACCCTACCTCGGCCGCGGCGCTTGCCGGCAAGTCGGACGTGGCGATCGTGTTTGCTTATGAGTGGATGAGCGAAGGAACAGATCTGCCCAATCTCTCTCTGCCGGAGAACCAGGATGCGTTGATTGCGCAGGTGGCTGCGGCGAATCCGCGGACGATTGTGGTGCTGGAGACCGGGACTGCGGTGCTGATGCCGTGGTTGGATAAGGTAGGCGGCGTGCTCGAGGCCTGGTATGCCGGCAGCAAAGGTGAAGACGCAGTGGCGAACGTCCTTTTCGGCAAGGTGAACCCAAGCGCGAAGCTGCCGATGACGTTCCCTCGCAGCGAAGCGGATCTGCCCCATCCCGAGCTGGTGAAGCCTCCCGATAGAGGAGAAGACGCCGGCCAGACCTTGAAACCGGAAGACGCCAAGCCCACCTTCAGCGTGCATTACACCGAGGGACTGAAGGTCGGATACAAGTGGTATGACGCGGAGAACAAGCCGGTGCTCTTTCCGTTCGGCTTTGGTCTTTCCTACACCACTTATGAATATTCTCACTTGAAGGTCGAGGGCGGCAAGGAGCCCGCGGTCAGCTTCACCCTGAAAAACACGGGCGAGCGAGCGGGGGCAGAAGTGGCGCAAGTCTATGTGGCCCTTCCGGCGGCGGCGGGCGAACCACCCAAGCGCCTTGCGGCCTTCAGCAAGGTACAGCTGAACCCTGGCGAGAGCAGGGAAGTGAGCCTTCCGATTAATCCACGGGAACTATCCATCTACGACGAGAGCACCAACAGCTGGAAGCAACTGCCGGGTGGATACACCTTCATGGTGGGCGGTTCCTCAAAGGATTTGCCCCTCCACCAGGAAATCAATCTTCCCTAGGGTTCGGGCATTCTTAGTCGTTCCTTTCGGACTCCTGGAAAAGGCCGGAGGAAATCGGACGGGTGCCCCATGTTCGCACCAGCGTACATGGGCTGAAAAAGATGGGCGCAGCCCTACGATTGCTTTTGCCATTCGGCCAGAAAATCCCGTTCCGACTGGATAACGTTATCGTAAGAACCGAAAATAGAACCGCAAATCTGTCCCTGCGCTACTTATCTCCCGGGCCTCTCATGCCCCAAGGGCAATCGTTGAGGGAGCCACAAAGGGACCCAGGGTTCCATTACCCACCAGATCCTCGGTGGCAGCAAAACACCGAACGGCTATCCGCCGCAAAATATCCAATGCGGCAGACTTATTCGATTCCATCGAGACAATCCCCAATTGCCGTTCAGGCAGCTTCTCTGCGAAGGGAATGGCGACCACATCAGGGAAAGAGCACTTCATCATGGAAGAAGTCGCAAACACGATACCCTCGCCTGCGCCCGCATACGCAAGTTGCATCGCGCACGAATACGGCACCTCGAGAATGCGCGGCACAATGCCAAAAGGAGCCAATAACTGATGCAAAAAAGGCTGATGAAAGCGGCAATCCTCGGCCCTGGACGCAATGATCTTCTTGTCTCTCAAATCGTAGACCGAGATTGTCCGGGCCCGCGCCAAATGGGAGTGGCGCGACACCATCGCCACCAGCGTCTCCTTGCAGATCGGCTCAAAGCGTATCCCGGGAATGGGAAGCGCCCTGACCATGAACAGGGCATCCACGCCACCACTCGGTAATTTGGCCATCTGTTCTTCTGTAGTCAGCTCGCAGAGCTCCAGTTGGAAATCAGGATCGTAAGCAGCCAGCTCTCGCAGGACGGCGGGGAGAAGCACATATTGTCCAACGGGTCCGCAGGCGACGCGGAGATGCAAGCGGTTTTCGAGCGCGCCAAGATGTGTCTTCGCCTCGGCGGCAGTCTTCAGAATGGTCTCTGCGTACTGAGCGAACGCTATACCCGCATCGGTAAGCGCAACGCTATGCCGGGTACGTTCGAACAGCTTGGCGCCGAATGCGTCTTCCAGCGACTTGATCTGAAAGGTCAGCGTAGGTTGGCTGACGTACAGGGCCTGCGATGCCTTGCCATAGTTCAGCAACTCCGCAAGCGTCAGAAAAGACTGCAACTGCTTGAGACGGAAGTCCATTGGTTGCCTCGCAAACCACGGGGACACATACGCCCATCAGCGGGAGATTTTTGACAAGAGCTTATATGGTGTTTATGCGGTGAAGCGACGTAACTCTAGCTCAAATCTTCAAGCCGTTTTAACGCAGTGTCAACCCTAAAAGGCCTCTGGCACTGTCCGTTGCTAAAAAAAACCTATTACAAGCGAAATTCTTTCAATTAGACACTTCGGGCGAAAGACCTTACGCTCACTTGCAGACGAGGCCGAAAAGCTCGGGCAATGCTCCCTGTCGAGAGTGTCCCCTTCTTTTCGAATCCACACCTGCATGGCGATCACTCGCCCACCCTCGTACCTCGTAGTCGGTAGATAGCGCCCTTCGCCGGGCTGCCGCACAGGCAGGCTCTGGCGATTCTCTTGCCCACGTCGGCATGTATTTCCGATTTCCAACCAGGTTGCCAGGCGGCCGAAACGCCGGCTTTCCCGTTGCTTGCATACGCGACACGAGTGGATACATGGAGTACCTGACTGATTTCAGCGAGGTTACGACGCTAGATGAAGTTTCTCCGCAAGCCCCGATTTCTCTCCGCAATCCTGTTCACCCTCATTTCGACAGCAGCCTATCCCCAACAGACGGGGATCGCCGGCAGGGTAACCGATCTGTCGGGAGCTGTCCTCCCCGGCGTTGACATCAAGGTAAACGCGTTGAGCGGGGCGTCTTTCTCGACCAAAACCAACTCTGCCGGCGCCTACGAGTTTCCGGCTCTCAGTGCGGGCGATTACGTGGTGACGGTCACCCAGCCGGGGTTCACTACGGTAAAGCGAAGCGTCAGCATGCTGGTGGGACAACTGGTGGAGGCAGACATTGCGATGGGGGTCGCGAGCACCAGCCAGTCGGTTCTGGTCGAAGCGGTAGGTCCCGCCCTGGACACCACCTCGTCTCAGGTCGGGGGCAACATTACGCCGCAGGATGTCGCCACCATCCCCATCAACGGCCGAAATTATATGGAATTCGCCACCCTGGTTCCTGGTATCCGGGTGAATGCCATCACCAACGACACCCCGCTGGGCAACGCGAACTCGGGCAAGTTCCAGATCGATCTTGATGGTCTGCAGGTAACGCAAGATACGGCCGACGCAAGCTTCGGCCAGCCGCGCTTCAGCCCCGACGCCATTTCCCAGTTTGAGATCATTACCAATCGCTTCGATGCCACCGTCGGCCGTTCTTCCGGGGTCTACGTCAACGTGCAGACCAAGTCGGGGACTAACCAGATTCACGGATCCGCGTTCGGTTACTTTCGCAACGACGCGTTCAACGCATCCGACCCCATTGCTCAAAAGGTGTTGCCACTCTCGGACCAGCAGTACGGTGGCACCTTTGGCGGGCCTATTCGCAAAGACAAATTATGGTATTTCGCTTCCTACGAGGGAGAGCACCAGGGGAGCAGCATCAACACTACATCGCTTTTGCCGGGCAGCAGCCTCGTCCAATTTCCACAGACGATCAGCACCAAAGAATACCTGGGCCGAGGCGACTACCAGATCAATAGCAACAACCACATTTTTCTCCGCGGCAACGGCTTCACCTTTGACAACGATCACGTGCTCACCAGCGGTAGTACCGATCCGAGCGCCGCTTACCTGGCAACGCGGATGTACTACAGCATCATGGGCGACTGGAACACGGTCGTGAACGACAAGATCGTGAATGACGTCCACGCCGGCTTTACCCATTTCGAGTGGCAGAACCTGCCCATGTATCCCACCCTCCAGCTTAGTTTCGGCAGCGTGACCGTGGGCGGCCCTTACAACTATCCGCAGATCTTTTATCAGGATGTGCAGCAGTACCGCGATGACCTCTATTACCTCGCAGGCAAACATGCTTTCAAAATGGGCGGCGAGTACATCTTCACCAAGCACAGCGGATTCTTCCAGCAAAATGTTCGCGGCACCGCCAGTGCCTGCTCCGGCGTGACCACCGCGGCTCAGGTTGCGGAGTTATTTCCCAACGGCACTACCGATCCCTCCACCTGGAATTACAGCAGCGGTACATATAACCTGAACTCGGTCTGCTCCCTGGGGACATTCACGCTGGGCTCCGGCAACTTCAACGTCAACATTCCGCGCAACCAGATTGGATTCTGGATCCAGGACGACTGGAAAATCTATAAACGGCTTACGCTGAACCTGGGTTTGCGCTATGACAATGACCTGGGAGTCTTCGATTCAGGCCTGAAACTCACCAACGGCTTGTTGACGCCGAAGGGTAACGACAATCATCAATGGGCGCCGCGCCTGGGGTTCGCGTATGATCCGACGGGCTCCGGCAAAACCGTGGTGCGCGGAGGCGCCGGCATGTATTTTGCCGACGTCGCCGCCAACCAGGTGATCGACGAACAGATTTTCAACGGGGTCACTTCGGTCCAGGACTCGGTGACCGGTTCGTCCACCAGCCCGCTCAACCTTCAAAATGCGTTCCCAAATTCGACCATCGTGCCCCGCCAGGCGGTGCAGCCACTGGGACCCGATGTGTCGACTCCTTACGCGCTGCAGCTTTCCGCGGGCGTGCAGCGCGAGTTTCCCCTGCACGTCGACGTTACGGCGGACTATGTCCACACCCGGGTTTACCACGACTGGATTCGCCTCAATTCAAACCTGCTCGCCAATCCGGGAAATCCCGAGTTCAACCTAAGCCCCAGTACCAAGCATGTCGCGGGCACGCAGGTGATCTGCCCGACTGGCGGAGTCACCCCCGATGCCACGCCAGGCAGCTTCAACGTGTGCGCCCAGGCCTTCACCAATGTCAACCAATTCTTCACGCCCAATGCCGCCGGCTCCATCTATGACGCGCTGCAGCTGGGAGTTCGCCAGAGGGTTCTGCATGGGGCTTCGAGTGGAGTAGCCTACACCTACTCGCGCTACAAGGACTCGACAGAATCGCCTTTCTATTACCCCAACAAGCCCTTCGTGAACGGCATCCATGACGAATGGGCCAACGCCCAGGACGACCAGCGCCACACGCTTACGATCAATGGCGATTATCAATGGCGGTTCGGCTTGTCACTCTCCGGCCTATATCATTTTGGATCCGGCAACGCCTTTCCAACCTACTTAGGCACCACTCAGCCGACCGGGTATGCGCCGAGTTACAACCGAACCTTTGCCTCGCAACCAGTGCCGTATCAGGCAAGTTATGGAACCGCTACCTGCCCCAAAGCCACCGGTCTTACTGCCTGCACCTACGCGTACAACCAGGCCGCGCACAATTATCTTGATAACACCACGGGCTATTACCTTACCAATCGCGATGCTCTCTATGGAAGAAACATTCATCGTGTGGATAGCCGCCTGCAGGAAGCACACAAGATAACCGAGCGCTTCCGCGTCGTGGTGGCGCTGGAAGCATTCAATCTCTTCAACCATTCCAACTTCGGCAACTACAATGGCATCGTGACCTCGCCCACTTATGGAGCGCCTCTGGCAACGACAGCGGCAGCCACTGGCATTCCGGTTGAATTTCGCTCCCGGTCGTTGCAGTTCGTCGGGCGCTTCGAGTTTTAATCTGTCCGGGAGAAGGTTGTAATGCTCAGGCTGTTATCCGGGTTTTGTTCCACATCACTGACAATGTTCGCAGGCATTGCCGTTCTTCTGCCGGCGTCCCTTTCCGCGATCGCTCAACCGAAATGGATTACGGTCCATGAAGGCACGGATTTCTCCGTGACCGTTTCTCCTAACCATCAGACCATCATCATGGACTTACAGGGTCTGCTCTGGTCGCTGCCCATCGCCGGCGGCAAGGCCACGCAGCTCACCGACGCTCTCACCGAAGCATCACACCCGAGCTGGTCTCCGAAGGGTGATTTTGTCGCGTTCCAGTCCTACGCCGGCGGGACATTCCACATCTGGACGATGAAGCCTGACGGCAGCGGCCTGCGCCAGGTCACCACCGGCCATGGAGACGATCGCGAGCCCAGCGTCTCGCCCGACGGAACGAACATAGCCTTCTCCTCCGACCGGGCATTCAAAGGCAGCTACGACATCTGGACGGTGGATCTCGCCAGCAGCGCGCTGAAACAATGGACGACCAGCGAAGCCGACGAATTCGAGCCCACCTGGGCTCCGTCTGGCTCTGAGCTTGCCTTTGTCAGCGGCACAGGAATCACGGGTAAGACCATCGAAGCAATTGCCGGCGATGGCAAACAGCGCACAGTCGCAACCCTTGGCGGTCATGAAGGGCGTCTGGAGTCGCCCTCGTATTCGCCCGACGGGAAATGTATCAGTTACATACAATTCAGCGGCTCGGGTCTATTCATGAACTCCGCCCACCTGATGGTCTCAGGTGAGCAGGTCAGCAAAGAAGACGATGCTTTTCCTTTCCCCACAGCATGGCTTTCTCCCAACGAACTGCTCTACACCGCCAACGGCAAGCTGCTGAAGATAGATGTAGAGACCAAGTCAGAGACACAGATCCCCTTCGAGGCGGCGATCAAGAGCATCCGCCCCCAATACGCGCCCAAGCGTTACAGCTTTAACCCTGCGACGGCCCATCCGGTGAAGGGCATTTACGCGCCCGCTCTCGCCCCTGACGGCAAGCAGGTTGCGTTCATTGCGCTGAATCAGCTCTGGGTCATGGAGATCGGCAAAACCCCGCGCGCGATCACGCACGACGCCTTTTACAAGCAGGGCCCGCAATGGTCGCCGGACGGCAAATCGCTCGCCTATGTTTCCGACAAAAATGGTGTCGAAAACATCTATGTCGTCGATGTTGCTACGGGAAGCGAGAAGCAGGTTGCCCCCACGACGGATTCGGCACAAATCCTGCCCGCCTGGTCGCCCGATGGCACGCGCCTCGCATTTCAAGACAACACCGAGGCCACGCGGATTGTCGATATCGCGACCGGCAAGGTGGCTCCGCTAGCGCCTCCAACCTACTTTCCCGGCCGGCCGGCCTGGTCCCCCGACGGTAAGACGATCGCGATGGCCGCGGTCAAGCCCTATACAAAACGGTATCGCGAAGGCACCACGCAAATCCTGACCGTGGACGTGGCCACCCAGGCGCAGCGCTATAGCGAACCTGCTCAGTTCGAGTCCGTCACCACGCGCGGAGAAGATGGGCCCGTCTACTCGCCCAATGGCAAGGAGATGGCCTTCATCATGGACGATCTGCTCTACGTGATGCCCGTCGACTCCAACGCCCAGCCGAGCGGAAAAGCGACTCCGCTGAACAACGAAACCAGCGACGCGCCCACCTGGAGCGCGGATTCGAAGCACCTACTCTATCTCTCGGATGGTAAACTGCGCCTGATCGCGCGCGACACGCAAAAGATCACCCCAGTCCCTGTCGATCTCACCTATCACGACGTTGCTCCCCACCAGCGAGTGCTGATTCATGCCGGCCGCTTCTGGAAGGGGCAGGGCCCTGAGGAGCAGAAAGACGTCGACATCCTGATCGTGGACAATCGAGTCGAGCGTGTCACGCCGCACAACAACACAGCTCCGGACTCGTCGGTGAGGGTCATTGATGCGTCACACGAAACCGTGCTGCCCGGTCTATGGGAGAACCATGTTCACCCCAACTCGATCGCTTCCATTTATGACGGCGATCGCGATTCGAGGCTGTGGTTGGCTTACGGGGTGACCGAGCTTCGCGACCTGGCTGACATGGCGTACCGCGCCAAGGAGCGGCAAGAAGGCTACGACTCGGGCGGGGAGATAGGACCGCGGCTTTTCCCCACAGGAGAAGCCATCGATGGGGAGCGCGTGTACTACAGCATGATGATCCCCACCACCAGCGAAGCCCAGCTCTACCGTGAGCTGAACCGTCTCAAGGCTCTGGACTTCGATCTGGTGAAGCTTTACGTTCGCTTGGCATACGCGTGGCAAGTGAAGGCCGATCATTTCGCCCATGAGCAAATGGGCGTGGAAACAGCCTCCCACTACCTCCTGCCCGCTGTTTCCCTTGGCAACGACGGCATGAGCCACATCAGCGCTACGGCACGCACCGGCTATGCCTACTCCCGTTCCTTCACCGGCGCCAGTTATGAGGATGTGCGCAAACTTCTCCTCGAATCCGGCATGTGGACCATCTCCACCACCTTCAGCCCCGCGCTCTATGCGCAGGACCCGGGCATGGCAAACGATCCGCGCCACCTGGTCGCGCCCCCCTGGGATCAGAAGCGGCTCTCGCTCGCCGTAGCCACCGTCACCAAAGAAGATCAACAAAACGCCTTAAGGCGATTGGGCGACGAAGAATCGACCGTGGCCAGCGTTCTGCGCGGTGGCGGGACGATGCTCGCTGGGACGGACTCCCCGCTGGACATTCCGGCAACCTCCCTGCACCTCAACCTGCGCGCGCAGGTCAAGTTCGGCTTGCAACCCTGGCAGGCGCTGGAAACGGCGACTTGGCTTCCAGCCAAGACCTACGCCCTCGACAAGGACCTCGGTACCCTCGAGCCCGGCAAACTGGCTGACCTGATCATCGTCGATGGCGATCCGCTTACAGACATCAGCACCGCTGCCAATGTGCAATGCGTGATGAAAAACGGCGTGATTCATTCAGTGGGCGAAATTATCGATCCCTTTGTTCCCGGCAACTCTATCGGCAAGTCAATATGCGGAACACGGTGATCCTCAAAAAGGAGACAACAACATGGGCATAACCAGGCGTGAGTTGTTAATGCGCGTAGGACAGGCCGGCGGATACGCAGCCGCATTTACCACCATGCAGACGCTCGGGCTTCTGCCGTTACCTCAAGCCGAGGCCGTCACGTGGAATCCTTCGCCAACAGTCGGCAAGGGAACCAGGATCGTGATTTTAGGCGGCGGCATCGCCGGGTTGGTCTCGGCCTACGAGATGGGCAAACTCGGCTATTCCTGTACGGTGCTCGAAGCGCGAACGCGCCCGGGTGGCCGCAACTGGACCGTGCGCAACGGCGCCACGATTGAATTCACCGATGGAACCAAGCAGACGGCAGCGTGGCAACCGGACAGCTACTTCAACGCCGGTCCAGCCAGGCTTCCATCGACCCACCGCACCATGCTCGGCTACTGCAAGGAGTTGGGGGTTCCGCTGGAAGTGGAAGTGAATAGCTCGCGCAGCGCTCTGATGGTGAACGACAAGGCCTTCGGGGGCAAAGCCATTCAACAGCGCGAAGCCATCAACGACACCCGCGGCCACGTATCGGAGCTGCTCGCCAAGTGCATCCAGCAAAATGCGTTGAATCAGGAGCTGAGCGCAGAAGACAAGGAGCGCATGCTGACCTTTTTGCGCACCTACGGAGACCTCAAGAGCGACTCCACCTACAAGGGCTCCGATCGCGCAGGCGCACTGCGCTTACCCGGCGCCGGCAACGTGACCGAGGAAATAAAGCCGCCGCTCGACATGGACTCCTTACTCGACGCCAACTTCTGGGGCGGCATGATGTTTGAAGAGATGCTGGATATGCAGGCCACCATGATGCAGCCGGTCGGGGGCATGGACCGCATTCCCTACGCGTTTGCCGGCAAACTGGGCAACGTGATTCATTTCGATTCCCAGGTCAAGGAGATCCGCAAGACGGCAAAGGGTGTTCGCGTGAGCTATTCACAACACGGTAAACCCGAGGTGATCGAAGGCGACTACTGCATCTGCGCTTTGCCCATTAGCATTCTCAAGAGCATCCCCAATGACTTTTCACCCCGGATCACGCAGGCGATTGCCGACACCAATTACGACCACGCCTACAAAGTGGCCTGGGAAGCCGATCGTTTCTGGGAAACCGACTTCAGTATTTACGGAGGCATCTCGTGGGTCTTTAGCGGCCCCGTAGCGACCGTGTGGTATCCCAGTGCAAAGCTGTTCAGCGATAAGGGCGTTGTCATCTCTGGTTACGGGGTGGAAAACGGCAGCGATTTTGGCAAGCTGCCCCACATGCAGGCGAAATTCGACGCTTCCCGGGCGGCCATCGAAAGGCTTCATCCTGGATACGGCAAGTCGCTCACTCGCCCCATGTACATGAACTGGGGAAGGATTCCCTACAACCTCGGCTCCTGGGTAACCCGTGCCTTCGCCGATCCCGAAGACAAGAGCCCGGGATACTACGACGGCCCATACAAGCAATTCATTGAACCGGATGGTCCCATCTTCTTTGCCGGCGATCACTGCAGCCACATCATCGGCTGGCAGGAGGGTGCCGCTCTCTCCGCGCATCGTGCGCTGAAGCTGATTTGCGAGAAGGTGAGTGCCGAGAAAGCCTGACCCGGCGTTGAGCGAGCTTGCAAGCGATAGCTGCCATTGGTTATGGTGGTCGCAGCTGGTGAAAGGGTCCGCTCACATGTCTCCATCCCGCCGCGCATTCATAGCATCGCTGACCGCCGCAGGCGCGATGACTCAACTGGGCAAAGCCGCGCAAGCGTTTGCCGGCAGCTGTCCGTTCAAACTTTCCGTCATCAACGACGAGCTAACGCCCGATTTCGGCCGGGCCTGCGAGATTGCCAGCAAAGATTTCGGCTTGCACTGGATCGAGCTGCGCTCCATGTGGAACAAAAACGTCACCGACCTCGACGCCAAAGAGATCGCCGAATCGCAGCGTATCTTGCAAAAATACCAACTCCGCGTCACCGACATAGCCAGCCCGCTCTTTAAAGTCGACTGGCCCGGGGCCCCGCTTTCCAAGGAGAGTCCAAAGCGCGACCAGTTCCACGCCGGCTTCGACTTCAAGCAACAGGATCAATTGCTGGAGCACTGTATTGAGCTGTCAAAACAATTCAAAACCGATCGCATCCGCTGCTTCGACTTCTGGCGGCTGGAGAATCCGGCCCCCTACCGCGCCGCGATCAACGACAAGTTACGCGCCGCCGCTGAGACCTGCGCCAAGAGCAACCTGATCCTGCTGCTGGAAAATGAAATGGCTTGCAACACGGCCACGGGCGAGGAGTCGGCCGCCGTCCTCAAAGCCATCCCCAACAAGAACCTCATGCTCAACTGGGATCCGGGGAATGCCGCCGCTCTCGACAGTACTCCCTATCCTGACGGGTACCGCCTGCTGCCTTTCGCGCGCATCGGGCATTGCCATGCAAAAGATGTGGTGCGTCCGCCGGGCAAAAAGTACGAGTGGGCGCCGGTGGGAGCGGGCGTCGTCGACTGGGTAGGCCAGTTCCGCGCCTTCGCCAAGGATGGCTATCACTATGCCGTGAGTCTGGAAACCCATTGGCGTGGTGCGGGCACCCCGGAGGCCTCCACCCGGGTCAGCATGAAAGGCCTCAAGGAGACTCTAAGCAAAGCCGGCCTCAACTGCTGAAAAGGATCAATCCGCCGACTGCGGATCGCTGACCTCTTTGGCATAAAACATATGCGAAATGCGGGGCGGCTCTTTCGCTCGATGGAAGCTCCACACCCGATCCAGAATCTGCCGATCGGAAGCGGTAAACCGCTCCCTCTGGCGCAAGTATTCCAGCCACGACTCGGTCACAAACGTTTCGTTGATATGTCCGGGGTCCGAAGCATCCTGGTAGACCCCCCAGCGAATAGCCCCGTCGCGCAAGCGCACGCCTCTCAGCTGGTGCACCGCCTTGGTGAAGCCCGCATAGTCCTGCGGGTCAATATAGTAATCGACAGAAACCCGGACCGGGCCTTCGCTGTCCTCGCGTTCCGAGTTTAGCTGGGGTGCCGGCAGTTTGTAGCGGTAGGGGCTGAGGTCGGGCTGCACTCCACGCAGCACATGAAAACGAAGAGAGAAAGGGAGAGTAATCGCCAGCCCGACAGACGCGCACAGTAGCGACTTTGAAGTGGAAACGTGCTCCGCGATAAAGCCCCATATCACCCCGCCCAAAGCCATGCCGCCGGCAAAGATCATCTGGTAAGCCCCCAGCGCCCGAGCCTGCACCCATGCCGGCACCGATACCTGCACTGCAAGGTTCAGGGTAGACATGGCGCTGGTCCAGGCAAACCCGCCGGCGATCAGCATAGGAATAATGAACCACAGGCTCTTGACCAGCGCCAGAACCGCCAGGGTAGCTACGAACACACCACTGGCTGCGCCGATGATGGCGTCCGCCTTCAGAACCCTGCGCACCCGGGGCAGACTGGTTGCGCCAATCACCGCGCCAAGCCCCATGCAGCCATTCAGGATCCCGTACCCCATCGCGCCCTGCCGCATATCGTTACGGGCCACTAAAGCCAGCAGGGCCCAAACGGCGCTCACAAAAACGGTGAAGATGAGCGTCCGCATGAAGGCCGCCTGCAGCATGGGAGCATACCGGACGTAGCGAATCCCTGCCCGCACTGACCCCTGGATACGCTCGGACGGCAGCGCGCTCTTGAATGCCGGGTTGCGTTGCCAGCGATACAAAACCCAAATGACTCCGACGAAGGAAAGGGAATTGAGCAGAAACACCGAAGCCGCGCCGGTCGTGGCAAGGGCGAAGAGCGCCACCATCAGGCCACCGAAGGCAGGTCCGAGGGCGCGAGCCAGGTTGAACCCGGCGGAGTTGAGCGAGACGGCATCCGGCAACTGCGCCCGCGGAATCACCTCCGGCACAATAGCCTGCCACGCGGGGCTGTTCATCGCCGCGCCGATATTCAGCAGGAAGGTGAGAATCAGCAGAATCCAGGGCGAGATAACGTCAAAGAACGTGAGCACGCTGAGGATGGCGACCGCGACGAGCATCCACGCCTGCCAGAAAATCAGCAGCCGCCGGCGATCGAAAATATCGGCCGTTGCCCCGGCCAGCAGGCCCAGGATGACCACTGGGAGGCTGGCCGCCGTCTGCATCAGGGCAATGAGCAGCGGGGAGGTGGTGAGCACCGTCATCAGCCACGTGCCCGCCGTGTCCTGCATCCAGCCGCCGAGGTTCGAAACGATGGAAGCGAGCCACAAATCCCGAAAAAGCGGTACTCCAAGCGGTTCAAACCCGTGAAGCTTGGGCGGGGTCTCCAGCTGATCTGTCTTCAAGGTGGTCATTGGGCTGGCAGGCGGGAAGGTCCCTGCTTGCATTATCCCAGAGTGTTATAGAACGCCGGCCCGAATGTGCCGATGAACGCAACACTGATTCTCCAAAAAAGACTCGGGAGACTTTCCCCGAATCTATCGGTCTCAGTCATCAGGCACCAAGGGAGGGAAAGAAATGGCCGGCAATGCTTTGCGAAGCGGCGCATGGAAGACAGTTGCGGCCGTCCTGCTGACCTCCATTCCGTTGGCGGAGCGAATGTTGCTCTATCACTTGGCCATGACCGCTTGTATCCTGCTGCCGGTAAAACCCATAAACCCGGGTTACCACCACCCTCAACCCCGAACCCTAGACTCAGAACCAACCCCTAGGAAACTGGACAGTTCTCCTGCGCCGGACGTCCAGGCCTGAAACCCTTCACTGACCAAACCCGGGATACCACAACCCCTGACCCCAAACCAACCCCTTTGCTGGGAAAAACTATCGGTAAGACCTTTCACCGACCAATAAACCCTGGGTGCCCCACATCTCGCTCGTTTTTCGCGAGATGTGGGATACCACCGCACTCAACCCCAAACCCTAGACTCAGAACCAACCCTTAGGAAACTGGACGGGTGCCCCACGTTCGCCAAACCTGCCCCGGCTTGCCGTGGGGCGTACTCCGGATTTCCTGTCGAGCTGGCTGGCGTTGGTGAACTTCATGCGGCTTTCCTTAACGAAAGCCGCACACGCGGCTATGGGTGGCGCCCCGCGCAGGAAATCCGGATACGTGGGCCGAAAAAGACGGGGCGAAGCCCCTCCATAGCTTTTTATTAAGGCGTATCCTGAACCTGTTGTGACCCTTCTACTGCGATCAGTGGCGCGACGCCTTCCCCCCACAGCCATTGTGGTGCTGATGCTCGCCCTGCTTGCAACCCAAGCCGCCTCTTTCGTCTGCGGCGCGCAATGTCTCCAACATCAGCAACCGAACCGGGCCGCCGCAGCAATGACACATTGTCATTCGATGCTGCCGTCAGCCAACCACCCCGCAGCACAAACCTGCCCACCCACCGCCACTTCCTTCTGTGTGACCGATCTTCAGGCCAACAACCAGCAAAAAACCCTGGTCCACCCAACCATCGATGCAAACGCGCATCCCATCACCCTGCTCCCCGTCTTGACCGTCGCCGCCCGAACACCCGTTTTCCCGCGGCTCCGAAGTAGCATCGGCGACCCGCCACTGATCACTCCTCTCCGCGTCTAGTCCCTCCCCTCCTTTCTGATTGACGGAGATCTGCGTCCTGCCGATCCCACTCCGCTTTCCGCCATCGATTCATAAGGAGTCACCATGAGTACTCGACGTACCTTCCTGGGTCGCACCCTGGGCGCCTGCTCCGCTCTCTTTGCCGCGCGCACCCTATCAGCACAAACCATGCAAATGCAGATGCCCGTGCCAATGCCGCCACCAACCCCCGCTCCGCCGCACCCGCAAACCGTTCCACCAGTCCGCCACGCCATGCCGCCTTCCGCATCTCCAACACCCGTAGTAACCACCGATGTTGGCGATCTAACCTACACCATGGACGGCTCCACCAAGGTCTACCGCCTGGTCGCCGAAGTCCTTCGCCAAAAAATCCACCCCGACAAAACCATCGACGTCTGGGGATTCAACGGCAGCGCTCCGGGCCCGACCATCCAGGTCAACCAGGGCGATCACGTCCGCGTAATCTTCGACAACCACTTGCCTGAGCCAAGCTCCATCCACTGGCATGGCTTTGAAGACATGATCGGCAACGACGGCATGCCCGGCATCAGCCAGGAGCCGGTCAAACCAGGCGGCCGCTTCATCTACGAATTCGACATTCACCAGTCAGGCACCTACTTCTACCACTCCCACATGGCCATGCAGGAAATGGCGGGCATGCTCGGAGGGTTCATCATGCATCCCCGCACCCCGTACCATCCACGCTGTGACAAAGACTTCCTGCTCCACCTGCAGGAGTACGCCATCCTGCCCAACAACACCGTGCCCAACACCATGAACATGGAATACAACTGGCTCCTGCTCAACGGCAAGGCGGGTCCAGCATCCACTCCGCTGATTGTTCGCCAGGGCGACCGCGTCCGTGTTCGCTTTGTGAACCTGGGCATGGACCACCACCCCCTGCATATCCACGGATACACATTCCAGGTCACAGGCACCGAGGGAGGCCGCATTCCAGAAACCGCCTGGTGGCCTGGAACCACGGTCCTGGTAGGCGTGGCGCAGGCGCGGGACATTGAAATCACCGCCGATCGCATCGGCGACTGGATGCTGCATTGCCACCTGCCGCACCACATGATGAACCAAATGTCCTCCAACGTGGGTACCATGACCCGCCGGCCCGGTCAGCCCGCCGGCGTGGATATGAACACCGGCATGGGCATGCTGCAAGGCACCCCGGGCGCGCCCACCGGCGACGACTATGGAACCAGCCTGGGCCGCGGCATGGGGTTCGGAAGCACTGCGGACATGGCCACCACCAACGGACCACTGGGGCAGGGCATGCCGGGAATGACCAATATGGCCGTCGATGTCACTGCCAACGCAAACTCGGTGCCTGGTTTCCCGCAGGACGCTTACATGGAAGGTCCCGCCATGGCGATGGACCAGATGGTCGACAAGCCGGAGAACTACGGCCTTCGTCCCGGCTGGAGCGGCTACATGATGGGCATGATGACCTTCCTCCGCGTACTGCCGCCGGACAAATATGAAGAAGTGGTGGCGCGCATGAAGCAGGCGCAAAGGCCCAACGATCCCTACGCATCGCTATTGCAGACCATTTCCTAATTAGCCATGGAGAAGACGATGTACAAGAGATTCGCGCCCGTACTATGGTTATGTGCCGCTCCACTTCTAGCCCAGAACGGGCCGCAGCCGGCAATGCAAATGCCGGGAATGTCGATGGAAAAACCGCCCATGCTCGCGCCCCGGCTGCTCGAGGGTGTCGCCTCGCGCCCGCCGCTTAAGCTGGAAGATTTTCTGGCCCTGGCCGACAAAAACAACCCGACTTTGCAGCAAGCGGCGGCGATCGTCCGCCGGTCTGAAGCGCAAGCAAAACAGGCCGCGCTCTATCCCAATCCCTCAGTCGGCTATGAAGGCGACCAGATTCGCGGCGGCTCCTATGGGGGCGGGGAACAGGGCGGCTTTGTTGCCCAAACCATCGTTTTGGGTGGCAAGCTCGGCCTGCGCCGCAACATTTATGAGCAGCAGAAGCAGTCTGATCAAATCGCAGCCGAGGCCCAGCTCGCGCGCGTGCACAACGACGTAGCGCAGATGTTTTACGACACCCTGACTGCTCAGCAATTGGTGGTAGTCCGCGGCCGGCTTCTGAGCCTAGCGAGCGATGCTGTGGAAACCGCGCATCAGTTGGCAAATGTGGGCCAAGCGGATTCACCCGACGTCCTGCAGGCTGAAGTCGAGGCGGAGCAGGCAGCCATCGACTATACGATGGCCCAACGTCTCTTCCTGCAAAGGTTCAAGTCATTGGCCCTGCTTGCCGGCAGCCCCACAACCGAAGTCGCCCCCCTGGATGCGGACCTCACTGCGCCCCCCGAGATAGATCCGGCCCGCATGGTAGACGCGATGGTCCAGCAGGCGCCGACAGTAAAGCAGGCGCAACAGCAGGTCGCCGTCGCAGAAGCGAGATTAAAAGACGCCCGTCGCGAAGTCGTGCCCGATCTTCAACTACGCGCAGGGGAGCAACAAAATCTCGAGGCGCTCGCAGAAGCTCCGGGCAAAAAAACGGGAGCGCAGAGCTTCTTGAGCGTTGGCATCGAACTGCCGCTGTGGAACCGCAACCAGGGCAGCAAGCCGGCTGCGGAAGCGGAATTGAATGAGGCCCGGCAAGAGATCACGCGAACCCAACTATCTTTGCGACAACGGGCCGAGACCCTGGCACAAAACTATCTTTCGGCAAAGGAAGAAGCCGACCGCTATCGCACCGCTCTGCTGCCGCGCGCCCGTCGCGCCTACGAGCTCTACCTGGATAAGTACCGGAACATGGCACAGGCGTATCCTCAGGTCATCGTTTCGCAGCGCACCCTGTTCGAACTCGAAGTCCACTACATCGACTCTCTCGATCGCATCTGGCAAAATGCAATTGCGCTCCAGAATTTCACCCTGCAAGGCGGCCTCGAAAAGCCACCGGCAGAGCTAAGATGAAAGGAACATGAATTGAATTCGCCCGGCACAGAAAATCTGCAACTGTGGTTGATACGTCACGGAGAGACCGAGTGGAGCCTCTCCGGCGCCCATACCAGCAGAACCAACATCCCGCTAACCGAGCGAGGAAAAGAGCGTGCAGCGAAAATTCGCGACTACCTCGCTCAGCGTAAATTCAGCCTGGTGCTGACCAGCCCGCTGCTGCGTGCTCGGGAAACCTGCCGCATCGCGGGCTACGCCGATGGGGCGCAGATCGAAGAGAACCTGCGGGAATGGGACTACGGTATCTTCGAAGGCCGCACCACCGCCGACATTCGCAAAGACCAGCCCGACTGGTCTATTTGGGACTCTCCTGTTCCTGAGGGGGAACCCGTGGAGCATGTCGCTGCTCGAGCACAGAAGGTGATCGACCGAGCCCTGCAGGCCGGCGGCGATGTTGCGTTATTTGCCCACGCCCACATCCTGAGGATTCTGGCCGCCACCTGGCTAAGTCTTGAGCCACGCGGGGGCCGCCTGTTTGCCCTGGGAACAGGATCGGTGAGTACCCTGGGCTACGAGCGGGAGAACCGGGTGATCTCCACCTGGAACCGGTCCTTGGAGGAGTAGGGGGAGGAGTTAAAGGGAGGAGTAAGGAATCAGAACGCAAGCCGCGCCAGCACGACTCCAAGCCACACCGCGAGCAGGCCAAGCAGAACGCTAAGCGACACATAGAGGGCGGCAATCAGGAAGTCGCCCGTTTGCAGATGGACGAAGGTCTCCCATTCAAAGGTGGAGAACGTGCTATAGGCGCCCACGAATCCGATCGGGATCAGAAATCGCCACGCGGGATTGACCTCTGTGCGCTGCCCGACCGCGGCCAGAAAGAAGCCGATGATCAGGCAGGCCGTTAGGTTGATCACGAATGTGCCGTAGGGAAAGCGGGTGCCCATCCGGTTGGCGACGGTCGAGCCAACGAGGTACCGTGTGACCGAGCCCAGGGCCCCCCCGATCGCGATAAGAAGGTATTTCTGCAAGTTCACCTCCACAAGGCAACTGCCCACGTGTGGAATTTTTGGACAGGAACAAGGTCGTCGGACATGACTCCGCGACGGCTTCCCGTCAGGAGTCATCATCTGTCGAGCCAATGAGGCGAAACAGCGGTTGCAAGCGGTTTTCACCAAACCGCTCAGGGTGAACTCCTTCACCCCCACCAGTTAGATAAATGGGTGCGCCGCTATTGTCAAGAACCCGTTAAGGATTGTGAAATACCTCCTGCATCATGGTCCAAGACTTTTCGCCTGCGAAGGGAATCTGCATGGCGTCTGTCTTGCTGAGCCATGCGATATTGCGAGGTTCCCTGGCCAGCGTATCCATGTCCTGTTTGTAGTTGTTCCCGGTGTATTCGTAGTAGGCAAACAGGTAGTAGTGACTCTCATCCATCTTCTGGATGTAGATGGAGAAGTTGTGCATATGGTATTTGTCGAGCAAATCCCGGACGCCCTGATTGGACGCCGCATGAAGCGCCTCATAGGCCGAGATCTTGTCAGGCTTGATCCCGATAATCATCCCAATGCGCGTGGGCTGACTCTGTTGGCTGTAAAGCGCAATCGACAGCACGCCGAGCAAAGCAAAAACAAAAACCTTCATTTCATCTCCCTCTTCAAATCGTCCCAATCATACCCAAGGAAATCGGACCGGGACCGGACGGAATCAGAGAATCCAGAAGGGAATGGACGGGTACTGGACGGAATCAGAGAAACCAGAAGGGAATGGACGGGTGCCCCATGTTCGCCAAAGCGTACATGGGCCGACAAAGATGGGCGACCCGGATTTCCTGCCACGGGGCGCCACCAGCGTCCGCGTGTGCGGCTTTCATTAAGGAAAGCCGCATGGAGTTCGCCCGCGCCAAAAAGGTCTACAGGAAATCCGGGGGAAGCCCTTCGACCGCTTTCCCTGCTTCCCTGGCAAACTCAGGGCACCTTGCCAACGCCCACCTATTCGTTGATCATTTCAGAGCCAATCAAATTCATGCGACTCGATTCCCACCAGCACTTCTGGCGTTACAGCCCCACCGAGCACACCTGGATGACGGACCAGATGCAAGCTCTCAAGCAAGACTTCCTCCCCCACGACCTGAAGCCACTGCTGGACAGTATTCAATTCGACGGCTGCATCGCCGTGCAGGCCCGGCAAAACCTCGAAGAAACCCGCTGGCTCCTGGAACTCGCAGAACAGTACCCATACATCAAGGGTGTCGTCGGTTGGGTGGATCTGCGTTCGGATCGACTCAGCGAACAATTGCAAAGATTTGCTCAGCATCCCAAACTGATCGGCGTCCGCCACGTGGTCCACGACGAGCCCGACGACCACTTCCTGCTGCGGCCGGACTTTCGCCGCGGCATTGCCCAGCTGCTCGACTTCAATTTGACCTACGATCTCCTGCTTTTTCCCAAACACCTCAAAGTAGCCTCTCAACTGGTGAAAGAATTCCCCCAGCAACCCTTCGTCCTCGACCACCTCGCCAAGCCCAAAATCGCCGAGCGATTGCTCTCCCCCTGGAAAGAAGATCTGTGCCAACTGGCCACGTTCCCCAACGTGTTCTGCAAGCTTTCCGGCATGGTGACGGAGACGCATTGGAACCAATGGCAGTCTGCCGACTTTCACCCCTACCTGGACGTGGTCCTCGAAGGATTCGGCCCCACCCGCCTCATGATCGGCTCCGACTGGCCAGTTTGTACCCTGTCGGGAAACTATGAGTCCGTCATGAACATCGTGACGAATTACCTTTCCAACAAATCAAAAGAAGCAATTCTCGGGGACAACTGCGCTCGCTTCTACCAGATCCCTGCTGAGGAGCAACAATGAAAGCCGCCGTCCTTCATGGTGCACGAGACATCCGCATCGAGCCCTATCGTCAACCCGAATTGCATCCCGGCATGGTGCTGTTGCGTCCCCGCCGCGTGGGTATCTGCGGTACTGATCTGCATTACTACGAACACGGACACAACGCCACCTTTGTTCCCGACCGCCCGTTCATTCTCGGCCACGAATTTACTGCCGAAGTGGCGGCAGTTGCCCCCGGTGTAGACGCCGTGAAAGTGGGCCAGCGCGTGACCGTAAACCCAGCCCGTGCCTGCGGCTTTTGCGCCTACTGCAAAGGCGGCCAGATCAATCTCTGCCGCAAGACCATCATGCTGGGGAGCGCCAGCACCACTCCACCCACCGACGGAGCACTGGCGGAATTCGTCACCGTCCGCGCGGATCAATGTCATCTGCTGCCTGACGATATGGACGATGGTATCGGCGCCATGATGGAACCTCTCTCCGTCGCCCTGCACGCAGTCAAGCGTGCCGGTACGGTTTCAGGCAAGCGGGTGCTCGTGACCGGCGGAGGAACCATAGGCCTGCTGGTAGCCATGACGGCGCGCGCCTTTGGTGCGGTGCCGGTTGCGGTCAGCGATATTGTAGCTGCTCGTCGCAACAAGGCAATCGAACTGGGCGCGGATGTCGCCCTGGACCCCACTGCGCACGATTTGCGCCACCAGGTACAGGAGTTGACCGGCCTGGGCTTCGACATGGTCTTTGAGGCATCGGGAGCGCCACCGGCCCTGCGTGCAGCGTTTGACCTGGTGCGCCCTGGGGGCACCATCGTACAAATCGGCACTGTGGGCACCGCCGACATTCCCATACCCGTGAACCAGCTCATGGTGCGCGAAATCAACTTCCGCGGATCCATGCGCTACGGTGACACTTTCGATGAAGCTATCAGGCTGGTGGCCGCTGGACGCATCCACGTAAGCTCTCTGATCAACAACGTCTTTGCTCTCGAGGATTCGGTGAAAGCCTTGCACCTTGCCGCAGACAAATCCGCGGCTCTGAAAGTGCAGATCCAACCCTAGAGCATGGCCATCGCTCCGATCGACGCCATCGTCATCGCTGTTTATCTGGTAGGCATCACCGCCTTTGGTATCAAAGTCGGCTATCGCCGGAATGCGTCCTCCCAGCAATACTTCCTGGCCAACAAATCACTCGGCTGGTTCACCGTCGGTGCAGCCGTGTTCACGTCGAATATCTCGACCATCCACCTCGTCGGCTACGCGGCTGGCGGTGCAAGAGACGGTTTGGTCATCGGCAACTTCGAGTGGATGGCGTGCTTCATCCTCATCCTGCTGGCGCTGATGTTTGCTCCGTTCTATATCAACTCCGGCGTGGCCACGCTGCCGGAATTCATGGAGCGCCGCTATTGTCCGGCAGCGCGTACTTTCCTGGCAGTGATTGGCATCCTCGGCGCGCTGCTCATCCACATCGGCATCAGTCTGTTCGCTGCCGCAAAGGTCTTTGAGACTCTGCTCGGCGTACCGATGTTTGCCACCATCCTTGTACTCTCGCTGTTCACGGTTACCTATGCCGCTCTGGGTGGCCTGAAGGCAGTGGTGATGACGGAGAGTATCCAGGTTGTGCTGCTGCTCGGTGGCGCGACCCTCATTACCATTATGGGTGTGCTCGCACTGCCGAGGGTAGGCGTGCACGATCTG